>Ga0307437_1000591_pt1 | contig 27785 bp, 28 predicted proteins | sample SalMarWE160390MG_FD_202146 | JGI IMG/M metagenome (GOLD analysis project Ga0307437, IMG submission 202146) | Salt marsh sediment microbial communities from the Plum Island Ecosystem LTER, Massachusetts, United States - WE1603-90 | ecosystem: Environmental > Aquatic > Marine > Intertidal zone >...
GGGTATCCAAGAACGCCGGCACCGTCCTCCGACAAACCTGTAGATTGGCTTCGAAGGGATCGGGCCGGCAACCGACCGTCCGGGTTGAACTCGACCCGCACTCGGCTAGGATGACGGTGCAAGGAGGCCGTCGTGGGGCACCGGGGGTTGATGAGGGGCGCGTTCGTTTCCCTCGTCCTGAGTTCGCTGGCGGCTGCTACGTGGTCCGGCCGGGCCACGGAGGGCGAGCCCGGCGGATCGCTTCCCGACCTCTCGGGGCGATGGGTGATGATCCAAAGGCTTGTTACGATCGCGCAGCTTCCGTTCCTCGGCGAGGTGACGTTGCGCACCACGATCGGGCTCTTCTCCGAGGCGATCCAGAGCGGCTCACGGCTGACGCTGGAGGACGCGTACTGCTTCACCGACGTCGACGTGTCGACCGGTCTCTTCGTGACCGACATCTCCGACGCGACGATGCGATCGATCCACCCGAACCCCCGGATCGCGGCGCTGCGGTTCGAAGAGGGACGGGTGTTGTTCGAGCACGACTGGCACACCGAGGTCCGCGGCGCCGTGCTCGACGATCCGGTCCGCGACGAACTTCCCGACGATCGAAGCGATCCGCGGCTGGCCGACATCGATGGGGACGGCCGGATCGGATTTACGATTTCGGCGAAGATCGTCGGCCTGTTCGGCGGGGACACCTGCGCCGTCCAACGGTTCCGTTACCGACTAAGTGGAAAGGTCGTCGATTCCGACACGATCCTCGGAACGGTCGAGTGGTCGACGGAGCAGGTCATCCTCTGGGCGACCGACGCGTTGTTGATGATGCCGTACACGCAGAACGTCGATCCGGACCCGACGGCCCATCGGTTCGTTATGCGGAGGATCGACGCGACGTGGACGTGCGAGGGGATCCGCGAGCGCGTCGCGCCGCTCCTCGAGCTTCTCGACGGTGCAGCCCCGTCCTCTCCTTAGTGACAGCGAGAACTTCGGAAGCTTGCCTTCTTCCGCTCCACCGGGGTACGTTGGACTGTTTCGACCCAGGGGATAGGAGGGAAGCGATGAGGATCGTGGCGGGTCTTCTGGCGATCTTCGCCATCGGTGCGATGGGATTCATGGGAAGGATGGGCGAACGGCCGGCGGTGGTCGGAGACCTCGACGTGGAGCGGTACATGGGGCTGTGGTACTCGATCGCGAGCATCCCGACGACGTTCGAGCGGGCGTGCGCCCAGGGGACGACCGCCGAGTACCACCTGCTGGCAAACGGCCAGATCGAGGTCACCAACACCTGCTATCGGGCCGACGGCACGCCGTTCAGCGCGGTCGGGCAGGCCTGGGTTCCGGACGCGTCCGAGCCGGCGAAGCTGAAGGTCTCCTTCGTCCGGCTCTTCAATCGGTGGTTCTTCCCCGGCGACTACTGGGTCCTCGACCTCGCTTCGGATTACGGCTACGCCGTCGTCGGACACCCGCAACGCAAGTTCGGATGGATCCTTAGCCGATCGCCGGAGCTGCCCGAGGAGACACTCGACGGAATCTTCGAACGGCTCGAAGCGCAGGGGTACGACCGGAACGACTTCCGGCGTGTCGACCAGTCGGTCCACACCGGCGGCTAGCCGTCCCGCGCTACAGCGCGAGCGCGAGGAGGAGCGTCCCGACGACGAGCGCGACGCCTCCGCCGATCAGCAGGCCGGTCCCGACCGGACGGATCAACGGAACCCGAGCCCCGACCACGGCCTCGAACGAGATGCCGTCCGACGCGTCCTCGTTCATCACCACGAACGAGACGTCGCCCGCGTCGATCTCCCACTCGAGCGTCTGGAGCCCGGGGCCGTGCGTCGAGTCGATCCAGAACGGCTGCTCGCTCGGCGAGCCGGGAACCTCTTCGGACGCGTCGACGCGATACGTCAGCGAGAACGACTCGTCGTCGAGGTCCTCGACGATCGCGTGGGGCACCCCTCCGAGGTACGCATCGACGTCGTCGGCATCGGCCACTCCGACGAAGACGCTCTGCGTCGGGTCCTCGTGGACGGCTTGAATCCGAAGCGTGGCGATCTCGCCGAGATCGACCGGGACGTCCGGCGTCAGCTCAATCTCCGCCGGTCCGGCGACGACGGCGTACCCGTCGACCTCGATGTCGAACGGGACGCTGTTGATGAATCCGTCCTCGTCGGACAGCGTCGCCTCGAGCAGGAGGAGGCTCCCCCCTCCGAACAAAAGCGACGCCGCGACGACGAGCCCAACGACGCCGATCAAGCCCATCAGGATCCTGAACATGTCGACCTCCCTTTCCGCGACGATCGGCCCTCGAAGGATACCGTTTCGATCCGAGACGGGCCATTCCCGACGATCGGTCTCGCACGTTGCCCGTCCGTTGCAGTTGGCCGCCGCCGGCGGTACCGTAGCGGTACCCCGAGGCGCGGACGGACCGACGGAGGAGGGTGCCCATGGGCCTACTTGAGGGAAAGACGGGATTGATCTTCGGTGTTGCCAACGACAGGAGCATCGCGTGGCACATCGCGAAGAACACGGCGGCGCACGGCGCGACGTGCGCGTTCTCGCACCTGCCGGGCGAGAAGATGGAAGGACGCGTCCGAAGGACGCTGGAGGACGGCGGGCTCGGAGACGCGTGGCTGCGTCCGTGCGACGTGGCGAGCGACGACGATCTCGACGCGCTGTTCGCGGCGCTGAAGCGTGACATCGGCGCGATCGACTTCGTCGTCCACTCGGTCGCCTACGCCGATCGCGAGTACCTCAAGGCCGGGATGTTCGCCGAGACGCCGCGCGCCGTGTTCGCGCGGACGCTGGACATCAGCGCGTACACGTTGATCGCGATCGCCCACCGCGCCCGCGTGATGATGCCGAGCGGCGGCTCGATCCTCGCCCTCTCGTACTACGGCGCGGAAAAGGCGACGCCGGGCTACAACGTGATGGGGGTCGCCAAGTCGGCGCTCGAATCGATCGCGCGGTACCTGGCCGCCGAGCTCGGCGAGTCCGGGATTCGCGTCAACTGCCTGTCGGCCGGACCGTGTCGGACGTTGTCCGCGATGGCCGTCGGCGGGATCGACGCGATGCTCGATAGGATGGAGAAAACGGCGCCGCTCCGGCGGAACATCGAGACCGAAGAGGTCGGGAGGGCGGCCGTCTATCTCCTCAGCGACCTCTCCTCCGCCGTCACCGGAGAGACGCATCACGTCGACGCCGGCTATCATGCGGTCGCTTCCTAACGCTACGTCGAGAACTACGACAGGAGTAGATCCGACTGGCATCGCGCGGGAGGGGGCGATCCGCCGTCCGAAGGACGGCGCGGGCTACAACGCCGTGGCAACTTGAGGAGGCCGAGTCGTTTGAGAGGAACGGAATCCACTGGCATCGCGGAAGGAAGGGCGATCCGCCGTCCGAAGGACGGCGCGGGCTACAACACCGTGGCAACTTGAGGAGGCCGAGTCGTTTGAGAGGAACGGAATCCACTGGCATCGCGGAAGGAAGGGCGATCCGCCGTCCGAAGGACGGCGCCGTGGCAACTTGATTCACGACGGCGTCGAGCTTCCGAAGCTGTTGACCGTGGGAAAAGCGGCCGACGTGCTCGGCGTCGACACGTCGACCGTCCGGGCGTGGATCGCCGATCGGTCCCTCTCCGCGATGCGCGTCAACGGGGTGCTTCACGTCCTGACCGCGTCGATTGCCGACCGTCTCGGGGAAGAGACCCCCTCCCGACCGAACCGGGAGAGCCTGTAGGCGGCGTGTCAAGCTCTGCTCGCCTCGAAGGGTGACAGCAAGGCTCGGCGTTGGCTCCGTGGAACGACCGTCTGCCGTTGCGCGCTCGCTAAAGGCACCGCGAATCCTCGACTCGTCCGTTGACGTCCGCCGGGAGTTCTGCTTTCCGAAGCCACCCACCGACCGAGTGGGATTCGCCGACCCTGCACACCCGTCAGTCCTTCGGGCACCTATCGCTCGATCCGTTTCTCGCCGCCATGGAGGAGCCTTTCGGCTTCTTCCAAGGTCGACCAGTTGAGATCCCCGGGGTTCGTCTGCGCGAGGGCGGACGTGGCGGCGGCGAGATCCAGCGCACGCTGGATCGGCTCTCCCGCGAGGTGGGAGTACAGGAACCCCCCGGCGAACGAGTCCCCGGCGCCGACACGATCCACGAGCTCCAATTCGTACTCGTTCGTGCGGTAAAGGGTGCTTCCGTCGTGCACGATGGCCGTCCAGTGGTTTCGCCAGATCGAGTCGTTCGTTCGCACCGTGATGGCTGCAATTTGAAGCTCGAACCGTCGGACGAGTTCCGCTGCCACCGCACCGTTGTCGTCGCCCGTGATTCCGAAGACACGCTCGGCGTCCTCTTCCGTTGTGAAAAGCAGATCGACGTGTTCCATCAGCGGCGTGAGGAACGCTTTGGCGGCTTCCTGCGACCACAGCCTCTTCCGGTAGTTGAGGTCGAAGCTGACGAGAAGGTTCATCCTACGGGCCGTGGCGGTGGCGTGTTGGACGGTCTCTCGAGCGCTCGCGCTCAGGGCGGCCGTGATCCCGGTGGTGTGAAAGCAGCGCGCCCCCTCGAACGCGGAGGCCCAGTCGACGTCGGCCGGCCGAATTCGGCTCATCGCGGAGCCGCTCCGGTCGTAGACCACGGCGCTCGATCGGGGGCTCGCGCCGAACTCCAAGAAGTACAGCCCGACGCGATCTTCGTCCGTCCACACGATGTGCGAAACGTCCACCCCGTGTTCGGCGGCCTTGTTCCGAGCGAGCCGGCCGACGGGAGATCTCGGCAGCCTCGTGACGAACCGAGTGCCGAGACCGAGACGCTGCGCGGTCACCGCCGCGTTCATCTCGCTTCCGCCCACCTGCACGTCGAACGCGGTCGCCTGCTCAAGACGGGCGAAGCCCGGCGGCGACAGCCTGACCATCGCCTCGCCCAGCGTTACGAGAACGATCGGACGGTTCATCGATGGGCCTCCTCGTAGCCGCGGATCAGATCGTGGATCCTACGCGCCCGTTCCGTCAAGACGTCGAACCGGCCCTCCGCCATCGCGGCCCGATCCGCGAGCCACGAGCCGAAGCAGAGGAGCGTCGCGCCGGCGTCGAGGTACGCCAGGGCGTTCTCGTCGGTGATTCCGCCCGTCGGCACCAGCGGGATGTCGGGAAGCGGCCCGCGCAGGTCGGAGAGGTACTCCGGTCCGAGGCGCGCCGCGGGGAAGATCTTCACCATGTCGGCGCCGTGGTTCCAGGCGGCGAGGACCTCCGTCGGCGTCATCGCGCCCGGGATCGCCACGACGTCGTGGTCCACCGCACGCGCGATCACCTCCGGGCAGCACGTCGGCGAGACGATGAACCGCGCCCCCGCTTCGACGCAGGCGTCCACCTCCTCGGCCGTGAGAACCGTCCCCGCCCCGAGGATCAACGAGCCGCCCTCCGCGTCGTCGGCGAGCTGACGCATCACGTCGTACGCATCGGGGACGGTCATCGTGACCTCGATCGCGCGCACTCCGCCCGCGAGGATCGCGCGGGCCGCGGTCGCGGCGTTTGCGGCGCCGTTCGCGCGGAGAACGGCGACCGCCCTTGCGCTCGTCAGTTCCTCGATAAGATCCTGCCGCCGGCTGGCTGTCATGGTCGTTTCCTTTCGGGATGCTCGCTATCGCGTCAACCAGCCTCCGTCGACGCGCACGATCGTTCCGGTGATGTAGTCGGACGCCTTGGAGGCGAGGAAGACGACGGCGCCGCAGAGGTCCTCCGGGGTGCCCCACCGATCCATCGGCACGCGGGAGAGGATCTCGCGGCTCCGCTCCGGGTCGGCGCGAAGCGGGGCCGTGTTGTCCGTGGCCATGTATCCCGGCGCGATGCCGTTGACGTTGATGCCGTGCGGCGCCCACTCGTTGCCGAGAAGCCGGGTGATCCCCGCCACCGCGCTCTTGCTCGCGGTGTACGGAGCGACGAGGATGCCCCCAGAGTAGGACAGCATCGAGCAGACGTTGATCACCTTTCCCGGACGCTTCGCGTCGATCAGCGCCTTGCCGAACGCCTGGGTGAGGAAGAACAGCGTGCGCAGGTTGACGTTCATCACGACGTCCCAGTCCTCGACCGGGAACTCGTGCGCCGGATGCCTCCGGATGATCCCGGCGTTGTTCACGAGAATGTCGAATCCTCCGAGCTCCTCCTCCGCCGTCTTCAGGATTCGGTCGATGTCCGACGTACCGGAGAGGTCGGCCTCGACCTCCACGAACCGCCGTCCGACCGCCTCGATCCGGCCCCGCGTCTCGTCGAGCGGCGACAGGACGTCGACGCCGAGGACGTCCGCGCCCGCCTCGGCGAGGCCGACCGCCATCCCCTGGCCGAGCCCGCGCGCCGCGCCGGTGACGATCGCGATCTTCCCTTCCAGCTTGAACGCGTCGAGGATCATGAGAGGTTCTCCTCGATGTTGCGGATCATCGGGATCGCTCGGCCGACCCATCCGACGTTCGGGTCGTCCACGGTGGCCTGGGTGCGCGTGTTCCCGGCGAGGAACCACAGGTAGTACGTCGTGTAGCCGGGCGCCGAGACCACGGTGTGGTACCCCTTCGGCATCATCAGGATCGTGTCGTCCTTCACCGTGTACACGTCGTCGATGCTCCCGTCGTCCGTGTAGTACTTGGCGAGCCCCCACCCGTCGTCCGGCGCGACGCGGAAGTAGTACATCTCCTCCATGAACACCTCGTGCGGCGGGTCGTCGTGCTCGTGCCGGTGCGGCGGATAGGTCGACCAGTTCCCGGACGGCGTGAACGTCTCGCCGACGATCAGGCGATGGACCCGACGGCCGGGGTGCTGCCCCTGGACCAGGATCTGGTGGTACTTGCGCGAGAAGTTCGAGATCCCCCACTTTCCCGATCGGACCTGGTCCGGCTCGATCAGAAACGGCGCGGAGCCGTCGTCCGCTTTTGCCATCGGAAGCGCCGCCTCGAATCGACGTCCGTCCTTCGGCACCGCGACGCGGTACGCGCAGTCCGGCGGCATGTAGACCGCGTGCGGCTTTCCCGAGAACGCGTTGGGACGCCCGCCGACGTTCGCGTGCTCGACGCCGCACGCGGTGACGTTCGCCTGACCGGACAGGACGACGAGCAGCGCCTCCGCGTCTCCCGTGTTCCCTTCGTACTCCCCGCCGGGCTCCAGCACCACCTTCGCGAAGTCCAGCAGCCGACACGGATTCTCCCCCAGCGGGTTCAACCCGATCTGGGACTCGACTCGATCGAAGTACATGGTCATGCTCCTTTCATCTCCTCGATGCTCATCGGAACAGGATCCCTGGGAGCCACTCGCTCAACACGGGCAGGATCGACACCAGGATCATCACGGCGAAGTTCGCGACGAGAAACGGCAGCGCCGCGACGAACGTGTCCGTCAGCTCCAACCCCGCGATCTTATTTGCCACGTTGAGGCACTGCCCGACCGGCGGGGTGGCGAGGCCGACGGCGAGGCCGACGATCAGCACCGCCCCGAACTGGATCGCGCTGATGCCCATCGCCTGGAACGCGGGGAGCAGGATCGGCGTCAGCAGCAGGATCGCCGGCCCGACGTCGATGAAGTCCCCCACGAAGAACAGCAGCGCCGAGAACATCAACAGCACCGCGTAGCTCGGGACGTGCATCGAAGAGAGGAAGCTGGTGATCGCCAGCGGGACGTGTTCCTTGACGAGGATCCACGTGTACAGTCGCGAGAACGTCGTGATGATCATGATCGTGGCGCTGATCAGGATGCTCTGCTTGATCAGCGCCGGAATCGCCTTCAGCTTCAGCTCCCGGTAGAAGAAGAAGCCGACGACGAACGCGTAGAGAACTCCCATGCCGGCCGCCTCGGTCGGCGTCGCGATCCCGAACGTGATCGTGCCGACGACGGCGATCGGCATGAGAAGCGCCGGGATCGCCCGGCCGGTGCGTCGGAGGAACTCCCCGAACGTGATCTGGATCCGCTCTATCGGCCACTTCCCACGGTACGCCAGGACCACCGCGATCCCGATCATGATCAGCCCGATCATCACGCCGGGAATCGCTCCGGCCCAGAACAGCTTCCCGATCGACGCCCCCGACGCGACTCCGAAGATGACCATCGGGATGCTCGGAGGGATGATCATTCCCATCGTCGAGGACGCCACCGTGATCCCGGTGGCCGTCGTCTTCTTGTACCCCTTTTTCGTCATCTCCGGGATCAGGACCGCGCCGATCGACGCGGTGTCGGAGACGGACGAGCCGGAGATCCCGCCGAAGATCATGCTGGCGATGACGTTCACGACCGCCAGCCCGCCCCGGATCCGCCCCACGAAGATGCAACCGAAGTCGATGATCCGCCGGGTGATGCCGCCTCGGTTCATCAGGAGCCCCATCAGGACGAACAGCGGCAGGGCGATCATCGCGAACGAATCGGTCCCCCAGAACGTTCGAAGCGGCAGGATCCCGACGAGGTTCGGCTGATAGATCAGGAAGTACAGGACGGCCGAGAGGGCGAGCGAGTAGGCGATCGGCACGCCCAGAACCAGCAGACCGAGCAGGGAGCCGAACAGGACGATCACTCCGGCCGCTCCTTCCCCCGATTGCGATCGAAGAGCGCGTCGAACGCGTTGTTGAGTGCGTACAGCACCGCGAGGCCACAGCCGATCGGAAGGGCGATCTGGATGTAGCGAAGCGGGAACTTCAGCTCCTCGGCCATGTTGCCGCCGGCGACGGCGATCCACCGGAAGCTGAGGACCATGAGGTACACGTGAAGGGCCACGATGGCGAGATTCCCGAACGCGGCGACCGCGCGCCGCGCCGCCGGCGGGAGCCGCTTCGTCGCGAGATGGATCGCGATGTGCTCGTCCCGGCCGAGCAGGACGGCGGCGCCCAGGAACGTCGTGTACATAAACGCGAAGCGCAACATCTCGTTTCCGCCGGGCACCGACGAGTTGAAGAAGTACCGGAGGATGACGAGAAGGATGATGAGGATCGCCATCCCGAAGAAGGCCGCTCCGACGGCGCCGTCAAGGAGCCTGTCCAGCCAGACCTTTGCCCGGTGCTTCCACTTCATCTAGAATCCTCCCCTGTCTTCGCGGCGCACGCCCACGGAGGCAGTGACGGGGCACAGGCCCAAACGGACCTGTGCCCCCAACCCTTGCTCGAGGATCAGCCGCCGACGTAGGCGAGGACCGAATCGAGCAACTCCTGCGAGAACGTTCCTTCGTCGAGGTAGTACTGCCAGACCGGCTGCACCTTCTCGGCGAACGCGGCTCGCGCCTCGTCGCTGAGGACGTTGACTTCGAGGTTCGCTGCGATGATCTCGTACGCGTCCATCTCCTCCGCGAGCCAGATCGTGTCGTTGTAGATCATCGCGACTCTCGCCGCGTACGTCACGATCTTCTGCAGCTCGTCGGGAAGCGACTCGTACCACGCGAGGTTGATGAAGAACGGGTTCGGATGCACCTGGTAGTTGGACACCGTCAGGTACGTCTGCACCTCGTAGAACTTCATCTGCGCGATGTTCGAGTAGGGATTCTCCTGCCCGTCGCAGACCCCCTGCCTGAGAGCGACGTAGACGTCGACGTACGGGATTGACTGCCGGTTCGCCTCCATCGCGTCGAACGTCCGCATGATGGAGTCGATCCCAGGCGTGCGCATCTTGAGCCCGACCATGTCCGCCGTGCACGTGATCGGCCGCACGTTGTTCGTCCACTGTCGGAAGCCGCCGGCGATCCCGCACGCCGGGACGTAGTAGCCGTTGGCCTCCGCCTCCGCGTTGATCCGGTCGCCGGTGTCGCTGCGCATGACCTCGAGCGCCTGCTCCGGCGAGTCGAAGAGGAACGGGAGCGTGTACAGCAGGTACGTCGCCGTGGCGACCTCGAACTTGCCGCCCTCGGTCGCCTGCACGACGCCCAGCTGAACCGCTTCCATGACCTCCGCCTCGGTTCCGAGCTGACCGCCCGGGAACACCTCGACATCGATCGCTCCCTCGGACGCCTTCTCGACGATCTCCTCGAAGAACAGGAGCGCCTTGTGCCGCGCCGACGTCTCCGGTTGCGAGTGACCGATCGTCATCGTGTAGTCGGCACCGACGACGCACGTCCCGAGCAACAGGACCAAACCTAGAGTGAGAACTGCATACCTGCGCATACCATCTACCTCCTTGTGTCTCCCCTGTGCGTGCGACTGCTTGACTTCCACCGAAGATCTAGTGAAGAACCGCTTCCCAGCATCACCTCCCTATTCCCGGGGTTCAAACGTCCCTTCCCGATACCCGAGGGCACCGGATATGGCCGCAGCTGCGTCGAGGATGCTCGCGGCGCGCTCGTCGGGTTCGCGTGCCGACAGGTCCTCCGTCGCCATCGACACGCTGATCGCGCCAACGACGCGGCCGTCGAGCCCGCGGACCGGAGCCGAGATACACGCGCTTCCCAGGTGGAACTCCTCGACTTCGAGCGCGTACCCTCGCGTCCGCACGAGATCGAGCTCCTCAAGGAAGTCCTCCGGATCGGTGATCGTGCTCGGCGTGTGTTGAACGTAGTCGAGGCTGCGGGCGATCCGCGTTCGGTCCTCGTCCGGAAGGAACGCCAGCAGGCTCTTCCCGAGGGCCGTGCAGTGCGGAGAGACGCGACGGCCGACGACTTCGTGGAGCGTCACCGTCGGCCGCCCCTCCTCCCGCTCCAAGTAGAGGACCTCGTTGCCGTGCAACGTCGCCAGGTGCGCGTTTGCGCCGAGCCTTCGTGCGAGTTCGCGAAGCGGCCCCCGCGCGATCTGGCGAACGTCCAGATGGGCGAGCTTCTCACCGCTTCGCTCCACCAACTTCATCCCGAGGACGTACCGCCCTTGATCGTCCCGGTCGAGGTACCCGTGTGCGAAGAGCGTGTGGAGCGTCGGATAGATGGTGGCGCGTGTCGTACCGAGTAGCTCTGCGATGTCCGAGGCGGTGAGGTGAATGTGCGAATCGTCAAACAGGTCCAGGAGTCGAAGCGCACGATCCAGCGACTTGTTGACGTAGCTCGAGTTGCCGTCCATCCGTCTCCTTCGAGCTGTGCTGTCGACTATATCGACAGACTGTCAATTTATCGCGAACGTGGCGTTTTGTCAAGTCGGGGCCGGACCGTCGGCGAGGGCACCGAACGCATCGCTCAGCGAAGCGGACAGATCGGAATCGCGGGCTGGCTCTCCGGGAGCCTTTCGGATCGATCCGATCCTACGCCGACGGCTCCGCTCCGGACGTCGGCTGCCTGGAGTCGCTGCCTCGTGCTGTGTCCCCGGTCTTCGGGCGGCTCGTTTACTCGTACCGCAGCGCGTCGACGACCGGGAGCTTCGACGCCCGCCACGCGGGCCACAGCCCGGCGAGCGCGCCGAGGGCGAACGAGCCGAGCAGGGTGATGATGATCAGGGCCGGGCTCGCCACCACGATCAGCTCCACGTCGAAGAAGCGGCCGATGAAGACGGACGCGAGGGCGCTCAGCCCGAGACCGAGCAACGTCCCGACGATGCCGCCGACGAGGCCCATCAGGCCGGACTCGATCAGGAAGATCGTCCACACGTGGACGTTCTTCGCGCCGACCGCCTTCATCACCCCGATCTCCTTCGTTCGCTCGAGGACCGAGGTGAACATCGTGTTCATCACCCCGACCCCGCCGACGAGAAGCGAAATCCCGGCGATTCCGGCGAGGAACGCGCTGACCGTCGACGTTACCGTTCCGATCGCCTCGCTGATGTCGTTGTACGTCACCGCGGTGATGTCGGAGCCGCGCTCCTTGAGCGTCTCTTCGGCGCGATCGGCGACCTCGTCGACGTCGTAGCCGGACTCGGTCTTAACCAGCGTCACCAGCACGTCGTCGGCGGGCCCCCAGAGCAGCTCCATCGTGTCGTACGGGACGCTGATCGTGTCTCCCTCGGAGCTCGTGCTGAACCGGACGCCGAACCCGGCCCCGGAATCGGCCTCCTCCTCGGCCGGGGCCATGATTCCGATGATCTCCAGGTTCAGCTCTGCGCTCCCGTCGCCGGCGACGAGGATCGTGTCTCCGACCTCGACGCCGAGTCGCTGCGCGACCTCGTAGTCGAGCACCGCCACCTCGACGTCGCCGGGCTCGAACAGCCGCCCTCCGGGTATCAGTTCGAGATCCCCGGTGAACGATTCGAATTCGGTCATCAGCTCTGGAGACAGGCCCATCACGGGGAAGATCCCCGGAATTCGGTTCCCTTCTTCGTCGATTCCCCCCTCCACGTATCCGTTGTGCTCGCGCAGCGCCGCGGCGACCTTGACCCCCTCGATCGATCGGAGGAGGTCGAGGTCGAGTGCGTACTCCTCGGCGGTCCCCCCGTGGCTGTCCGATCCGAACGTGTCTTCGTCCAAGATGACAAACGTGTCGACGCCGAAGACGCCGGCGACCTGCTCCTTGATCGTTCGGTCGAGGCCGAGCCCGATGGAGATCAGCGCAACGACGGCGGTGATCCCGATGAAGACGCCGATGACGGTCAGCCAGCTTCGCAAGCGCCGGTGCATGATGCTCTGCCCGGCGAGTTGCAGGAAGTCCAACAGCTTACGCACGGGAATCACCTCCGCCTTCAGCGGAGTCGTGAGGCGAAGAAGCTTCGGCTTCTTCGCCTACGTGTCGACCGGCGGTCGACACGCATCCGTCTCGCAGTCGGATGATTCGATCGGCGATCGCGGCGGCATCGGGATCGTGGGTGACCAGGATGACCGTCTTTCCGTCCCGAACGCTCAGCTCCTTCAGCAATGCGAGGATCGGGCCTCCGGTCTCCGTGTCCAGGTTCCCGGTCGGCTCGTCGGCGAGGATGATCTCCGGATCGTTCGCCAGCGCGCGAGCGATCGCGACCCGTTGACGCTCGCCGCCGGACAGCTCGCTCGGCTTGTGTCGCACGCGATCCGCCAGGCCGACCTTTTCGAGCAGCTCCCGTGCGCGCCTCGCCCTCGCGGACCTCCGGACGCCCTGGAAGATCATCGGCAGCTCGACGTTCCGTTGTGCGGAGAGCGTCTGGATCAGGTTGAACGTCTGGAAGACGAAGCCGACGCGTTTTCCCCGCAGCGTGACGAGCTGCCGTTCCTTCAACTCCTGGAGATTCTGGCCGTCGATCGTTGCCGATCCGTCGGTCGGCGTGTCGAGCGCGCCCAGGATGTGCATCAGCGTCGACTTGCCGGAACCGGACGGCCCCATGATCGCGACGATCTCGCCGCTGCGGATCTCGAGATCGAGGCCGCGAAGAGCCCGGACGATCGTCTTCCCGAGCTTGTACTCTTTGGTGACCCCCTTCATGTCCAGGAAAGGCATCGCTAGCCCCCGCCTTCGGTGAACGTGTACTCGGCCAGTTCGAGGGCGAAGATCTCGACCCACTCGCCCTCACGCAGCTCCTCCGCGCGAATCCGGGGCGAGATGTAGACGGGATGAGACAGCGCGAACGCGACCGTCATCCGGGAATCCGGCTCGTCCGGATTCTCGAACGTCCCCTCGAGGCACCAGACGTCGGCGATCGTCGTTCCGACGATGTCGGTAAACATGCCGCCGCTGGGCAGGAGGTAGTCCTGCCCCTCCTGGAGCCGATTCCGCTGATCCATCAGCGCCTGGAGCGACGAGTAGCTGACGTCGTGACCGGCGCCGGACGAAACCGTCGCCGCGCCGAAGATGAACCCGAATCCGGTCGCCAGCTCGTCCTCCGTTCCGGTCTGCTCCGTCAGCATCCGGATCGTGTAGCGATCGTCCCCGTGGACGGTCACCACCAGCTCGAGGATCTGGGGCTCGCTCATCTCCTCGGACGTGATCCGGTAGACCATCTTCGTCGTCCCGATCGGGAAGACGTCGAGATCCGACTGGCCGAATGCCCCGAACCCGATTGCCAGAATCACCAGGCCGACCGTCAAACCCGCAATCCGTTTCATGCTTCCTCCTTCAGACGCACTTCCTATCGTAGGTCCCCGAGTTGAGGAATCCGTGGAGGCCGCGCGGCGCTTCGCTGAAGCGCTTTCTCCCTCTCTTTCTCCGAACGCTAGAGATCCGTGTCTGCGCCTCTTCGGCCTGTTGCCGGAAGCCGCCGCATCCGGCCAGAACGAAGGCGCCCAGAAGGACGAGCAGCACGGCCATCGAACCACGGTTCATCGTCTTTGCCTCCTTGATATGCCTTTCTCACGGTGATCTCAAGTCGCGTCGGCCCGGCCGCGGAACTGGCTCATGTACAGCCGGTGGTACGCTCCGCCCCGAGCCATCAGCTCCTCGTGATCCCCCTGCTCGACGATCCGCCCGCCCTCGATGACGATCACCCGATCGGCGTTCCGAATCGTCGACAGGCGGTGGGCGATGACGAAGCTCGTTCGCCCCTTCATCAGTTCGTGCAGCGCCTGCTGGATCTGTACCTCGGTCCGCGTGTCGACCGAGCTGGTCGCCTCGTCGAGGATCAGGATCCGCGGGTCGGCGAGGATCGCCCGCGCGATCGCGATCAGCTGGCGTTGCCCCTCGGACAGATTCGCCCCGCGCTCGGACAGCTCCGTGTTGTAGCCCTGGGGCAGGTGGCGGATGAACCCGTCGGCGTTGGCGAGCTTCGCCGCCTCGACGACCTCGTCGTCGGTCACGTCGAGCCGACCGTAGCGGATGTTCTCCATCACCGACTCGGCGAACAGGAAGGTCTGCTGCAATACGACGCCGAGCTGCCTCCGGAGCGACGCCTTCGTCACGCGGCGGATGTCGGTTCCGTCGATCCGGGCCGCTCCCCGCTCGATCTCGTAGAACCGAGACAGCAGGTTGACGATCGTCGTCTTGCCCGCGCCGGTCGGGCCGACCAACGCGATCGTCTGGCCCGGCTCGGCGCGAAAGCTGACGTCTCGCAGCACCTCGACGTCGGGGACGTAGGCGAACGTGACGTCGTCGAGCGCCACGTCTCCTCGGATCTCGGCGAGATCGGCGGCGTCGGATCGGTCGGTCAGGTCCGGCTTTTCATCGAGCACCTCGAAGATCCGCTCGGCCCCGGCCAGCGACTGCTGAACCTGGTTGTACAGCCCGCCGAGCTGGCGGAGCGGCTCGGCGAACCGCCGCGAGTAGGTGATGAAGGTCGCCATCAGGCCGATCGTCACGACCCCGCGGATCGTCAGCCACCCGCCGATCCCGGCGACGACGGCGACGTTCATGTTCGACAGGATCCCCATCATCGGCATGATGAACAGGGCGTACGTCATCGCGTGGATCCCGAGCTGCCGGACCGTGGCGTTGTGCGCGTTGAACCGTTCGAGCACGCGCTCCTCCTGTCCGAACGCCATGACCACGCGCTGCCCGCTGTACGTCTCCTCGAGCGTCCCGTTGAGGATGCCGAGGTTCGCCTGGTAGGCTCGGAACGCGCTTCGCGTCTTCTTCCCGACGACGACGACCAGGCCGAACATCATCGGCAGGACGATCATCGACGCGAACGCGAGCCACGGGCTGAGGACGAACATCACGACGAGGATCCCGATCATCGTCAGCAGTCCGGAGAAGAGCTGGGTCACGTTCTGGCTGAGCACGCGGCTGATCGCGTCGATGTCGTTCGTCAGCCGGCTCATCGTCTCGCCGGAGCGACGGCCGTCGTGGAACCGGAGGGAGAGGCGCTGGAGCTGCTCGAACAGGTCGGCGCGAAGCGCCCGCATCGCCCTCTGGGCGATCGTCGCGATCAGCACGCCTTGGCCGGTGTTGGCGATCCAAGCGATCGCGTAGCTTCCGAGCATCAGGCCGACGATCCGCAGCAGGACGGAGAGGCTCTCCCGCGCGACGACCTTGTCGATCGCTAGCCCCATGAGGTACGGGCCGAGGAGGGCCATCGCCGTGGCGAACGTCGCGAGGACGAAGACGAGGACGATCGCGGGTCGGTACGGCTTCACGTACACGAGGAGCCGGCGGAGCGCTCCGCGTGTGTCCGCCGCCCGCTCTCCGCCGAACGCGGGACCGCCACGGCCCGGCCGGAACATCCGGGCCCGCTCCAACTCCCTCGACGGTGTGTGATGCGCATTACGTTCGCTCACGTCACGCCTCCCGGGAACTCGCGTTGCGAGTTCCTTGGGAGTTCGCTACGCGAACTCCTGTTTGATCCGAGTTGTGAGTCGTAGATTTCTCTGTAAATGGGGCTTCGCACGATGAGCTCGGCGTGGGGGCCGCACGACTCGATCCGGCCCCGATCGAGGACGAGGATCTTGTCCGCGAGGAGGACGGTCGAGATCCGCTGCGCGACGATGAACCGCGTCGTCGCGTTCTCCGAATCGGCGATCAAGCGGTCGAGCGCGTCCTGCAGTCGGACCTCGGTCTCGATGTCCACGGCGCTCGTCGAGTCGTCGAGGATGAGCACCTTCGGCTTCACGACGAGCGCCCGCGCGATCGCCAACCGCTGGCGCTGCCCGCCGGAGAGCGCGACGCCCCGCTGTCCGATGTCCGTCTCGAAGCCGCTCGGAAGGGACTCGACGAAATCGAGCGCCTGCGCCGCCTCGCACGCCGCCCGGACCTCCTCGTCCGCGGCGTCGGGCCGTCCGTAGGTGACGTTCTCGCGGACGGTCCCGCCGAACAGCATCGCCTCCTGGAGCGCGATCCCGATGTTCGAACGCAGCGCGTGGAGTCGAAGATCGCGGACGTCGACCCCGTCGAACGTCACCCGCCCGCCGGTGACGTCGTAGAACCGCGGGATCAGATGGATCAGCGATGACTTCCCGGACCCGGTCGCTCCGAGGATCGCCACGGTCTCGCCTGGCTCGGCGACGAAGCTGACGTCGGTGAGTACCGGCTCGCCGCCGTCCCCCCCGTAGCCGAAGGAGACGCGCTCGAACGCGATTCGACCCTTCGGGTCGGGAAGGGGCCGCGCGCCGGGTCGCTCCGCCACCTTCGCCTCGGCGTCGAGGACCTCGAGGATCCGGGCCGCCGACGCGTCGGCCGCGGCAATCGGGGCGAGCATCCCGGCGAGCATCATCAGCGGGAAGAGGGCGAACATCAGGTAGTTGATCGACGCCACGACCTGTCCGACGGTCATCCCGCCGGCCAGCGTCGACGTCCCGCCGAACCATACCGCGCCAGCGACGCCGAAGTTGAGGACGAGCGTCATCGTCGGCAGCAGGATCGCGACGAGCCGCATGATTCGGATGGTCTTCTCCGTCAGCTCGACGTTCGCGCCTTCGAACCGCTCGATCTCGTGCCGCTCGCGGACGAACGCCTTGACGACCCGGACCCCGGCGAGGTTCTCCTGCAGGACCGTGTTCAGCCGGTCGAGCCGCTCCTGCACCCAGGTGAACATCGGCCGCGCCTTCCGCGCGAACCAGGAGACGAACAGGACGATCATCGGGACGAACGCGGCCATCATCAGGGCGAGGCGAGGGCTGGTGAGGATCAGCATGACCGACGCGCCGAGGATCCAGACCGCCGCCCGCGTGAGGATCCGGAGCGACATCATCACGATCATCTGGACCGCGTGGACGTCGCTTGTCGAGCGGGTGATCAGGTTCCCGGTCCGAAGCTCGTCGAGGTTGCCGAACGAGAACGACTGCACCTTCCGAACGAGCGCGCTGCGGACGTCGTGGGCGACGTGCTGGGCGACGCGGACCGAGAAGTAATTGTTCCCGAGGGCGAACAGGGCGGCGAAGAGGGCCGCACCGAGCATCATCAGCGCCGTGGTCAGGACGATCCGCAGATCCCCGCTCGCGATCCCCTGGTCGATGATCCGCTGCGTCAGGCGGGGGATCAGCAGGTCGCTCGCCACCATGCCGAGCAAAAGGACGAGGGCGACGGCCGCGTACAGCCGGTACGGCCGGACGAACCGAAGGAACTTCGCGATCGACCTCATTCGGCCTCCTCTTCGTCGCCGTACGGGAAGCGGCGGACGTGATGCGAACGCGCGTCGTCCGGCGCGAAGCGATCGTGCAGCTTCATCAGCAGCCGCTTCAGCGTCTCGCGCTCCTCGTCGGAGTAGACCGAGCCGAGCTCCTCCTCCATCTCGCGGAAGACCGTCCGGGCCTTCACGCGAAGCTCCTTCGCCTTGGGGGTCAGGGAAACGCGGACGATCCGTTGATCCTCGCGGTCCCGCTCGCGCGTGATCCAGCCGTCGCGCTCCATCCGCTGCAGCATGTTCGTCACCGACGCCGGACTGATGTGCATCGCCTCGGAGAGCTCGTGCTGCGGGATCCCGTCGTGATGCCAGAGGTGGACCAGCGCGAACCCCTGTCCCCTGTGCAGTCCGACCCGCGCCATGTGTCGCTTGAAGCGACGCCCGGTCATCCGACAGACCTGGGCCAGCAGCTGGCCGACCGTCATCTCGTGCGTCTCTCTCCGTTTCATGGTCACCGTGCCCCCGACTAGTACGGTCGCTAATGTTTAGGTGGATAACTATATCAAGGAAGGTCGGCGCTTTCAAGGCTTCCGAGGGAGTCGATGCCGCCGCTGTGCTACTGCATTCCGTCGGTCGTTGCCGGGAGAGGCAGACGCCCGACGGCGTCCTCGAGCAGGCTGCCGAGGTAGAGGGTGTTGCCGCGACGGACGACGCAGGAGATCCCGGCGTAGTGATCCCCCGACGGATCCTGGAGGTTGTGGAGGACGTTCCCGTCTTCGTCGAGGCCCAAGACGAAGCCGTACCGCGGCGCGGCGCCGGAGAACCAAGCGAGCGGCAGCCGCGCGGCGACCTTCCGAATCCACGGGCGCTCGGCGGCCCAGTCGACGAATCCGTTCCGCGGGTTCATCAGCGCGAGCCAGAACGTCCCCTCGGCGTCGCGCGAGATCCCGTCGGGAAAGCCGGGGAGATTGTCGATGAACACCTCGTCCTCGCCGCGGCGCGGTCCGGCGAGCCAGAGGCGTCGGACCCGATACGCCGTCGTCTCGACGACGAGGACGAACGACCCGTCCAGACTGAGCGCGACGCCGTTGGCGTAGTACAGCCCGTCGAGCAGGACCTCGACCTCCCCCGTGTTCGGGTGGTACGCGAGGAGCCGGCCGTGCGGGCGATGTTCGAGCAGATCGAGCAGCGTGTCGGTCGTCTCGGTCGATGACTCGGAGAAGTAGATCGTCCCGTCGGCCCCGATGTCGAGGTCGTTCACCAGGCCGAGCGGGACGCCGTCGACGTCCGTCACAAGCTCGCGGAACGCTCCGGCCTCCGAAACCGAGATCAGCCGGCCGTACAGGTCGCAGACGATCAGATCCCCGCTCGCGTCGAGCGCCATCCCCAGCGGCCTCCCGCCGGTGTCAACGATCGTTTCCGCGGTCGTCCGGCCGGGCGACCGTCGAACGATCGAACCGTCCTCCAGCCCGCAGGTGACGGCGCCGTCCCCCGAGACGGCCACCGACTCCGGTCCGGGTCCGACCTGCAGCCGTTCGACGTCCGCGAGCGCGTCGTTCGGCTCGTAGGGTCCGACCAGCGGCGGCGCGTCCGGCGGCGTCCATCGGGCCGGATCGATCGGGACCGGCCAGAGAAGCAAGTAGGCCGCGAGCGAACCGAGCGCGACCGCCAACCCGATCGTCCACGCTCTGGACATCCTCCCCTCCTTTCGCACGTCAGGCGAACGGCGCGCTTCCCGACTTTCGTCTGAATCTCTCGACGGCTCGATCGAACTGCGCCCGCGGCATCTCGAGGCGTTCCAGGAGATGGCCGATCGACGTCTCGACCTCCTCCTCGGACGGCGTGTTCGCGGCGAGGATCTCGCGGGCCTCCTCCTGCGAGATCGCCCCCTCGCGAAGCATCGCGGCGACGTCCGGGAGAACGCGGCTCACGCCGTGGTGCTGCTCGTAGAGGTACGCCGACGCGTCGTGAATTAGGCAGTCGCCGTGGCCGAGGACGGCGTGGTTCTCGGGGCGGCGGTAGCCGGCGTTGATCTCCTCCAGGTGGCGGACGATCTCCACCTCGTCGTACGGCTCGAACAGGAAGAAGGCGAGGAACTCCGGAACGAGATCCCGGTCCCCCAGACCGGCCCCGAACAGCTCGCGGAGGATCCGGTGGCGAAGTCGCACGTTCGGGACCAAGTAGAGCAGCAGGAGCTTCATCCGCCGGATCAGCGCGCGGTAGTCTCTTCGCAGCGCCGCGGCCGAATGCTCGGCGAGGTTGCGCCGGAGTACGGCGATGCCCGGATCGCGCGTCCCCGGATACCAATGCCGGAACATCTGCATCGGCGATCGTCCGTGGACGAAGAACGGGATTCGCAGGTCCCGGCACCCGCGGACCGAGAGGATGTAGCCGCCGACCGAGCAGGCGATGCAAGGATCTCCGAGCTTCAGCACCGCCGCCCTATAGAATTCACGATACGCTTCCCAATCCGGCCGGTAGACGAAGTGATCGATGCCCGAAGCGCGTACGATCTCGCCGATGTTGCGCCACGCGTAGTCGGTGAGGAACCCGTTGTCGAATGTAATGGGCAACACGTTCGCTCCGTACGCCGAGGTCAAGCGATGCAGCACGTACGCGCTGTCCTTCCCACCGCTCAGGCCGACCGCCGCGTCGTAGTGGAACCGGCCGCGATACCGTTTCAGCCGATCGACGAGAAGGTGGCGGTGCCGCTCGAAGTCGAGGAGCGAGGCGTTGGTTGCGTCCCAGTGGCGGCAGTAGTTGCACAGCCCGGATTCGTCCAGACGAACGTGGAACGTCCCTTCCGGGAGAAGGCAGCGGCGACAGTGCGTGTACTTGGGGCTCACGGTTCTCCTTTCCGTTTCGCGAGGGCGCGGTTCACCCTACCGCGCCGCTGCCGTCCGGGCAAGAGCTCGGGAAGGCCTCACGAGCGAAGCGAGACGAGCACGACGCCGGCCAGGACGAAGACGACGCCGAGGAGGGCCCGGCGGGTCAGCCGCTCGCGGAGGAAGAGGACGGAGTAGATCAGCGAGAAGACGAGCGTCGATCCGCGGATCGGCGAGATCAGGCTGGCCGGGGCGAGGCTGAGGCTCGTCAGCCAGAAGATCCATCCGAGGAAGGCGCCGCCGATCCCCGCGAGGGCCGTCAAGGCGATGCCGCGACGGCTGATCCGTCGCGGGAATCGGGCGCGGAGAAACGGGGTCATCAGGGCGATGGTGACGACGCCGGAGCACGAGAAGACGAACAGGAACGACGCCGGCGAAAGGCCGTGCTCCAAGGCGAGCTTCGAAGGGACCGTCTCGGCGAAGCCCCACAGAAACCCCGCCAGGAGGCCGAACAGCGAGCCGGCGAGGTGGCCGCGGAGGCTCCAGCGTCGCCCGACGAGAAAGAAGGCGCCGGAGACGACGAGCACGGCGGCGACGAGGATCTCCCATCGGAGCGGCTCGCCGAGGATCAGGATCGCGGCCGTCACGCCCCACAGCGGTGCGGTGCTCGCCAACGTCGCGGTCTGGTACGCCGGCGTCCGTTCCATCGCCATCAGATAGAACAACCCGCCGAGGGTCGAATCGATGAACCCAGACAGGACCGCGAGGATCACGGCATACCCGTTTGGGAAGCTCAGCGTGCCGGTGATCACAGCGTAGAGCAGCGCCAGCGGAGTCACCAGGAGCCATCGGCCGAGCATGTACGAGACGGTGTCGATGTGGCGAAGGGCCGGCTTGGCGACGGTCATTCCGATCGCCCACGTCGCGCCGGAGGCCAGCGCCAACAGGATCGCCGCTTCCACCTTCGCCCCTTTCCCGCAGAGCACGTCGTCCGTATCGCATCACGTCATGGACCGGCATGGTATCTTTAGATGAGTCCCGGATCACCCGGTATGTGGCGGGCGAGGACGCTACCGAGACGCGAGGATCGATAGACTTCGGGCAGAGGTGATCGGGATGAAGGTCGTCGTACTGCACGGAAGCGCCCGGAAGGGCGGAGACACGGACACGCTTGCCGAGCGGTTTCTTTGCGGTCTAGGCGAATCCGGGCAACATGAGGTCACCCACTTCCGCCCGATCGACATGCGCATCGAGCACTGCCGGGCGTGCATGGAGTGCGCCCGCGGCGGGGGATGCGTCATCGACGACGACATGCGGGTCGTCTACCCGGTCTTCTGCGAGGCGGACGTCGTCGTGATCGCGACGCCGATGTTCTGGGGCTACATGACGTCGCAGATGAAGACGTTGTTCGATCGGCTCGAGGCGATCGTCTCCGAAGCGTGCTTCGGCCGGAAGGAGTTCGTCCTCCTCATCGGGTATCGGCACTACTTCGGCTCGATGGTCGAGTGGCTCGATCGGATCACCAAGGGGTTCGGCAGCCGATCGCACGCGATCACCGCGCAGACGTACGATCCAGAGACCGGGAAGGACATTCCCGTCGCCGAGCTACCCGACGAGCTGGCGGAGGCGTACAGGCTCGGGCGAGAGCTTGGCGAAGGCACGGGAAGCTGACCGTCACCGCGATGGGCTCCCGGTGGCGTGCGCTGTAGGCTGGTCTCGGAGGTCGTCGTCCATGACCCGGATCGAGATCGTCAGAGGTGACATCACCGAACTGGAGGTCGACGCGATCGTCAACGCGGCGAACGAGCGGCTGCTCGGCGGTGGCGGCGTCGACGGGGCGATCCATCGGGCGGCCGGCCCGCGGCTCCTCGAGGCGTGTCGAAGGATCCCCGAGGTTCGATCGGGCATCCGCTGCCCGGCCGGCGAGGCGCGGATCACCGATGGCTACGAGCTGCCGGCCCGATTCGTCGTCCACACGGTCGGGCCGGTCTGGCGTGGTGGGAATCAGAGGGAGGCCGAACTCCTGGCCTCGTGCTACCGCTCGTCGCTCCGGCTTGCCGTCGGAAACGGCGTTCGATCGATCGCGTTCCCGGCGATCAGTTGCGGCGCGTACGGGTATCCTTTGGACGAGGCGTGCTCGATCGCGATCGGAACGACCGCGGTGTTTCTTCGGTCCGATCCGACGCTGGAACGTGTCCTGTTCGTCGCGTTCTCGGAGCCGGTCGCTTCCGCGCTGTGGGCAGCACGGCACCGGTTGAACGATCCGCCGCCCTAGAACGACGTACGGGGGACCCCATCGTAGGAGGGCCTACCATGCCGATGCGAGCGATCCGATTTCCCGGCGACCTTCTGCCGCTGACCGACATGCTGATGCGGACGTTCCAGTATCCGGATCACCCGGAGTGGGGTATCCGGGAGGACGAGCAGCAGGACGTCCTTCGGACGATCAACAGCCTCCGCCGGCTCTGGCCGATCATCCGGGTCCTGCAGCTCTTCTCGCCGGCGTTGCGGGACCTGTTCCGCGGGTTCCTCTGGGAGGAGGCGGGGCAGATCGTCGGCCTGGTCCTCAGCGCGCGGCAGGGGACGACGAAGACGTGGGAAGTCGACATCGTCGGCGTCGTTCCGGAATACCGAGGGCAGGGGATCGCGCGACAGCTGCTGACCCGCTCGCTGGACGATCTCCGCAAGCGGGGAGCCGACAAGGCCGTGCTCGGAGTGATCGGTCGAAACGTCCCCGCCTACTCGCTCTACACGAGCGTCGGATTCGAGCCGTTCAGCGGGTTGACCGAGTTCGAGGTGACCCCGGACGGAGCGCCGCAGGTCCCGCCGCTGCTGGACGGATACGAAATCGAGTCGGTCCGCCGATCCAAGAGCTGGCGGATCCGATACGAACTCGACAAGCGGATCAACCCGCCCGAGCTGACCCGGTATCAGCCGGTGGTGATCGGTCGGTACCGGCCGCCGCTGCTGTTGCGTCCGGTTCTCCCGCTCCTCCGTCTCCTGCAGCGGCGCGAGATGAAGCTCCTTCTCGTCCGTCGCGCGACCGGCGGCCCGCCGATCGCGCTGGCGCGGTACGACGTGCCGAAGTGTGCCGGAGGGTGTGACTCGATCCGGGTCCAGCTCGATCCGGAGCATCCGCAGTTGGCCGACCACCTCGTCGCGTACCACCTCGGGCGGGCGATCGCGCGCGGCCCCGGTCGACGGGTCGACCTCGTGGTGCCGAGCTGGATGCCCGCCGTCGCCGACGCGGCGAACCGCTACGGGTTCACGCGGCGGGTCGAGTATCACCACATGGGGTTGACGCTGTAGCCGCGTCTCCGGCGTCCCGGCTAGCGCAACAGGACGCCGAGCTCCGCGATCAGCCGCTCGTTCTGTTCTTCCGTCCCGATCGAGACGCGGAGGAACTCCGGCAGATCGTACTGCGCGCAGGGACGGACGATGAACCCGCGCTCGAGGAGCCGTTCGTAGATCCGACCTGCGTCCGGGCCGATCCGGACCAGAACGAAGTTCGTGTGGCTTTCGGCGTGCTCGAGGCCGAGGCGGTCGAACTCCCGACAGAGGTACCGGCGGCCGGCCGCATTGGCCCGGACCGACTCCTTCACGAATCCCTCGTCCTGAAGAGCGGCGATCCCGGCCGCCTGGGCGACGACGCTCACGTTGAAGATGTTCTTCACCCGGTGGAGCGCCGCGATCGTCTCCGGCGCCCCGAACGCGTACCCGAGGCGGATCCCGGCCAGTCCGTAGACCTTGGAGAACGTCCGAAGGACGAGGACGTTCGGTCGTCCCTCTCGCACGTGGGCCATCGCGTTCGGGAACGCCTTGGAGTCGACCATTTCGGCGTACGCCTCGTCGACGACGATCAGGACGTCCTCCGGGACGCTGCGGACGAACGGATCGAGCTCGTCGGCCGTGACGATCGTTCCGGTCGGGTTGTTCGGGTTGCAGACGACGACGATCTTCGTCCGATCGGTGATCGCGTCGGCCATCGCGTCGAGATCGACCCGGTATCCCGAAGCGAGCGGCGTCTTGACCAGCTTCGCCCGCATCGCGGCGACGTAGATGTCGTAGACCGGGAAGGAGGACCGGCTGATGACGACCTCGTCACCGTCCTCGAGGTAGGCCATGGCCAGTTCGAGGATCAGATCGTCCGCGCCGCCTCCCACGGCGACCCGGTCGATCGAGAGGCCGAAGCGCTCGGCGATCGCCGCCCTCAGATCGTGGCTCGCCGAGTCGGGGTACAGGTTGACGTGTTCCAGGGCCTCCCGCATGGCGGCGAGCGCCTTGGGCGAGACGCCGAGCGGGTTCTCGTTCGACGCCAGCTTGACGACGTCGTCGATCCCGTGCTCGCGCATCACCTCCTCGATTGGCTTGCCCGGGACGTAGGGGCGAATGGCCTCGAGTCCGCGTTGCGGTCGAACGGTCTTCGACATGGCTGCTCCTCTCTACGGTTCGTTCTCGTCTCGTGTGAGCACGACGCGGACGTCTCCGATCCGCGCGCCTCGTTCGAGTGAGAAGACGGGGTTCAGATCGAGCTCCGCGATCGCCGGGAACCGGAACGGGAGCCTCGAGACCGCCACGACCAGCTCGGCGAGCGCGTCGAGGTCTCTTGGTGCTTGCCCGCGGGCGCCGCGGAGGATCGCAGCACCCCGGAGCTCCGCGAACATGGCTCGCGCCTCCTCAGAGTCGATCGGCGCGACGCGCAGCGCGACGTCGTTCAGCGCCTCCGTGAAGACGCCGCCAAGCCCGCACGCCACGACCGGGCCGAACTGCGGGTCGCGAGAGAGGCCGACGAGGACCTCGACCGACTCCGAAACCATCGGCGAGACCAGGACGCCGCGGGAGTCGTCGCCAGCGAGCACGCCGAGCCGCTCGAACGCGTCGACCGCCTCCTCGGGACCACTGACGTTCAGGATCACGCCGCCCGCGTCGCTCTTGTGCACGATCGACGGGCTGACGACCTTCATCGCGACCGGCCTCGCGAATCCCCGAACCGCGTCGGCCGCCTCGTCCGTTGTCCTCGCCCATCGACGCTCGACGACCGGGAAGCCGAGCTTTTCCAGCCAGTCCGTCGCCTCCGGCTCCAGCGGGTCTCGTTCCCACGGAAGTGGCTCTGGATCACACGGTGGAACGCTCGGGAACCCAGGCGAATCGCCTTGCGATTCGCCTCTCTGCGATTGCCGCCACAGGGCGGCCATCGCGCTCACGGCACGCTCCCCGGTCGCGAAGTTCGGCACGCCGCCTTCGCGGAGAACCGGAAGCGCGGCCCGCGCCGGCCTTCCGGCCATGAAGCACGCTGCGATCGGCTTGCCGGTCGACTTCGCCGCGGCGACGACGCCGGCCGCCAGCGGCGCGGAGTCGAGGTACGGCGTGTTGACGTTGATCGTCAGCGCGGCGTCGTACTCGGAGAGCGCCGCGACCAGCGTGTCGCGGTAGTCGTCCTCCGTTGCTTGGACGGTCAGGTCGAACGGGTTGTCGAGGCCGCAGAACGGCTCGAGTTTCCTCTTCAGCCGGTTCCGCAGCCGATCGGAGGGCGGCTCCACGCGAAGACCGGAGGCCTCGGCGCGGTCCGCCGCCAGGACCCCAGGTCCGCCCGAGTTGGTGACGATCGCCAGCCGGCGCCCGTCGACCGGCGGGAGCGTCGTGAACCCGCGGCAGAGGTCGAACATCTCCTCGATTCCGTCGACGCGGATCGCGCCGGACTGTCTCAACGCGGCGTCGAACACCGCGTCGGCGCCGGCCATCGAGCCGGTGTGGGAGATCGTCGCGCGGCTCCCGGAATCGGATCGGCCGGACTTGATGACGAGCAGCGGCTTGACCGTCGCGAGGCGACGCGCGGCTTCCATGAACCGGCGACCGTTCGAGACCGTCTCGACGTAGAGCGCAACGACCCACGTCTCCTCGTCGCTACGGAGGGCGTCGAGGAAGTCGACGTCGGTCAGGTCGACGCCGTTCCCGTAGCTGACGAACTTGGAGAAGCCGATGCCCTGCTCCTCGGCCCACGACAGCACGGCGCCGCCGAGGGCGCCGCTCTGAGAGACGAACGCGACGTCGCCGACCGGAGGGCGCGTCTCCAGGGTCGGGTAGAGGTCGTGCTTCGTGTTCACGATGCCTGCGCAGTTCGGGCCCACGACGCGGAGCCCCCATCGCCGGGCGGCTTCGAGGATCTCGAGCTCGCCCGCCGCGTTGCCGGCCTCCGCAAATCCGGCCGTGATGACCACGGCGACCTTCACGCCGGCCTTCCCCGCGTCCTCGAGGACGTCCGGGACCGTCGCCGCCGGGGACGCGACGACTGCGAGATCGATGCAAGCATCGATCTCGTGAAGGGAGCGGGCAGCCGCGATTCGGCCCGTTCCCTCTGCTCGCGGGTTCACGGCGACGACTTCGGCGTACCCTCCAGCCAGGAGCTGATCGACCAGCACCCGTCCGATCTTGCCGGGTGAAACCGAACCCACGACTGCCACACTTCTCGGACGAAACAGCGCGTCGACCCAGTTCACGGGACGCTCCTCAGGCCCGCTCGGAACGCGGCGACGTTCGCCTTAGAAGCCGCCGGCCATCGATTGGCGAGGACACGCTCCACGGTCTCCGGTCCGAGCGACTCCCGCAGAGACGAAATCCCGAGAATCGCGCCGAGAACGTACACGTTCGGCCGCACGGTTCGTCCGTCGACGGCCGGAAGGTCGGCCGGTTCGAGGACGATCAGCCTTCCCGCGGCCGCTCGAATCGCCTCGGTCACCTGCGCGAGCGTCGGATACGCGTCCGACCCGAGCATCACGCCGGTCGGCGCCCAGACGTGATCGAAGAGGACGAACGTTCCGTCCGGCTTCGCATAGCGGATTCCCTTCAGCGCCTCCGACCGCTCCGTCCCGACGACCAGATCCGCCGATCGCTCCCCGATCCGCGGACCGACTCCTTCTCGGCCGAGTCGGAGCTCGACCTTCACGAACCCGCCTCGCTGCGCCATCCCCTTGGTTGGGGTGAGCGACGCCGGCGCGCCGGCGTCGAACGCGGCGTGGAGGAGCAGCTCACCGATCGTCAGAACGCCCTGCCCGCCGACGCCGACGAGGACGATGTCGCAGGTCATTCGACCTTCTCCTTTGACGTATCAGAGGAACCGGCTGCGGCCGGTTCCTCTTCCGTCAACTCGCGGGGTGTACCCGGCGAGTTGACGATCGCGACTGTCGGACAGAAAGAGACGCACAGCCCGCATCCGTTGCAGAGGGAAGAATCGATC
>Ga0307437_1000592_pt1 | contig 27750 bp, 24 predicted proteins | sample SalMarWE160390MG_FD_202146 | JGI IMG/M metagenome (GOLD analysis project Ga0307437, IMG submission 202146) | Salt marsh sediment microbial communities from the Plum Island Ecosystem LTER, Massachusetts, United States - WE1603-90 | ecosystem: Environmental > Aquatic > Marine > Intertidal zone >...
GAACATCGTATGCAGTAGCAGTGCCGCTATTTTCATCATCACCAGGCGCTGTCCAGGTGAGATCAATTGATGAGGTAGTTGGGTTAGAAGCAGCGAGATCACTTACTGCAGATGGAGCAGTTGTGTCAGCAGCAGAGGTTACTTGTGGAAGCAAAAACAGAACCGACGCCAGAACCAATAGCGAGAAACATATATGCTGAAATTTCATTTTGTTGGATGTTAAGGACGGTGCTTGGCCGCCTTTCTGCCCTCAAGATAATCTTTCACTTTTTCAATTACTTCCTGAATCGGGTGTTGGGATTTTACGAAATAGTCATCAGCGCCCATCTCTAAAGCCCGTTTGATTATCGTATCTTCTCCAAGATTTGACAAAACAATCACCGGAATCAATTTCCATTCGGGATTCTTTTTTATTTCCTCCAGCACAAAAAAGCCGTCCTTTTGGGGCATCAAAATGTCAAGTAAAACAAGGTCTGGCTTCTTTTTTCCTATTTTTTCAACCGCCTCCGCTCCATTTTTGGCAATATCAACCGTGTAGCCCTCGGCGACTAAATTATCTTCAAGCGCCCGTATTAAAAAATCTTCGTCTTCAACAATTAATACGTGATTCATACTTTGGTTTATTAGATTTTTAATTTTTCTTCCTCGCTTTTACACCCCCGCCCGACCTTTTGGGGATGCGTAAATAAAAAATAGAACCTTTATCCTCCTCGGATTTAAAGGAAATTTCCGCGCCAATCTTTTCAGCCAGCATCTTGGCAATGTTAAGACCGAAACCTATACCAGTCGGTTTCAAATTTTTCGCATTGGAAGCACGATAAAATCGTTCAAATATTCTTTTCTGCTCCTTTTTGGGGATACCTATCCCGAAGTCGCGAACAGAAAATACTACTGCCCCTGATTCTTCCTTAACATCTAAAATCGCTTTTTGACCCGGCATTGAATAGTCAATAGCGTTAGAGAGAAAATTTCCAAGAATTGATTTCAATATTTCTGAATCCGTCTCAATAATAAGCATCCTGTGGTTTAATGGGCATTGTAACGCTACTTTCCTTTCTTTGGCTGCCGCAGCCGCTGTAACTAAAACATTTTTAAAAAGAGATGATACTGAAATTTTTTCTTTTTTTATAAGCGTTTTTTCATTCTCTAACCGCAACATGCTCAACATATCAGAAACAATTCTAATCATCCGTTCATTAATTTTATAAATGTTATCAAGATACTCTTTTTGTTTTTTTGTTATCTTGCCTACAATCTCTCTATACATCGTCTCAATCAGCCACTTTGTGCCGGAAAGCGGAGTGCGCAATTGATGAGAGGCAAGCGATAAAAAATCCATCCTCATTTGCTCCAACTCTTTTTCTTTAGTAATGTCGTAAAAAACTTCTACTGCTCCCACTATCTTTCCCTTAAACAGTACGGGGCTTATAACACTAGTTGCCGGAAATCTGCTTTTGTTTTTTCGGATGTAATAAAAAGTAGGTAGTTTTTCAATGCCAGCAACAACAGTAGTAGTCAATACTGTCCCTGACAATACCCTTGAGAGGATTCTTTCTTTGAATAGTACTCTATTCCTATTTTCATCCTCCCTTGGGACAACCGCAACCAAAAATTTATCAATCACTTCTTTTCTTTCCCAGCCAGTCAGCATTTCAAAGGCTTTATTGACACGGATTATTTTTCCATTTTTATCAACGACCACTACTGCCATTATGTGATCACCTACAGAGGCGAAAATCGCCTCCTGTTCAGCGATTGTTTCTCCTAGTTTGGTAATTCGTTCCTCCCCCTTTTTTGTTTTTTTAACTTTTTTCATAATTCAATGATAAATTTTTATTAAAAACAGAAAAACGGCGGGCGTTAGCTGCTCTCCCTATAAGCGAAATTTATGAAGATCCTCCTTATCTTCATTTCTCGTTCTTATTTATTATACACGAAAAACCTTTGTCAACAGATAGGAAATATGTGGATAACTAAAACATCTTCGTACGACGCGTCTCAATCACCTGACTTAGCATATGATGGCTGCCGGGCTTGGATTCGAACCAAGATACCATTCTCCAGAGGAATGTGTCCTACCGTTAGACGACCCGGCAATAATTAAACTTTCAAGTATTTTCTTATAGCAATCAGGCTGGAAATTATTCCCAAGCTGATTCCGGCAAGAAACTGAAGTAAAAATATAAGCCCGAGGTTTTCAGTAAAGATATTAAACAAATTAAGACCAGGAAAGAAAAATTCTATCTTAGGACTAACTATCCAAGAAGTTAAACCAAAAATTGCCAGACAAATAAGGGAAGCTAAAATTCCCGCCATAACCCCTTGAATTAAAAATGGCCCCCGGATAAACCAATTACCAGCACCAACCAACCTTTGGATTTTAATCTCTTCCCGGGAATTGTAAATAGCTAATCTGATAGTATTAAAAGTCACTAAAACGGCGACAATCACCAAGATTATTGAAAACAGAACACCAACCCCATTGATAGCTCCGGTTAAAGAAAAAATTCTCTCTATCACTGGTTTTCTTTGAAAATAATCTACTTTCTCAATTAAAGTTTCGAAAGAGGGATGCTCCAAGAAAGTAGAAATGGTTCCGTATTGGCTGGTTTTCCAGGCCTTAATGTTTAAAGAGGCCAAGAAGGGATTCTCCCCTATTTCTTCTAAAGATTCCATTATAATCTCCTCATCCTCGTGTCTTTCTACAAAATCTTTGTAGGCCTGATCTTGAGAAACATAACTAACCTCTCTTATTTCTTCCATTTTTGCTAATTCTTCTTTCAGGTCTAAAATTTCTGTTTCAGTTACGCTTTCTTTAAAATAAACCGAGACATCAACCTTTTCTTGTAAAGCAGAGGTTAAAAAATTACTCATTTCCCGGAAAAGAAAAAGCGTAGTCACTACTGAAATGGCAATCACCAGAATAAAAAGGGTGGCCAGGGCTAACTCGCCGTCTCGCCGAAAAGTTGTCCAGCCCAATTTGATAATCCTTTTGAAAGTAAATGGCATATTATAGTATAAATCTGCCTTTTTCTTCGTCTCTAATTATTTTTCCTTTCTCTAAGGTAATAACTCTTTTCCCTAATCGGTTAATTATCTCTCTATTATGAGTAGCTAAAATTACCGTGGTACCCATTTCCTGAATTTTTAGTAAAAGACGGATGATATCCAAAGTATGATAAGGGTCTAAGTTGCCAGTCGGTTCATCAGCTAAAATTACTTCTGGCCTGTGAATTAAAGCTCGGGCAATGGCTACCCTCTGGCGCTCACCCCCCGATAACCCAGCCAAAAAATTGTTAGCTTTGTCTTTTAGCCCAACGATTTCTAAAACCTCGGGCACATCTCTTTTAATCTCTCTGTCTGAAAAGCCGATTACCTCCATGACATAGGCAATATTTTCGTAAGCTGTTTTATTGGGAAGAAGTTTGTAATCTTGGAACACCGCTCCAATTTTCCTTCTTAACTGCGGCAACTCTCCTAATTTCAGCTGATGAATATCAATACTATCAAAAAAAATTTGACCTTGGGTAGGTTTTTCTTCAGCTAAGAGAAGCCGGAGTAAAGTTGTCTTTCCTGCTCCTGACCTTCCGACAATAGAAACGAATTCTTTTGGCTTTATTCCAAAAGAAACATCCTCTAAGGCGACTGTCATTAAGCAACCAGCATAGGCAGGATAAATTTTAGTAATACCTTGAAAAGAAATCATCTAACTTATTGTTTTATTCCGGATTCAACAAATTGGTCCAAATTACCATCCAAAACCTCCTCGACGGCCGAAGTTTCCACCTTGGTCCTTAAATCTTTAACCATTTTATAAGGATGGAGAACATAAGACCGAATTTGATTTCCCCAGCCAGCCGATACTTTCTCACCTTTAATTTTTTCTATTTCCTGGTCTTTTTTTTCTCTTTTTATTTGATAGAGTTTGGCAGTTAAAACTCTTAGCGCCTTTTCTTTGTTTACTCCTTGTAATCTTTCTGACTGGCAAGAAACTTTGATGCCGGTCGGTAAATGAGTTATTCTTACCGCTGTCTCCCGGCGATTAACATATTGTCCGCCGGGTCCCGAAGCTCGGAAAGTTTCAATTTTTAACTCATCGGGGTTAATTTGGACTTCTTCTTCCTCTTGAGGAATTTCCGGTAAAACTTCAACTAAAGCAAAGGAGGTATGGCGTAAAGATTTAGCTGAAAAAGGCGAAATTCTTACCAAGCGGTGGACTCCGCCTTCCTTTTTAAACAGGCCGTAAGCGTAAAGGCCTTTAACCTCTAATGTTACTGATTTGGTACCGATTCTGCCTTCCGGTCCACCTCCTTCTCCAAAAGATTGATGTAAAACAGTGGCCTTCCAGCCTTTTCTTTCACAGTATCTTTCGTACATTCGCAAGAGGAGAGTAGCCCAATCCTGGGCATCTTGTCCGCCAGCCCCGGAATAAATTGACAAAATAGCATTATTTTTGTCGTGTTCTCCTGAAAGAAAAAATTTCAGCTCTTCTTTCGCTAGTTTCTCTTCAAAAACGCGAGCGTCAGCGAAATGTGAAGATGAACGAAGTTCATCGACCTCCTCAATTTTTTTCTCGTCTAACTTCTCTAATTCTTCTTTTAATTTTTGGAAATTCTCTACTTCTTCTTTCAAGCGAACTAATTCTTGGCTGGCTTCGGCGGCCGTCTTGCGGTCTTGCCAAAAATCGGGATTGGCCATTTCTCTTTCTAATTGCTCTATCTTTTTTTGTTTTTTAGCTAAGTCAAAGACAGTCCGCCAACTGGCGGAGTCGTTTTTTAAATTCGACGGTTTTTTCAGGAACAATCTCCATATTCTTTAATTATTATACAATAAATTTCTCAAAAAGAAAAGAGTCGTCTAGCGGACGATACGAAGTCCCGTAGTGAAGCGAAGCTTCTACTACTTGGGATTAGAACCTGTTTTTAAACAAAAAACCAGCTGATAAGCTGATTTCTTGTCCTAAATAAACCTTGTTTTTAACGCTTACTTAGGACAGGAGAGAGAGGGGAGGTTAGGTTCTTATTCTGTCCTTAGCTTCACATCGTTGCGAAGGAAGATCAATTACCCTTTTTAGGAGCATAGCTCCACCTTACCCTCTCTCTTTGAGATTCTACCGATTGAGGCCGTGGATTAGCATCTGGCCCTCAAAAACTTCCTTGAGGTAGTGAATTGAGAGTCCCAGAAGTTCTTCTTTGGTGACCCCGATAGCCTCTAGCTCTGGCTCCTTTATGATATTGCCGATCTCTCTTTTAATATTAGCAATATCGTTTAGGGAGAACTTCTTACGAATTTGGAGCTTGAAGGCCATTCGAAGAATCTCTAATTCCCTCTTCTCGTCCATTTTTTCACCTCCTTTCTGGACAAGATTGAGGAGTTTGGAAGAAGAAATAATTTCCTCTGTCCATTTATATTATACCATACAAAATAATAATTTGTCAATAGTGGATATCTACCAAAAAACCCAGTAGTAGAAAGCTTCACTTTCACTATGGGGCTGGGCCGCCTAGGAAAGTTAACTAATAGCTAGAAACTAACAATTAATAACTAATTTTGGATCGTCTAGCGGACGATATTAGAACCTGTTTAGGAAAATAAAAAAGAGCCTGAATCAAGAATAAACTTGATTGGACTCTTCTCCTTGATAAATATGCCCTATTAAGGAGTGTGAACGGACACCTTATCCATTACAGGGATGACCTTCGCCCATAGCGTTAATCCATCAGTCCTATTTTTCAATTCAAGATGAATGGGGCCAATCTCGTAAACAACATTTTCAGGATTATGATTTCCCACCCCAGAAAATAGTACTCGTGGCAAGAAAATCTCATATTCACCTTCAAATGAACTAACCTTTTTGCCCTTTAGGATATTAACGAGATCATCAATATCTTCGGCGGAAATCACGGCTATAGGAAAATCTCTCATTCCTCTCTGCTGGTTCGGATGCAGGTACTTAGACGACATACCACGGACGATTGCAAAATACATAGATTCCTCCTTTCAGTTTAAATTTTAGTTTTTTGTGCTAATAACAAAACAATACCACATTTCTGTGGTATTGTCAATTATCAGGGTCGAGAAGGAGATTCGAACCTATAACCTATCCCGCCCTTTATTTGAGCCGATGGGCAGAATTGAACTGCCGTCGGTGGTTTACGAAACCACTGCTTTACCACTAAGCTACATCGGCGCGATAAGCGGGATACCAGAATTGAACTGGCGCTTCTTCCTTGGGAAGGAAGCGTACTACCGCTATACTAATCCCGCACCGAGTTCCGCGATAGCGGAACGAAGGTGGAGATGAGACGAAGTCTCATCGACTAATTTTGTTTTTTAGCCATTCCCACCAATTTTGAGGATTCCAGAAATTTTTTTCCTCTTCTTCCGAAGTTTCTTCTTCTTCGGGCGGTAAAATTACTACCTGCTGTTCTCCTTTTCCTACATAGCCTTGTTCGTAGAGCTTCTCTTTCCAATATTCTTCCTCTTCAGTTTGAACGATGCCTGCTTTTAAGGCCTGATTTTTTTCTTCCAGGGCCTCAATTTGTTCTTTTAAGGAATTGACTTTAGCAGTAAGCTCTCCTCTCCTTTGGCCGATTCTCCAGTTAGAAAAAATAAGAAAACCAATTACTGCCACGAAAAATAACCCTAAAATAACTGAAGTAAAGACGGTCCTGACAGAGCTGGTCTTTTTAAATTTCTTAAATTTTGCTATCATGAATTATGACCTTCAAAGCTAAAAAAATCTTCAGGATAGTCTGGATTATTTTAATATCCCTGGTGGTTTTAAGTATGTTTGTTCTTCTCTTGGCGCCGCTGATTAGATAATAATCTAATTTTCTCTTAGCTTCAAGTGCCGAAGTCCTCTTTATCTCATCACCCTTTAAACATTTCTAAAAATACTCTGGAAGGAATAATTACCCTTCCTTTTTCTTTTAGCTCCCGCTTGCCTTTTTTTTGTTTTTCTAATAATTTTCTTTTTCGGGTGTAGTCCCCTCCATAAAGAGGAGCAATGACATCTCTCCTTTTGGCTCTGATGGTCTCCCTGACAATAATTCTGCCCTCCATTTGAGCCTGGAGAGCCACGGCAAAAAGCTGAGCAGGTAAAACCTCTTTTAATTTTGAAAGTTGTTTTTTCCCTTCCAGGTAGGCCTCTTTTCTATTGATAATCCTTGAGAAAAATTCTTCTTTTTCGCCGGCAATTAAGACTTCCAATTTTACCAAATCTCCGGAGCGATATCCTAAAATTTTATAGTTCATTGAAGCAAAACCCTGAGTAGTTCCCTTTAATTTATCATAGAATCCGGTGATAATTCCCCTCAAAGGAAATTCGTAGATTAAAAGCAATCGTTCCAGAGAGAAATATTTAGTTTCAATATGTCGGCCAGCTAAATTCTTAAGGAGTTCGGAAACCCGACCGTAATAATTATGAGGGGTCATTATTTCTATTCTTGCCCAGGGTTCTTGAATTTCCTTAATTTCAGCCGGCGAGGGCCAGTCACTGGGAGAATAAACAAAAACTTCTTTGTCGTTTTTGTTAATGATTTTGTAAACTACTGAAGGCGTAGAAACTATTAGATTTAAACCAAATTCCCTCTTTAATCTTTCAGAAACAATTTCAGCGTGTAAAGTCCCTAAAAAGCCGCAACGAAATCCCCGGCCCAAAACTTCCTTAGCTTCTATTTCAAAAACGAGCGAGGCATCGTTTAGTTTCAGCTTGAATAGGGCTTCTTTTAATAAGTCAAAGTCGTTGGGGTCTTCAGGGTAAATAGAGGCAAAAACCATTGGCTGGGGCTCTTTATATTCTGGCCAGGGTTCTAAATTGGGAGTTTTGACGATGGTATCCCCTACCCGGACTTTACCCGACTCTTTTATTCCGGTAGCGATGTAACCAACTTCTCCAGTTTTTAGCTGCAGAGTAGGTTTTAGTTCCGGAATAAAAAATCCTACCTCTTTTACCTCGCTTTCAGTTTTGGCCTGAAGTAAATAAAATTTCTCGTTAGCTGAGATTTGACCGTCAATCATTCTGACATAAGCAATCACACCCTTGAAAGAATCGTATTTGGAGTCAAAAATTAAAGCTCTAAAAGGTTTTTTAATTTCTCCTTTCGGAGGAGGAGTTTTTTTTACTACGGCTTCTAAAAGTTGCTCAACGTTAGTGCCATTTTTGGCGGAAATAGTAAAAACTTCACCTGTAGGAATATTTAATAACTTAGCCAATTCTTCCTTTACTTTTTCTGTTTGGGCCTGAGCTAAATCAATTTTATTAACCGCCGGAATAATTACTAAGTTTTGCTTTTGGGCCAGCTCTAAATTAGCTAAGGTCTGAGCTTGAATCCCTTTAGTAGCATCTACTAATAAAATTGCTCCTTCAGCGGCTGCTAAAGAACGGGAGACCTCGTAGGAAAAATCCACATGGCCCGGAGTATCTATTAAATTCAGAATATATTCCTTGTACTTCATCCGGACTGGCTGCATTTTAATGGTAATTCCCCTCTCTCTTTCCAAATCCATTAAATCTAAAAATTGAGGGCGCATTTTTTTGGCCTCCACAGTTTTGGTCAATTCTAAAAATCTATCTGCCAAAGTAGATTTCCCGTGATCAATGTGACTGATTATGACGAAATTCCTTATTTTTTCCATATTGAGCGAAGCTCGGGGGATTTTAAAAAGAAGGTGGCTAAAATATAAACCAAAAGGGCAACCAGAGAAACTACGATTGTTTGAAGTAAAATGCCGGAAAAAGTTTGTAAATTAAAGGGAGGGAAATTTAAGTTAAGAATAAAATAACTGGCCCCGGCCATTAAAATGGCGGCGGTAATAATCTTAAGAGTTGAAATACCAATTTCTTTCAATTTGTAATTGCCTATTTTTTTATAGAGGAAAAACATTAAAAGAACGAAATTGAAAATGGCCCCAATTGAAAAAGCTAAAGGCAGGCCGATAACAGCAATTTCCTGGCTATTAGAAAAAGAAAAGGCCCTAGTTAAAAAATCAGTGAAGGAATTAGAAAATTTTAACAGCCAGACAAAATAAAAACTTAAGGCAATGTTTAGAGCCATAGCGAAAAGAACAATTAAGGTCGGAGTTTTAGTATCCTGTAAAGAAAAAAAGGTTCGGGAAATTAAAAGATTCAAAGAAAGGGCGAAAATGCCAAAAGCAAAAAGACCTAAAGAAGCAGCCGTAAGCTGAGCATCGGCAGGGTCAAATTGGCCGTGTTTTAAGATAATCCCGATGATTTGATTTCTTAAAATAAAAATCAAAGCACTAACCGGAATTGTTAGGTAAAGAACCTGGCGAAAGACCGAAGAGAAGCTGGTGATAAATTCTCCTTTTTGACCTTTAGCCCAAGCCCGAGAAAGAGCCGGAAAGGCGGCCACGGCAAAGGAAATACCGATTATCCCTACCGGAAAATACTGGAGATTGTTAGCAAAATTAAATATAGCTACTGAACCAGCAGTCAAAGTAGAAGCAATGGCCGTAATGACAATCAGGTTTATTTGATAGCCGGCCGTTCCAAACATTCGGGGAACCATTAAAGTAAAAACTTTTTTTACTCCCGGGTGCCTAAAGTTAAAGAGCGGCCGGTATTTAAACCCGCAGGTAACAGCCGAGGGAATCTGAATGGCAAAATGTAAAAATGCCCCTAGAATTACTCCTAAGGCTACCCCCAGAACTCCAAAATGAGGAGCTAAGAATAAAATTCCAAAAATAATTCCTAAGTTGTATAAAATCGGGCATAAACTATAAACTAAAAATCGGTTGGCGTGTTGTAAAACACTGGAAAGAATTGAAGATAAACCAAAGAAAATTGGGGAGATGAACATCAAGCGGGTTAAAAACACAGTTAATTCCATTTGCTGAAGACTAAAACCCGGAACAATCAATTTAATTAAAGAAGGGGTAAATAGAAAAAGAACTAAAGAAAGAAAAATTAGTAAAATTAAAAAAACGTTTAAAGTGCTGTTAGTAAACTGCCAGGCCTCGGCTTCATCTTTAGAAAAATATTCAGAAAACAAAGGCAAAAAGGCCACTACAATCCCGCCGGCAATTAAAATTTGATAAACCAAATCAGGGATTCTGAAGGCGGCAAAATAAATATCCAGTTCAGGGCCAGCGCCAAAGGTGCTGGCTAAAAGCCCTTCTCTGACTAATCCTAAAAATCGGCTGATTAAAGCCGAAAGAGCCAAAATGCCTGCGGCCGCTCCAATAGTTTTGGTTTGGGAATTTAAAAGACGGTGAAGCATCTTTATATATCTTAGTATTTTTCTCTTGACTGTACAAACTTTTAAATTTTAGCTATTATTTCCTTGAGGAGGGCTAAGTTCTTTGACTAGCCCTTTTAAATAAGAATAATGAAAGGGAGGAAAAAAATGATAATAGATATGCACGTTCATCTCAGAAATGATATTGCCAAGCACACCAGACTGGCTAAAGCTTGCGGGATTGATGTGGTGGTCTATATGGCCAATTGCGACCCGCCCCTTGATAGCGTAGAGAGAATAGAACGATCTCTTAAAGAAAAAAGGTGCTGCCAGGCAATCCCGGTTAGCGCAATTACTAAAGGCCGGGAAGGTAAAGAATTAGTTGATGTTGAAAGAATTAAACCCTTGGTGGCAGGATTCAGCGATGACGGAGAATATTTAGCTGATTTAGAGTTGTTAGAACAGATATTGAGAAAAGATGTTTTGGTTTTGGCTCACTGTTCACCTCCTTATGAAGAAGGAGTAGTAAGTCCTTCTTTAGAGACCAAGTCTGTTGCAGAATATCTGCCAGTTCTAAGAAAAACTGGGGGAAAGCTCCATATTCAACACGTCAGCCAAAAAGGAACGGTTGAGCTAATCAGGTCAGCTAAGAAGGGAGGATTAAAAATCACCTGCGAGACCTGCCCTCACTACTTCACTTACACTAAAGAAGAGCTGGATACTAAAGTTAATCCACCTTTAGCTGTAAAAGAAGACCTCTTGGCAGTCAAAGAAGGACTGAGAGACGGAACTATTGATGCCATTGTTACTGATTATGCTCCTCTACCCAGAAAAACTGGCATTGCTGGATTCAGAGCATTTCTCCCCCTCTGCCGCGGTTTGGTTCAAGAAGGAGTTTTAACTGAAGAGCAACTTGAAGAAAAACTGTTTTTCAACCCGAAAAAGATAATTGAAAGCGGAGGATACAAATTAAACTTAGGAAGGGAGGTGTAGTACTAAGAATGGAAAGATTCTATAGTTTGACTAAAAGCGAAGATCTTTCTCTGTCGACCATCGAAAAGCTCTTCAAAATAACAGAATTTTATGAGGAACGCCTGAAAAAGAAAGTTTTTGAAAGAATACCCTTTCCCCGCGATTTAGATGGCGTAAGAGTAGGCGTGGTATTTTTGGAAGAAAGCACTCGAACCTACACCACCTTTGAAATGGCAGCTTCAGAATTAGGAGCTAATGTTATGGGGCTCCCCTTGGCTAAAGTGTTTTCTGCTTTTGCCAAAGAGGAAGCTTTGATCCATGCAATTCAATTTTGGAGTGGGGCTGGAATTTCTTATTTAAGATTGGTTGATCTGCTTGTTCTTCGTCATTTTGAAGTTGATGCGGCCGAGAGAGCGGCTAGATTTTCAAAAGTCCCAATTATTAATGCTGGAACAGGGGGCGAGGATGGTGACCATCCTACTCAGGGCCTTTTAGATAATTATGCCTTCCGAAAGTTCCTAGGAAAATCTGATAGCCTCTCAATAGCTTTTATGGGCGATGTGAGGTTTTCCCGAATTATCTGCTCGGAATTGCCGATAATGCATTTACTCTATCCTAACCTTAAGGTTTACATTATATCTCCCGAAGGGTTTGGATTAAATGCTAGAGCTAGAAACTATCTCTTACAAAATAACATTCCCTTTGAAGAGTTAAGGGATAGTAAAGAAATAATCAATAAGTGTCAGATTTGTTACGTCTTAAGAGTTCAGAAAAATCGTCTAGAGGATTTGGTGAATAGGCATTTATTAGATAAAAAGGAAGCAGAAAGACTCTTGGGACAGTACCAAAAAAACAGGGACAATTATGCTGTAACCGAAGAGCTCTATGAAATTTCGGAAAAGGGCGGAACGATATTCTGCCATCCAGGACCAATTAGTGAAGTAGAACAGGAAATTCGTCCAGAGGTTGAGGGATTACCTCGAGTAAAATTCTTACAGCAATGGGCTTATGGGCTCCCGATGCGAATGGCTATTTTAACTGAGTCATGGAAAACTCAAAGAGAAATTGATCAAGCTCACCAAAAGTGAGCTTGTTTATTTATGCGAGCGAAGTATTAGCGACGCCAAAACAAAAAGCCCAAGCAGGCAATAAGCCGAATTCTGTTTTAGGCAATCATCTATCTAAGCGAGCTACCTTTTCACGAAAGCTCCAAGATGAACCTCAGAACTCCCGGTTTGCTCTTGCTCTCGGGTAAGGATTTAGCCGTTTCACATTTCTCGTCTCTGTTCGCACCTCTAGCGTCGCCGCCGACGGGTGTTACCCGCTACCCTTTTAACCCTGAAAATCAGGAGTGAGAGTTCGGACTTTCCTCCAAGCATATAACGTTTTATATACTCGGCGATTGCCTTGCCTACTTGGGCAATTATATCTTACTAAAAAAGAGTCGGGTTGTCAACAGTTCCATCTAAGGCTTCGTTGACCAATTTATCGGCTTCTTTGTTTTTTTCTCGAGAAATAAGAGTAAGTTTAACTTTTTTAAAATCGAGCTTTAGATTCCAGGAAGCAAGAAACAGAGATTGAATTTTTGGCTCCAAAATTTTATACTCCCCTTTTAACTGTTTGATTAAGAGTTCGGAGTCAGATTTTATTTCGATTTCGGAATTTTTAGCTAATTTTTTTCCAAAAAGAGCCTTAAATTTTTTCAAAGCAAAAATTACTGCCTGATACTCAGCTTCGTTGTTAGTCAGGTTATCTCCCAAGTGTTCTGAATATTCTTTTATAATTTGGCCTTTTTCATTATAAAAAACCGCTCCGATTGCCGCCGGCCCCGGATTTCCCCTAGAACCACCGTCAGTATAGATTATTACTTTTCGCATACCAAGTTTTTATTTATAAAAACGCAGGTGGAAATGAAGCTTTAGCTTCATTGACTATTTTTGTTTAAGCAGTCTCTAAATTGCTCTAAGTGTTCGTTTTTTATTCTAAAACCAGAAGCTAAAGCGTGTCCACCGTAAGTTAAAAGGTGTTTTGAACATTTCTTCATCAACTCCACGCTATCTACCTCTTTGGGAACTCTGACTGTCCCTTGGGATTCTTTTTCCAAGACCTTAAATACAAAAACTGGTTTTTGATACTTCTGACAAAGATTGGAGGCTACCGGGCTAATCAAAGAAAAATCCCAATCTGGACTGCCTTCAAAAATGATAGGGTCGGTTTTTTTTGAAATTCTTTCTTCTGCTTCTTGAATAATTATTTCAATCCTCTCTTTTCTGTCTTCACTCTTTTCTAAAAGTTTTTTTATAAGCTCTTTTAATTCCTCTAAAGAAGTAGAGGTAAGCAAACGGAAAGAAGCTGGTAACTGATTTTCAACATCTCTGATATTTAGAATAGAAATGATTTTGGAAACTTTTTGCTTTAGAGTTCCGTAATTTTTAAAAGGCTCCATGTTAAAAAAAGCTTTTAGCCCTGGTCGCCAAGAGTTTTCTAAAGATGTCAGACCTTTTCCGACTATTAACTGATTTTCTCCTTCCTGGGGCATCATATCAGCGATAGTGGCTATGGCGGCTAACTCTAGGAAATTCTGCCTCAAGCTCTCAGTCATTTTCCCTTTCAAAAGAAGTTCGGAAAGCCGAAGAGCAATCCCAGCTGTGGCTAATTCCTTAAAAGGGTATTTGTCTTCTTTTTGTTTTGGGTCAACAACAATTGAGGCCTCGGGCAATTTATCTATAACCTGATGGTGGTCAATAACAATTACCTCAAATCCCAATTTTTTAGCCAGTTTTACTTCTTTAAAGTTTCCTATCCCGCAATCCAAAGCGATAAAAAGAGCTGGTGAAAACTTTTTTAAATAATTTAAACCAGTCTTGGAAATTCCATAACCTTCGGTTTCTCTGTCAGGAAAATAAATAGCCGAAATCTCTCCGCCTAAATTTTTTATTGATTCTTTGACAATAATAACTGCTGCCACTCCATCTAAATCAGCGTCTCCGTAAAGAATAATCTTTTCTTTCCCTCCGCCAGCTGACGGATTTATTGCCTTTAAAATCCGGTCAGCTACTTTTTTTAAATTTTTTATTTCTGGCATAAAGCTTCTAGGCCTACTAATTTCCCGTCAGCAACAAAATCCAGCATTGCTCCCCCGCCAGTGGAAACGTGGTCAAATTTTTCAGCCAATCCCAGTCTATTAATAAAGGCGACTGTTTCTCCGCCGCCAACTACTGAAAAGGCTCCGCTTTTAATGACAGCCTTGGCAATTTCCTCTGAACCCGTTTGGAATCTCTTCTCTTCCGTTTTGCCGACAACTCCGTCCCAAAAAATAGTCTTAGCTCCTTTAATTTTTTCCTTGAAAATATCTATCGTTTCCTGGCCTATGTCCTCTCCGATAATTTTCTCAACCGGTCCAATAACCTTTTCTGGAAAATCAAGTTTTATTTTTTTTTCTTCTATTCCCTTTTTAACTAGGCCGCCGATTAAAACCCAGTCCCCCTCTTCTGAAAACTTATTGATTAATTTCAACTTACTCGTCTCTACCTTCGCCCCGCCAATAATAGCAACTAATGGTTTTGGGTGATTTTCTGTTATTTTAGTTAAAAAATTAATCTCTTTTTCTATTAAAAAACCTATTCCAGAAGGCAAATACTTAGGGACGCCAACCATTGAAGCGTGGCTTCGATGAGAATTAGCAAAAGCATCGTTAATATAAATGTCGCCTAACCTTGCTAAGTTCCTGACAAAATTATCATCGTTCTCTTTTTCTTCTTTATGAAATCTTAAATTCTCCAAAAGCAGTATTTCCCCTGGCTGCATTTGATGAGTCCACTTTTCAATCTCCGGGCCTACACAATCTGGGGCTTTGGTTATCGAAATATCTAAATATTCCATTAGCTTATGCTGAATCGGGGTCAACTTTTGACTTTCGACCACCTTTCCATTCGGCCGGCCTAAATGACACATCAAAATAATTTTAGCTCCCTTTTTAATTAAGTATTCGATGGTTGGTATTGTCTTTTTAATCCTGAAACTATCTAAAATTTCCCCTTGTTTGCCAAGGGGAACATTAAAATCGCACCTAACTAAAACTCTCTTCTCTCTGAAATCAAAATCATTTAGAGTCTTCATCAGTCTTCTTTTATTTTTTTAAGTGACTTTTCTAATACTTTTTTAAGTTCTTCTAAATTGACTTCCTTTTTCTGAAACTTTTGTGGTTCTTTTTTCTCTTTGGGCGAAGTAAACTCCGTTTCCTTCTTCCGCCCCGCTTCCATAAATGGAATTTTGGTTTTTGAAGGCGAAAAAGAAAGGGGTTCTTTTTGGACTGCCTCTTCTAAAGAAACAGCAGGAGTAGGTTTTTCTTCGCTGCCTTTGGCTTGCTCTTTTTCTCTTTCTATTTTCTTTAAACAGGATTTACAATAAACTGGCCTTGAGCCGTCGGGAGGAAAAATTACTTTAGTCCACTTGCCGCATTTAGCGCATTGGGCATCATACAATACCTGAGAAACGGCTTGGGGAGCTTCAGCTGAAGGTTTAATGATGCCGGTCCATTTGGCAATTTTTTCTTCGACAATTTTTCTTGATGTACCATATCTTTCCCGGGAAACCTTAATAATTTTTTCTTTATTTGTTGTTTCTAATTTAGGAAGAGGAGGTAAGGTCTCAGCTGAAAATGGACGACCAGCCAAACCGTCAATCATCAATTTCAGGTAAACATTGTACTTCCCTAAATTAACCAAATCGGAGGCTAAAAACTCCGGAGTGAATTCTCTTTCTAAAAATTCGGCGTCTTCCGCTCCCACCCGAAAACAGACAATCGTTCCGACGTTGCCAAAAACGGCGTCTCTCACCTCTTCTTCCATTTGAGCAATGTATTGATGCCCTAAAATTAAAGATAATCTATATTTTCTGGCTTCAGATAAGATATTAACAAAACTGGCGGTAGCGAAATTTTGAAATTCATCCACATATAAATAAAAATCTCTTCTCTCTTCTTCTGGAATATCTACTCTGGACATTGCTGCTAACTGCAGTTTAGTTATTAAAAGAGCGCCCAGAAGAGTAGAATTATCTTCGCCCACTCTTCCCTTGGAAATATTGGCAATTAAAATTCTGCCTTCATCCATTATTTTTCTCATATCTATGGAGGATTTTACCTGGCCAATAATATTTCTAATCAAGGAGGCAGAAATAAATTGACCTACTTTATTCTGAATGGCGGCCGTAGCTTCTACCTCATATCTCTGGGTATACCTGGCGAATTCTTGAAGCCAGAAGGATTTTACCACCGGGTCAGCTACTTTATCTACCACTTTTTTTCTGTAATCAGGGTCAGCTAACATTCGGTTAACCCCTAAAAGAGTGGAACCCGGATATTCCAAAAGCGCTAAGATGCAATTATTTAAAATATATTCCATCCTGGCTGACCAGACATCGGGCCAGATTTTTTTGAAAACACCCATTAGGCCAGAGGCCACCAAGTGACGATGCTCCATATCTACTTTTTCCATCGCATTAAAAGCAATGGGGTATTCTAAATCAGCCGGATTAAAATAAACTACATCATTTACTCGGTTAGAAGGAACGAAATCCAATAAGTTTTCTGCCGCTTCTCCATGAGGATCAATAAAAGCCACCCCCTTCCCCTGTTGAATATCCTGAATAGCCATATTTTCCATCATGACGGTTTTCCCCATGCCGGTTTTTCCTACGGCATAAACATGCCGACGTCTATCGTCGGTTCTAATCCCAAAACGCTTCCTTTGGTTCCGGAAGGTGGTTTCGCCAAAAAAATTTATTTCATTACCATCCATAAGTATTTATTCATCGAAATAAATTGAAAATTTATTGACTACTAGGCAGCTCTGCAGGAGCACCTCCTTTTTTGGCTTCTACTCGAGAAACGCTAGGAGCCGGAGCTACTGCTTTACTGGGGAAATGATAAAGAGAAGCTAACTCCTCAGTGCTTAAAATAAAAGTTCCGGTTTTTCTATCGCCTGACCGAGGAAACAAGGGCGGAAATCTCTCCCGATATAATCTTAGTATTTTCCTTTTTCTTAAGTATAATCTTCGAGCATCTAAAACTGAAATGGGAGGACGGCTGACAACTTTGGTAATAGTCTTTCCCATAGGAGCTAAAGCATTCATATTATGAGTAAAGTAACTGCCGAAATAAGCAAAAATTAATCTTAAATTAGATTTGAACCAAACTTCTTTCTTCCCTAAAAAAATAAACCTTATTGAACACTCAAAAGGCGGCTTACTAATTTTTCTTTCTACTCCGGCAACAACTTCTCTTTCTCCGGGGGTAAGCTTCATTTCCGGCGGAATTATCTCTCTTTCTTCTGGTTTTTCTTCTTCCCCGGGAATTTTACCTGATATTAAAAGGTCAGCTGTTTCCTGAGCAATAGGTTTTCGTCTTGCTTTTTCTGGCCTCCTGGCTAACTGATCTCTGATGGCTTCCCCTTCTTTTAAAAAGGGCTGAGCTGCATCTTCGGCAATGGGGCTACAAAAAAATTGAACCCAAAGCTGCTCTCCGGGTTTTATTTTAGCCATCACCTCCAAAAGAGTGGCCATGGGGTCAACTCTTTTTTCTTCTTCTCTCTCTGTCTCTTTTTCAAATTCTGTATAAGTCTTGATTGGATAAGGATTGGGTTTCAAAAGGCGATAGTCGGCAGCCCACATCTCCCAATCTTTATTGGGAATGCCTTGAGGAACATTTCTGGTGTAATCCTCAGCTAAAGTAATTTCAGCATCCGGATACTGAGAATAAATACTGGATTCAACTATATCTTTCCGGTAATCGGGTAACCAAATATAAAAATGAACATTCCCGTCAATGGAAACGGTCTCTAAGCTAAAACCTAAACTTATTTTCCCTTCCCACCATTTCTCCCAAAAATTAGGAGGGTCCCAAAAGGCCTGCCAGAGTCCAGCCATTACGTCTTCCATAGCCCTAATCGGCTTCAAGCTTTCTTTGGGTATCTTAATCTCCAATAAAATCCTCTTCTGTCTTTCTATAAACTCTTCGGTCCTGTGCCAAAGCCAAAAATAGCTTGCGGGTTTCCACAAAATAAAAGGTGCCGGAAGCCACCACCAGTTTTTAATTATTTGCCAGAGATAATCAAAAAATAAAGAAAAAGTGGGTTCGACAGGAACCATATTAACTTTCTTTTATTGTGTATTTTCCTTGGGAGTCTCTTAAAAAATATTTTTTATCGCTTAAATTCAGCAGAATTGTATTTTCTTTAACGAATCTTTGCTCAAGTACTCTATTTAAAATTTCTTCTTTAGTCAAGGGTTTTTTCTCCTGTTTGAGAATGTTCAAAATTACTTCTTTGACTGGGCCGGGCTGATATCCCCATTCCTGAAGGCCGTAAATTCCTCTGCCCACTAAAACAAACCGTGAATCTTTTATTAGTTCATTATGAACCGTTTGAACTAAACCATTAGGAATTAACTCTGCCACCTCGGTAAAATGAAGGGGTTTGTTTTCTTTTTTAAAAATCAAATAGGCCTTGTCCTTTACTCCTCGAGGGTTAATTTCTGGCCAATTTTGCAAACCAAAAAGCCCTTCCGGGTTTTTCTGAATCTTTTTAGAAATTTCCAGATAAGAAACTAAGGTAGTTTTTGGTAAAGAGGAGGGAGTTAAGGACTCGAGAGGCAAAGTTTTTCCGGACTTTTTGAGTTTGGCAAAAAAAGAGTTAATGACTTTTCTGGCTAAATTCAGAGAGTTTTTATCAATGGTCCAAAGAGGATAAAATTCATCTGTCTCCCCAAATCTTTCAAAATCATCTTTTAGGTTTAATAAAAAAAGGATTTGGGGTTTCTGTTTTTCACCGCCCAAATCTTCCAATAAGATATCTTCTTTTTTTAGTTTGCCGGTGCTTTTAAGATAATTTTTGAAATATTGAAAAACTTTTTGATATTGTTTAGTTCTGGGTTTAATTCGGGAAAGGCCCTCTTTTTCAACCTGGCGAACCCTTTCTCTTGTTATTCCATAGCTTTCCCCGATGAATTCCAAAGTTTCCCTCCCTTCTCCGCTCCGCCAGCTGGCGGATGGCGGATTTAGCCCGAAGCGACGAGAAATGACTTCCTTCTGCCGCTCGGGCAGACCCTTCAAAAGGTCTTGGCAAATTTGAAGATAATTAAGATTCATTGTGGTTGTTTATTTAAGCATAATTTAAGGGCCTTGTCAAACTCTCTGTCTAACTTTTTCACGCCATTTAAACCAGCTTACCAGGACAGGACTGGCTAAAAAGATAGAAGAATAAGTACCGGCAGTAATCCCTAAAATTAAGGCTAAAGCGAAATATTTTAAGGTTTCCCCGCCTAAAAAGAAAATGGCGATTAAAACAAACAAGGTGGTCAAAGAAGTATTTAGAGAACGAGTCAAGGTCTGGTTTAGGGCGCTATTTACTGTCTCTTCATAAGTTGCCCCTACTCGTTTTAATAAATTTTCTCTAATCCTATCAAAAACTACTACTGTATTGTTAATGGAATAGCCCAGAACAGTTAAGAGGGCCACCACTACCGGGATGGTTATTTGAATACTATAAAAATGCCCCAAAAGAGAAAAAATACCAAGCGGTATCAAAACATCATGAAAGAGAGCTATAAGCGAGGATATACCGTATTGCCAGCTAGCTATTGGCCTAGAAACTCTCCTGAAGACGAAAGCAATGTACGATATTATAGCCAATAGAGATAAGATTACCACAATTTTTGTCTTATCTTTAAGCTCCCTGCCAATTACCGGCCCAATTGATTCAAAACGTAATTCCTCAGCTCCTTCTAATTTCTCTAATATTTTTTGATGGGTATCTTCATTAATGTCCTTCATTCTTAAAATCACAGCTTTTTCTCCAGTAGGTTGAACGTACATTTCTCCTAAATCAAGTTCTGCCAGAACATCTTTTATTTCCTGATTGGAAGAACGAGTTTCTTTGTACTCCACTTCTAAGATACTCCCGCCAGTAAAATCAATGCCGGGCTTTAAGCCGAAGACAAAAAGAAAAATAATAGCGGCGGTAATTAAAAGGCCAGAAAAAATAAAATAAATTTTGGAATACTTTAGAAAATTAATGGACATATTTTAAAATTTCTTTTACTTTGTCGGTTTTTTCCCAAGTAAAACCTGGAGCTTTTCTGCCAAAATGACCGAAACAGGCAGTTTTTTTGTAGATTGGCCGCAAAAGACGAAGCTCTTTAATTGTTCCTCCGGGAGACAAATTAAAAATTTTGGGAATAATTTTTGATAATTTTTCTTCTGGAACTCTGGAAGTCCCGAAAGTATTAACAACTACCGAAAGAGGCTTAGCCCCACCAATGACATAAGATAATTCTATTTGACATTTTTCCGCCAAGCCCGCCGCCACAATATTTTTGGCAATATATCTTGCCATATATGCTCCTGACCTATCCACCTTGGTCGGGTCCTTCCCTGAAAAACTGCCTCCTCCTATTGGAATCTGGGGACCGTAAGCGTCTACCACATTTTTTCTGCCGGTAGCCCCGGTATCAGAACAAGGTCCTCCAATTACAAAACGACCAGTATTGTTTACATAAAATTTAGTTTTTTTGTCTAAAAATTTCTGACAAACGGGTTTGATAACTTTTTGAATAATATCCTTTCTAATCTTTTTTAAAGAAACATCCGGGTCGTGCTGAGCGGAAATCACTACCGAATCTACTCTCTTTGGTTTTCCTCCTTGATATTCCACCGTTACCTGCGATTTGCCATCCGGCCTTAAATAAGACAAAATTTTTCTTTTCCTAACTTCAACTAATCTGGCGATTAGGGTATGGGCCAACATTATGGGCAGGGGTATTAATTGAGAGGTTTCTTTGCAGGCATAACCTACGCTAATTCCCTGGTCGCCCGCTCCTTGCTTTTTCTCTCCGGTCCTTCTTACTCCTCGGGAAATATCTGGAGATTGTTCATGAATGGTATTGAAGATACCTAAGGTTTTATAATCAAAGCCGTACTCCGGTTTATCATAACCAATTTCTTTGATAACTTCGCGAACTAAATTATTGATATTAATCCAGGTCTCAGTGGTAATTTCTCCTCCGACAATAATATAGCCCATGCCGACCGAAACCTCGCAGGCCACCCGGGCCGTTTTATCCTTCTTTAATATCGCATCTAAAACTGCATCGGCAATGATGTCGGATATTTTATCAATATGTCCGGGAGTTACTGATTCTGCGGTTAATAATTTTACCTCCATAAAAACTTTACTCTCTCTAATTTAGTATTAACGAAACATTTAAGAAAGTTTTTGGTAATAACAATTGCGGAAAACATTGAAATTAAAATACCCAAAGTCAAAGTGGTGGCAAATCCTTTAATAAAACTGGTGCCAAACCCAAATAAAATAGCCGCCACTAATAAAGTGGTTAAGTTTCCATCTCTAATTGAGGGCCAAGCTCGAGAAAAACCTTCTTCCACTGCCTGACCGAAACTTTTTTCGCTTCTCAATTCTTCTCTCATCCGGGAAAAAATTAAAACATTGGCGTCAATGGCCATACCAATTGATAAAATAAACCCGCCAATTCCTGCTAAGGTTAAAGTGACCGGAATTATCTTAAACAAACTTAAAACTAAAACAATGTAAAAACCCAAAGTCAAAGAAGCCAAAATTCCTGGCAGGCGATAAAAAATAACCATAAATAAAATGATGGCTAAAAATCCGATTACTCCAGCTTTCAATGATTTTTCTAAAGAAATAGCTCCTAAAGTCGGCCCAACTGACTGCTGAGAAATTAAAGTAATGGGAACGGGTAAGGCACCGGCATTGAGATTTCTTACTAAGGACTTGGCTTCCTCAATAGTGAAGTCGCCCGTAATCTGAGCTTTACCGCCCGAAATCGCTTCCTGCACCACCGGAGTGGAAATCGGCATACCGTCAATATAAATGGCCAGCACCTTTCCGACGTTTCTTGAAGTTACCTCTTCAAAAATCTGGGCTCCCTCATCATTAAATTGCAGCGAAATCAAAGGTTTGTAAGTGGCGGTTTGGTCAAAGCCCAACTCGGCTTTCTTTAAATATTTTCCTGTTAAAAGAGTAGCCTGGAAAGGGTCTTCAATGCTTCCTTCGCCCGTTTCAAATACCTTGCTATTTTGCTCTAAGATTTCCTGGTAATTCTCTTTTTGTTCTTTGAATTCTAAATAAGGCGTCTGGCCAATCATTTCAATGGCTTGGGCTGGGTCTTTTATCCCAGCTAATTCTACAATCAACCTCTGATAGCCAACTCCTTCTTGAATTTGGACTACTGGCTCCCTGACGCCAAAGAGATTTACCCTTCTCTCAATCACATCTCTTAATCCTTGCATTGAAGAACTGTATTCCTCTTTTTCAATGCTGGACAGGTCGGCCTCATAAATCAAATGAGTGCCACCTTGCAAATCTAATCCCAACTTAAAAGAGGTAGCTGGCATTTCTGGAATATTGCTCAGTTTTTCTATGTATTTAATTTCATTCTTCCTGGCATTTAACCAATCTACGGATTGATTCCAGGGCTGAGGATAACAAAAATTAGCCAAAAAGAAGACCAAAATAAAAATAAAAGCAACGATGATATATGTCTTTTTCTTTGACATATTTTTTTTATTTTAGCATAATATTAACTTAATTAAAAACCGGCTAACAAAGCAGAAACAATCCCAATTAAAAATATCCCGTCAAAAACACCAGCTCCGCCAATAGAAATAAACCCGCCGAATTTTTGAGCTTTTCTTAAATTCAAAATGTCAGCTCCAATTAGAGTACCCAACACTCCGGCAATAAAAGCTGTCGGGGCGGCAAAATTAGGAGCTAAAACAAAAGCGAAAAAGGCAGAGAATAATGGAGGAATGAGAGCTGGCAGAGAAATTCCCCTGCCGGGAATAACTTTAGCTAAAAGTTTGGCAACAACAGTCATTAAAACAGTAGCGATTAAAACGGGCTCCAAAGAAAAACCGGTTTTCAATGTTAAAAAAAGAAAATAAAAAGAGAGTAAAATAGGGGTAACTGCCCCTCCTAAATTAATGGCCACACCATGAGCTTCAATGTGAGGAGTACGAAATAAGCCAAAAAATCGCGACTCTTCTTTGTAAATTAATTTCTTTTTAGTTAAAGGAATGTTAATACCGGAACCAAAAAGAATCAGTAAAAGTAAAAATATAGTTACTTCCGGTGAAATCCCCAATTTTTCGAAACCTAAAGTAACAATGTGAAAATAGCCCAAAACAAATAAAATGGGCAAAAACAAGATAAAAAGAATAAATATTAAAAAACCAACCGGCAAAAAAAACATAGTGGTTTATCCGTATTTAGGGTAACAGCATTTCTTATATTTCATCGGCTTACCAGTTTGAGGATTAATTTTACCGCAGGGGCAGGGATCGTTTCGGCCAGGTTTATTTTTTGTTCTGCCAGCCGGCGGAGAAGCAGGCAAAGAAGAACTGACCGTAGGAGCTGGCCTTTGAGGTACTGTTGGGGTTAAAGAAACTCTGAAAATGGTATTGGCGACGCCAGCTTCAAAATTTTTAAGTAATCCTTGAAACATTTTATGGCCTTCATTCTTATATTCCACCAAAGGGTCTTGCTGACCGTAAGCCCTCAATCTGACCGAATCTCTCAGATATTCCATATTTTCCAAATGTTCCAGCCAAAGCATGTCTAAAATCCTCAAGCTGACGACTTTTTCCACTTGATGCATATTACCCTCACCCAACTCTTTTTCTTTTTTTTCATAGTCTTTTTCTGAAAAACCATATTTTTTGACAATCTCTAATATATAACTTTTAAAATCGTCTTGGCTTTTTCCTAAAATTTCTTTTCTTTTTTTATAAGCTACTTCCCGATGTTTATTCAAAACATCATCGTACTCTAAAACGTGTTTTCTTAAATCAAAGTTCATCCCTTCAATTTTAGACTGAGCTGATTCAATGGCCCCGGAAATTAAATTAGCCTCAATAGGCTGGTCCTCGGGGATTTTAAGCATATTCATTAACCCCTGAATTCTATCTCCGCCGAAAATCCGCATTAAATCGTCTTCCAAGGAAACAAAGAATTGCGAAGAACCGGGGTCTCCCTGCCTGCCCGATCTTCCCCGAAGCTGATTATCTATTCTTCTGGCTTCGTGGCGTTCAGTACCGATAACGTGCAGACCGCCTAATTCTTTAATTTTTTTAGCTTCCACTTCATCTGGCGGGTTGCCGCCCAAAATTATATCTACTCCTCTACCGGCCATATTAGTAGCTATGGTGACAGCTCCTAATCTTCCTGCCTGAGCAATAATTTCTCCTTCTTTTTCGTCGTGTTTGGCGTTCAAAATCTGGTGAGAAACTCCTTCTCTCTCTAATAATTTCCCCAAGTACTCATTTTTTTCAATTGAAGTGGTACCAACTAAAACCGGCTGCCCCTTCTCATGTTTTTCTTTAATTTCCCTAACTACTGCCTGAAATTTTCCTTCCCACGACTTCAAAATCACATCTGGCAGATATTTCCTAATCATTGGTTCGTTAGTAGGAACAATAACTACCTCCAAACCATAAACTTTATCAAATTCTTCAGCTGAGGTGGCGGCGGTACCGGTCATACCAGCTAATTTTTCATACATTCGGAAATAATTTTGGAAAGTAATGGAAGCTAAAGTCAAAGATTCTGGCCTAATCGCCACCCCTTCCTTGGCTTCAATGGCCTGGTGAAGACCGCCCGACCACCTCCGGCCGGGCATTAATCTGCCAGTAAATTCATCAACAATAATCACCTCGCCTCCGCCATCCGGGGCGGATTTTACCACGTAATCTTTGTCTTTTTTAAAAAGGGCTTCGGCTCTCAGGGCCTGCTCCAAATGATGAAGATATTTTATTCCTCTTTCTTCGTAAATATTCCCCATGCCTAAGATTTTTTCAATTTTGTTTATTCCTTCCTCAGTTAAAGTAACCGCTTTCATTTTTTCATCAATCTGATAATCGGCCTGGGGGCTTAATTTAGGAATAATTCTGGCAAATTCCTGATAATACTTTGAGCTCTCAATATCTGGAGCCGAAATAATTAAAGGAGTCCTGGCTTCGTCAATCAAAATTGAATCTACCTCATCTACAATGGCATAATGAAAACCTCTCTGCGCCATCTGAGACAGGTCGTAGACCATATTGTCTCTCAAATAATCAAAGCCGAATTCATTGTTGGTGCCGTAAGTGATATCTGCTAAATAAGCCTCTTTTCTGGAAACCGGCCTCAGATAGCTTTCAATTACTTTAAATCCGCCCACTGTGTCCCGTTCTTTATCCAATTCTTCACCGACTTTTTCTTGATAGCTGGGGTCGTATAAAAAAGCTGCCTCGTGAACTATGCAGCCAATGCTTAATCCCAAGGCGTGATAGATTTGCCCCATCCAGACGGTATCTCTTTTAGCTAAATAGTCGTTGACCGTTACCACATGAGCTCCTTTTTCTTCTAAAGCATTCAGGTAAATTGACAAGGTGGCAGCTAAAGTTTTTCCTTCGCCGGTTCTCATTTCGGCAATTTTTCCTTGATGCAAAACAATGCCGCCAATCAACTGAACGTCAAAATGTCTCTGTTTTAGGGTTCTTTTGGCTGCTTCCCTGACTAAAGCGAAGGCCTCTGGCAAGACACTTTCAAGGGTTTCATCTCTTTTTAATCTTTCTTTGAACTCTTGAGTTTTTTCTTTCAGTTTTTCATTAGAAAACTTCTCGAATTCCGGTTCAAGTGAATTTATCTTTTCAATCTGCGGCTGAAGCTTCTTCAGATATTTTTCGTTAGCATCGCCAAAAATTTTATTAATAATTGACATATTTTGGTAAAACTGCTGAAGCAAAATGGACTTCTGGAGAATAATATTTGGTTTTGATTTTCAGTTTTTTATATCTTTCTTTTATTTTTTTAAAACTAACTTTATTAAAATTAATTTTTGGGGAGCCAAAAGAAAAAGTGTGTTCGTCAAGCGGAAAACAACCAACAAAAGCTTTGTGAATTTTTAGAAAAGGAAAAATTTTTTTTAATTTCTTCCTTGTTCTTTGAGCAAATCTCTCCTTTAAATAGGCAGTCTGGAAACCAGCTACTCCATTTTTATTCAGGGCTTGTTTAATGTCGCGGTAAAATTTACTTTGCCAAAGAGCAAGCGATGGACCGGTTGGGTCAGTTGAATCATTAATGATAATGTCGAAATAATTTTTGTACTTTTTTACAAATTCTAAAGCGTCTTCAATGAATATTTTCAGTCGTTTATCGTTAAAAGCGCCCTGAGAAACTGAAGGCAAATATTTCTTTGAAACTTCAATTACTTTTTTATCAATGTCAACTAAAAAGATTTCTTTAACCGTTCTATGTTTTACCACTTCTCTTAGCGTTCCCCCATCGCCGCCGCCGATAATTAAAACTTTTTTAGGGTTGGGGTGATAAAGAAAAGCCGGCTGAACCAACATTTCATGATAAACGTATTCATGCTTCGTTGAAAGCTGAACCAACCCGTCTAAAGCTAAAATTCTGCCAAACTCTTTCGTATCAAAAACTTCAATTTTTTGATACTTACTTTTTCCGGAATAAATTTCCTTTTCAATCAAAAATCCCCAGGTAGAAGTTGGGGGTTCGGTTGGTATTTTAAAATCTTCGAAAAACCAAATTTTCCCAAAAAGAAATTTTTTTTTCATTTTATAAATTTTCCTCTTTTAATTTTTTTAATCTCCACTTTTTTAGGTTGGAATTCCTTTTTCAGGTACTCCAAGGCCTTTTCCGGAGTGCCTTTATCGCCGCAAGTATAAATATCTATAGCAACATAATTATTTTCTGGCCAAGTATGAAGTGCGATGTGGCTTTCTGCCAATAAAACAATCCCAGTGATTCCCTGGGGTTGAAATTTATGAATGGCAATTTTTAAAGGAGTATTGTTGGCTTCTTTTACTGCTTTAATTAAAATCTTCTTGATTCTTTTTGGGTCTTCAATAACTTTTCCATACCAAAATTCAGCAATCAAATGAATGCCTGAATATTTGGTTTGGTTTTTTGTTATGACCCATTGAATGGATCCCTTTGTTTTTTCTAACATAATTTTTGGTTAACCGCTTTGCCTTTCCTAAAAAACAAAGAGAGAAACAAAAAAGCGGTTAACTGCCTAATTATTTATATCTTTCTTTAGCCAAGCGAAGCGAAGGGTGAAGATGAAGATTTATCTTCATCGATTATACAATATTTCAAAAAAAAATCAAGAGGAATAAAAAAACAACCCCGCCCCCTATGCATATCAAAATTTAGCAAATCAGTTTTCACAAACTTAGGGGGCGGGGCAGAAGAAACTATTTCTTCTTCTTCTTCTTTTTTTTCTTAGCCATGAAATTTATTTTGAAAAAAGATCTCAAACAAATAGTCGACCGCTATCTGCGTTTCTTATTTTATTTTTTCATTTTTAGAAACTTTGTCAATAGTGGATAAGTAAAATTTTTAAAAAATTCGGATTTCCTCTTTTAGAACTACTCCAAATTTCTTTTTTACTTTATTTTTTATCAATTTTATTAATTTTATCACATCTTTTGCTTTTCCATTTCCCAAATTAACAATAAAATTGGCATGTTTTTCGG
>Ga0307437_1000603_pt1 | contig 27391 bp, 26 predicted proteins | sample SalMarWE160390MG_FD_202146 | JGI IMG/M metagenome (GOLD analysis project Ga0307437, IMG submission 202146) | Salt marsh sediment microbial communities from the Plum Island Ecosystem LTER, Massachusetts, United States - WE1603-90 | ecosystem: Environmental > Aquatic > Marine > Intertidal zone >...
AAGGAACAGAAGCTGCTGCTGCAACTGTTGTTGTGATAATAGACTCAGCAGGACCAACAGGTTTGAAAATAAATCTCAACCGGCCGTTTCTGTATTTCATACGTGAAACTTCAACCGGAACGATATTATTCATGGGAAGGGTTGGTGATCCGACGTTGAATTAACCAGAAGCTTATTTTTACGGGTTTATAAAAACGGCCTAAAAGCACAGGTCGACTCTGGAGAAGCATGCCGGGCTCTTGCAGAGCCTGTCACTATCCTTATCAGAATAATTTCAACTGTTCCTGATCTGTTTTAGGTTTCTGTTTTGCCTGAATGACCTCTTTTTCCACTAATTCATCTTCTATCTGATCAAGAAAATGACTCCTTTTCTGAAGATATTCCCTGCCCATTAAGAATCTTCGATGGGCATTGGAAAGAAACAGGTAGTTTTTTGCACGGGTCATTCCAACATATAATAACCTTCTTTCTTCTTCATGATCAGCATGTTGCTTTTCGAACAATGAGTAAGGAATCAGATTCTCTTCGCATCCGGTGATAAAAACACATTTGAATTCCAGTCCCTTTGAAGCATGAAGAGTCATAAGGTTTACAGCTTCTGCCTTTGATTTCCAGGTATCGATTCCTGTACCAAGCAATATATTTTGTAAGAAATCCTCTTCATTAGCTTTGTATTGACCGGCAATATCAAATAACAGGTTGAATATTAATCTGTGCTTATCAAATTGGTCTTGAAAATATGTCTTGATAATAAATTCAAGCTTGCCGGTAAGATCTTTACCCTTCAGCATCCCAGACAGGTGCAGCAGAGTGGTTTCGTTAATGATTTTCTGCTTCACAAACCGTGATTTCAGTATGATATTTTCCGGATTTAAAGCAAACTTGTACAGATCCAATACCGGTTTGACCGGCTCCTGTTTTAGTACCGACTCTTCTCCGATTTTCTGGTAAGGAATATTATGATCTTTCATTGCTTTTTCCAACGGAGGCATTTGCCTGCTTATCCTGCATAAAACAGCAAAGTCGGAAAGGCTCTCAATTTCCTCTGTTTTATTACCTTCGGCAACCTGGCTGTCGATGGAAAAGAACCCCATTCCGCCTATCATCATTTCAATAGCACGGGCAACAAATTCCGCCTCACTTTTATCCGTTGCATACTCAGAAATATTGATCTTTACTCCTTTGTCCACACCTTCAAGGAACTTTTGATTTGTGTTCAAAACATTACCTGAAGCCCTTAAAATAGAATCGGTACAACGATAGCTTCTCTTCAGCCTGAAAACAGATGCATCTGCGTAATCATCACTGAACATTCTGATATACCTGACATCAGCTCCTCTGAACCCGTAAATAGCCTGATCGGGATCACCAATAACAAAAAGATTTGACTCCGGTTCGGGCATTAACATCCTGAGAAGCCTGTACTGCGGCAGGTTAATATCCTGATATTCATCAACAAGTATCCATTTTATCCTGTCCCTGTATTCTGATAAGATATCCGGATGCTTTGAAAAAAGCTGTACCGGATAAATTAAGAGATCATCAAAATCAAATGCATTCGACTCACTTAGTTTCAAGTTGTATTTTCTGAAGATCTCGTTAAATATGGTATCCGTTGTTCCTGGTTCGAGGTTTAACGATTGTTTTACTTCTGATATTTTTTCAGCTGTTTCCTTAATACCTGATTTGTCAATTCCCAGTCCGGTCAGAATTTGTTCCTTATCATCTTCATCTATGACAGAAAAGTGGTTCGTCATTCCTGAATTTTTCAGATGTTCTTTTATTACTGACAGGCCAAAAGCATGAAATGTGAAAATCCGGAGATCCTTCAGCACCTGCTTATCCAGCAGTATTGCCAGTCTTTCTTTCATCTCCTGTGCAGCCTTGTTGGTAAATGTAACGGCTAAAATTTTGTCAGGATTTATATTTCTGTTCTGTATTAAATAAGCTATCCGGGCAGTCAGCACCTTTGTCTTTCCGGTGCCCGGACCCGCAAGAATTATGGCCGGACCTGTATAATGTGTTGAGGCCTCAATCTGCTCATTATTTAAGTCTTCAGGTATTCCGCGGGTAAAGGGTTCCGGTCTAACTGAACTTAATTTGGGTGTTTTAGTACCGGATTTCTGCTGACTTAGCCTGTGAAACGCCTCCAGGTCAAATCCTAGTAAGGGCCGTGGGCTATTTATGGTCTGATATATGGTTTCAGGTTCTCCGAACAAGGAAGCTGACTGGCTGAAACTTCTGGTTTCACCATCTTTAAAGACCTTTATCGTACCATATTCCCCATCGTAACCCTCCTGTATGTAGACTTCCCTGTTACGCATGCGTCTGACCGCTTCACACAACAGTTCTCCACCGATTGTATTAACCTGGTCGATGTCATAATGTAGCAAAAGGTTAAACTCCGAACCTGCTTTATGTACCAGTTTTTTGTAATGCTGATCCACTTTATTGGAATCGGAGGAGACGCCTTCAATTTCCGACAGGATTTCCTTTAAAGGGATCAGACTATAGAAAGGATGGCGGTTGTTACGGTCGAGTATGTTATCCCGGTCGGCAAGCTGGGCTATGCGGTTCATAACACCTACGGTAATTTTTTTCCCACATACCGGACAGATTTCATTATTCTGTAAAGTATCGAGCGGACTCCACCGGATCCCGCACTTTCTGTGACCATCATAATGATACTTGCCTTCCTGTGGAAAGAAATTAATGGTACCAAGAAAGTTTTCCTGATTGCCTGATCTCATGGCATCGATGATGTCTTTATATGACAATTCCGTATTAAAGATATTGGCATTGCGCCCAAGTTTTTCAGGGGAATGGGCATCTGAATTGGCAGTCAGTGTAAATACATCAAGGAAACTGCACATCCAGTTCATCGGAGGATCAGTTGAAAGACCCATCTCAACAGCAGTGATATGCACCGATAAATCTTCAAAACATTCATTAACAGAGTCAAACCCTGATTTTGAACCCAGAACCGAAAACCATGGTGTCCATATATGTGCCGGAACAAAGAAAATATCTTCGGAGCTTTCAAGACATAATTCAAGAAGATCCTTGCTGTCCATCCCTATTATCGGTCTGCCGTCGGAAGTAATGTTAAAACCATACGATAGCAGTCTGTTTTGAATTTTTTCTGCAATATCGAAAGATGGAGCAAATACAACATTATGCACTTTCCTTACTTCCCCCTTTTTCTTGTAAATATTGCTGATTTCGGCAGTAAGGATGAACCTGGCATCCTCTTCACCAGGCAGGCGCGTACTCAGTTTGTTTTCCTCTTTCAGTCTGAGGAGTCCTTCTTCAGCTGGTTCGAGTTGCTCTTTCAGTTCCTGTAACCAGCCGGGATGTGTGAAGTCACCTGTGCCAACTACTTTGATGCCTTTTAGCCTTGCCCAGTAGTCGAGGTAGTCCAGGCGAAGCTCTTTACTTGTTGCCAGCGAATAATGGGAATGTATATGAAAATCTCCTATGAACTTCATCCGGGAGAATTTTAAAAACTAAAGGTATTAAGAATTGTTCAGGTTGGAATATAAAAATGTGCTTATACTTGGTACAATTTTTGTACTTCGTTAAAGTATTCTAAAAGACTTTCATTACGACCATTAAAAATTAAAATTAAGACACATGAAAATCATTATTAACCAGGCATTCTTCGTAACCTTGTTAAGTTCGTTGGTTATGATTACCTCATGCGAGAAAACCGATACGGATGACCTGCCTGGTGATCCGGTAAATATATTTACTGAGGAATATCAGAAGCAGGTCATTGACTCAGCAAACAGATTCGCTTTTGATCTGTTCAAACCAATCATTGCTGATGCCAAGGGAACAGAGAACATAATGATTTCTCCGTTCAGCATTACCAGTGCCCTTTCGATGACACTCAATGGTGCGGAGGGAGAGACCTTTTTGGCCATGAGAAAAACACTAAGGTTTGAGGATAAAACCCTGCAACAGATAAATGAGACATATCTTAAGTTGATGACCGAGATGGTCCCGGTTGACCAGCGAGTTATACTGGAGATAGCCAACTCGGTATGGGTTGAAAAGCGACTCACAGTGAAAGAGCCCTTTATGACGGCACTTGAGACATGGTATAAGGCCGAGGCACGTGATATTGACGTTACAGATCCCGATGCAGTCGATATGGTTAACGCCTGGATTGCCGAAAAGACTCATGACAAGATAACGGATATGCTTGATTATCTTGATCCTGACCTTGCCATGCTATTGATCAATGCCATCTATTTCAATGGGAAGTGGCGGTACCAGTTCGATGAGGATGACACCAGTGATGAGCCGTTTTATGTAACTCCCACATCACCCAAGAATGTTCCCATGATGCATCAGACTGAGAACTTCAAAGTAGCAGATGCCGGTAACACAACAATTGTTGAGATACCCTACGGCCAGGGTAACTATACCATGGTGGCAGTGTTACCTGATGGGAATGTTACCACGGATGAGGTGGCCGGTTCTCTCACTTTGGAATTATGGCAGGAGTGGATGGACATGCTGGCTGATAACACCCATGAGGTTGAGCTGAGCATGCCAAGGTTCAAATATGAATACAAACGACTTTTAAATAATGATCTTATTAACCTTGGGATGGGTATAGCTTTCACTGAATTTGCTGATTTCAGCAATATCAGCAATCAGGGTCTGATGATAAACAGGGTATTACATCAGACTTTCATTGAGACCAATGAGGAGGGTACGGAAGCTGCTGCAGCAACAGTAGTTGAGATGGTATTTACTTCAATGCCAATGACAGTACAGGTAAACCTCAATCATCCGTTTCTTTATTTCATTCGTGAGACCTCAACGGGGACAATATTATTCATGGGAAGAGTTGGTGATCCGTCGATGAATTAATAAGAATTTTATCCTTCTGTTAAATATAGTCTAGTCTGGCTCGACGTGGATAGTCACAGTCAGGTTATCATAGATGCGGTTCAGCTCATTTTCGATCATATCGCAATACTGATGGGCATTGCCAACTGATTCGTCTTCAGATATTTGAATATGAAAATCGATGAAGCGATAATTACCTGCAACTCTTGTTCTCAGATCATGATAATTAACATCCATACCTTGTAAAACTTTTTCCAGATCCTCAATTTCGTCAACGGGCCAGGCAGTATCCAGAAGTGGTAAAAAAGCCCTTTTGAGCAACGAAAACGACTCATTGATAATAACAAGGGCAATAATGATTGCAACAACCGGATCCAGCCAGTCAATTCCGGTTAACATAATAAGGATAAGTCCAACGGCTACTCCCAGGGAAGTGTAAACATCTGTCTTCAGATGAAGGGCATCAGCCTCAAGTGCAATGGATTTTGTCTCACGTGCTGTCTTATAAAGTTTACGTGAAACAAAAGTGTTTACTGCAGCTGATACAAACATTACCAGAGCCCCGAGCCAGATAAATTCAAATTCAGTTTTTTCACCCACCAGCTTTCTGATGGCTTCAACAATTATCCAGATAGCAGCAATCAGAATCAGCAGACCTTCAATAACTCCTGAGATATTTTCAAATTTGCCATGACCGTAAGGATGTCGCGAATCGGGAGGATTATCGGAAACACTGACGGACAAAAAAGCTATTATTGCTGCGATGAGATCCATAAAAGAGTGGATGGCTTCGGATATGATACTGACCGATCCGCTGATGATCCCGATAACCAGTTTTATTATTATCAGAAAAGTGTTTGATACGACAGACAAACGGGCAATATTTACTTTAGGATTCATTTTCGGATTTATTCGCAAAAGTGGAGTACCATAAACATAGTCAGGTTACAAGCTACAGTTATAGCTTTAATACATGATGGTGTATTTCTTCAATCAGCCATTTCGGGGTTGATGTTGCACTACAAACTCCTGCTGATTTCTTACCGGTAAACCACTCCCGGTCAATATCTTCAACTTTGGAAACAAAGTATGAATCGGGATTGACATTTTTGCAGACTGAAAATAACATCTTCCCGTTTGAACTTTCCCGGCCGCTGACAAATATTATGATGTCATGCTTAACTGCAAATTCCATCAGGTGAAGTTCTCTGTTTGCAACCTGTTTACAAATGGTACGGTACACTTTAAGGTAACTGTTTGTATCAGAAATGCCTGTTTCATGCATGCCTGAACGTATCATATAAGCAATATGATAATACTTTTTTATATCCATAGTTGTTTGTGAAAAAAAATATACAGGCTTTTTCAGATCTACTTTTTTGATATCATCCGGCCCTGAAATCAGAATGGCTTCATTATTTGTCTGACCCAGCAGCCCAACCACTTCTGCATGACCGGGTTTACCATAAATCAGAACCTGTCCGCCATTTTCTTTTGACATCAGCCATGTTTTCCTGATTCTTGACTGGAGACGTTTGACTATCGGGCATGTAGCCTCGATGATGGAAATATTGTTTTTTTCAGCAATCAGATATGTTTCCGGGGGTTCTCCGTGAGCTCTTATCAGTACATTACAGTTTCTGAGTTTTTTGAACTGTTTACGATCAATCTGTAAAAGACCCAGCGAGGAAAGACGTTCAATCTCTTTCTCATTATGGACAATAGAGCCGAGTGAATATACTTTTTCTCCACGCAGAAGCGCCTTTTCAGCAATCTCAACAGCATTCTGCACTCCAAAACAGAATCCCGACATCTTATCTGTCTCAACCTGCATTTAATTTTTTCTTAATTATTTCCCGAAACCACTCCATCTGTTCCGCAACAGTCATCCGGCTGTTATCAAGCACAATAGCATTATCGGCTCTTCTTAAAGGACTTATATCCCTGTTTTCATCCGTAATATCACGGGCAATGATGTTTCTCTTAACCTTATCAAAATCAGCATCAATATTCCTTCCTTTGAGTTCATCCAGCCTCCTTTTTGCTCTGATATCTACCGAGGCTGTCATAAAGATCTTGATATCAGCGTCAGGAAAAACTACAGTTCCGATATCCCTGCCATCCATTACTATACCCTTGAAAATGCCAATTTGCCTCTGTAATTCAACCATTCTGGTCCGTACTTCCGGAATCTGACTGATCCTGCTGACATGATTTGAAACCTCAAAATCCCTGATTTCTTTTTCAACATTCTCGGAGTTGAGGTAAGTTTCATACTCAGCAATATCCGGATTATAAATAAATTCTATATGAATATCGTTCAGCTCGGAATGTATTCCATTAATATTAATAAATCCTTCACCGACTAAATTCCTTCTCAGGTAAAATAGTGTAACTGCCCTGTACATAGCTCCGCTGTCGATGAAGATATAACTCATCTCTTTTGCTATTGCTCTGGCAAAGGTGCTTTTGCCGCATGATGAATAACCGTCAATTGCTATAATAAGTTTTTTCTGCATAAGTTTTTTGCCCCCGAAGTAGTCAAAGATGCCTCTTTTTATGTCTTCACCCCTGAATCCCCCAGCTTTGCTTCGCTGACCTTGCTCCGCCGTCTTCGTCCCGATTTATTGGGACTTCGACGACCGAAGGCCGAAGTGGCTACGCGAAGGCGTAGAGCTACGCGAAAGCGAAGGGAGAATGTATAGATTTGCAGGATGGTATGCAAGCCCCCGTGGGGGGATGGGGGGTAAAAAAAGCTTTATTGGCACCATAGTTAATAAAATTTATTCAATTATAAGTATTTTTCAGAAGTATTTTAAGGCTATTCATTAGGTTTGGAAATACTTAACAAAGATTAAAATTACAGCAGTAAAAACAAAAAAAGTTAGTCGATGAATCTTTTGTATAAAAGATCCGTTCTGATGATAATGGAAATATGATTTGATGAACCTGCAAGATGGTAGTTTGCCCTGCCAAACTCGATATTCAGAACAGAGGTATTAATACCAAATCCCCAGGAAAATCCAACAGCAGACACATTTGATTCAACTTGCAGTTCTCTTCTTCTTTGATAGTTATACCCTGCGCTGAAATAGAAGTTCTTATGAGGGATTAACTCGGCACCAATAACAATATGTCTCATAACGTTTTCAGCAAATCCGGAGGATGAGGATTCGTCTGAACCTTCCGGGGAAGACTCGATATACTCATACGTAAGATCGAATTTCTCCAGATGGCGTAGTGTTAAGGAAAAGCGGAACGGAGCATGTTCGAGCTTACCCGATATACCGGCCATGATCTCAAAGGGAAGCTTCTGCCGGGACTCTCCTGCATACGTAGTAATCTGGTAACCGGCATTCCTGAGTACTAAACCGGCAGAAATGAGATTATCGTGATTATGCCAGGTTGCACCCAGATCAAAAGCCACCCCGAAAGATGTATATTTTTCGAGATGTGATAAAACGGGCTTGAAAATTATACCTACTGTAAACAGTGAATCAATTGCGCGTGAAAAAATTACCGGGAAAGCATATTCAGAAGCTGTAAAATCACCAGTTAAATTCCCCGATATATCTGCACCGGTAAACGATCCGTAATTAAGATAGGTAAGTCCCACAGCAAAATTCCCGGTAGCAGCAAATGACTTTGAGAATAGTGCCAGTCCGTAATTAATGCCGGCAAAGTAGTTGACATAATTCAGGGCCAGACTGTTATCCATACCGGCATTAAGAAGAGCCGGATTATGATAAGCTAAATTGAGATTTTCACCAGGTAGCGAAACATTTGAACCCCCGAGGGATGAAATCAGTCCGGAATGAGTCAGATTGAGAAACTCATAAACATTATCACCCCCGGTTTGTGAAAACGACGAAGATAAAAGAACACTGAACAAAAGGATAACAATAACTTTTTTTGCCATGACAATAAATTCATGGTAAAGATATTAATATTTAATGGTTTAATTATGCAGAACTGTATCAGGGAGGATTGTTCAGGATTCCCTGCAGTATTAGGCGGTCTTTCCCGTCAGAACAACTGCAGTATCGGTCTTTTTCTGCCTTCCATTGATTTGTGACATATAGAGTCCTGTGATGACAATAACCATTCCTATTATATTCTGGAACGTAAGTTTATCTCCCAGTATGAGAAAAGAAAAGAAGGCAGTGAAAATGGGGATTGAGTTAGTAAAAACGTTTGCTCTTGAAATGCCCATATTTTTGACGGAATAAGCAAAGAGAATAAAAGCGCCACATGATGCAAAAAGCGCCAGTTCGATTACGGGTGTGAAAGAATTTAATGAGACTGGTGTACTGATGAAATGGTCAAAATCAGAAATCAGGAAGACAGGTAAAAAGAGCCCTGCACCGATAATATTCTGGACAGTTACAATAAAAACCGGATTGTATGATCCCACCAGCCTGCTGAGGGTAAGGTTATACCCGACGGCCGACAAAACAGCCAAAAATAGTAAAGCTAAACCCTTAATATTGAATGAAATGGTGCCATCCCTGTTAAGTATAAAAATAATAACTCCAATGAATGACAGAAGTATGCCGGCATAGTTTATTATTCTTAACCTTTCCTTAAAAATTAACCAGGCTCCAATAGTAGCAAATACTGGTATAGTGGATATCAGTACTGAACCTACAGTTGCGGAAACATAAGTGAGTCCGTAACTCTCCCCAAGAAAATAAAAGAAAGGCTCAAAGAGTGTCAGCATAAGAAAAAGTTTGCGGTCCTCTTTCCTGATTTTAGCAAAATTCTTAGTGATAACCATATATATGGTCAGAATTGCAACTGAAAAGACTAATCTCAGAAAAACAATTGTTATTGGCCGGAAAGTCTGATTGGCAATTTTGAACCAGATAAATGAGAAAGACCAGAAGATCATTGCCAGCATAACTGCGATATATATCCTGATTTTTGAGCTCAAAGCAATGCTTCCTGATTTAGAATAATTTTGGGATGTGAATTTATACTTTATTATTATATTTGACGCCTTAAAGGCTGAAAAAAATGATCAGCATCCGATGGAAGTGCAATTAGACAATAATAACCAACAAAGAATTATTTATGAAGATTTTAGTCTGTATCAGTAATGTTCCTGACACAACTACAAAGATCAGGTTTGCAGAAGGCAACAAAACTATTGACACAACCGGCATTCAATGGGTAATTAATCCCTGGGACGAACTGTCGCTCACCCGTACTCTTGAGCTGAAGGATGATCCTTCAGGTGGTGTAAAATCAGTTACTGTTGCACATGTCGGAACAGCAGATTCTGAACCAACAATACGAAAAGCACTGGCCATTGGCGCTGATGATGCTGTGCGTGTAAATGCCGACTCATCGGATGCATTTTTTGTTGCTGCACAACTGGCTGAAGTTATCAGGAAAGAGCAGTATGATATCATAATGTGCGGTATTGAATCGAGCGATTTCAATGGGTCATTAGTAGGGGGAATGATCTCGGAGTTTCTCGGAATACCCTCATTATCAGCAGTTTCAGCTTTGAACATAGAAAATGGCCAACCTGTGATGGTACGTGAGATTGATGGTGGTAAAGAGGTTGTTACAATCCCTGTCCCCTTTGTTGCAATAGTACAGAAAGGAATTGCCAAGGAACCCCGTATAGCTTCAATGCGGGGCATTATGATGGCGAGAACAAAACCAATCAGGGTTTTTGATCCAGTGGCTGCCGAATCTCTTACTGAAATAAAGATCCTCGAAAAACCGGCAACGCGTGCTGCCTGTAAATTTGTTGATGCTGAAAATCCGGCACAACTTATCGATCTTCTTCAGAACGAAGCAAAAATAATTTAATAATTAACCTTTTTATTATAATCATCACAATATGTCAGTTTTAGTATATACCGAGAATTGGGACGGGAAATTCAAGAAACTTACTTTTGAACTTGTCTCATATGCTTCAGCCGTAGCGGAAATGCTTAATACAGAGGTTACAGCACTCTCTATTGGAAATGTTGATGAGAAAGAGTTGAAAACTCTGGGGCAGTATGGTGCTGAAAAAATAATAAATGTTACTGATGAAAATCTTAAAATACTTGATAGCCAGACTTATACAAATGTTATTTCTGATATTGCTTCCAACACCGGATCTGAAGTTATAATCATTTCAAACAACAACACCGGCAAAGCTGTTGCACCACGTTTATCGGTCAGGCTGAAAGCAGGTATAGGAGCCGGAGTAACCAGGCTCCCTTTAAGTCTTAATCCTTTCACCGTTTATAAAAAAACCTATTCGGGGAATGCTTTTGCACATGTAGTAATAAAATCGGATATTAAGATAATCACTCTCGCCCAGAACTCATTTGACCCCGTTGAAAAGCCAGCTTCAGCTACTATCGAAAACATACAGGTAAATATTGACAGGTCTTTAATAAAAACAAATATTAAAGATACTCAGAAACAAACCGGCAGGATAGTCCTGACAGATGCAGATATAGTTGTTTCGGGGGGAAGAGGGATGAAGTCGCCTGATAACTGGGGCCCGATTGAAGAGTTAGCAGAACTTCTTGGTGCTGCTACTGCCTGCTCCCGTCCTGTTGCAGATGAAGGATGGCGGCCAATTGGGGAGCATACCGGTCAGACTGGCAAGATAATTGCCCCCAACCTGTACATCGCAGTTGGTATTTCCGGAGCAATACAGCATTTGGCAGGGATAAGCGGATCGAAATGTATTGTGGCAATTAATACTGATAAAGATGCTCCCATATTTGAAGCTGCAGACTTCGGAATCGTTGGAGATGCATTTAAGGTGCTGCCGAAATTGATTGAAGCAGTAAAGGTGATGAAATCCTGATCTATTTATGCCCTAAGCTTAATTAGTATTATCGAAAAAAACCTGATATGATCCCCAACCTGATTTTTATTCTGGTACTATTAACTGCTGTTGGATTGTTCTACTTTAAGGTACGTACCATCTCGCACGAAATAAAACTAGGTAAACCAGTTGAAATTAAAGACAATAAGGTTCGCAGGTGGAAGCTGATGACGAAAGTTGCAATTGGGCAGTCAAAAATGATAACACGTCCTGTTCCTGCAATTATGCATATTTTCGTATATGTCGGATTTATAGTAGTTAATATTGAGATGCTGGAGATCCTTATTGACGGGATATCCGGGACACACAGAGTTTTTTCTTTTACAGGAGATTTGTATCCTGTGTTAATATCCTCTTTTGAAATCTTTGGAGTTGCAGTTATGCTTGGGTGTATCGTATTTCTTTCAAGGAGGAATATTATCAGGATTAAAAGGTTTTGGAGCAGTGAAATGAAATTATGGCCTCGTTCCGATGCCAATATTATCCTTGTCACAGAACTTTTCTTAATGAGTGCAATACTCATCATGAACGCAACCGATGGGATTCTTCAGGGGCGGTATAATTCCCATTATGTAGCTGTTGGATCATTTGTCATAAGTGGATTAATCCAGCCGATATTTTCAGGGCTCTCCGACGGTACACTTGTTTCCCTTGAGAGATTTTGCTGGTGGTTTCACATCGTTGGCGTGCTTGCATTCCTTAATTATATTCCTTATTCAAAACACTTTCATGTGTTTCTCTCGTTTCCGAATGTCTATTATTCAAAGCTTGATCCGCAGGGGAAGATGGCTCATATGCCCTCGATTACAAAGGAGATTAAAATCATGCTGTCAGGGAATGTTGAATATAATTCCGCAGGGGGAAATGAAGATATCGGACAGTTTGGTGCCAGGGATTGCAGGGATTTCACCTGGAAAGTACTTATGGATGCGTATGCATGTACTGAATGCGGCCGATGCACTTCAAGTTGCCCGGCTAACCTTACGGGCAAGAAGTTATCTCCGAGGAAAGTGGTGATGGATATGCGCGACAGACTCGAGTATATTGGCAAGAATGTCAGGAAACATGGGATTGGATTCACTGATGATAAATCATTGCTTGACCTGGTGACGGCAGAAGAGTTGTGGGCCTGCACTACCTGCAACGCCTGTGCCATTGAATGCCCCGTTAATATCGACCCGGCGGCAATGATAATTGAAATGCGAAGATACCTGGTGATGGAAAAAGCTGCGGCACCTGCAGAGCTGAATGCAATCTTTTCCAATATCGAGAATAATGGGGCTCCGTGGCAATACTCTAATGAAGACAGACTCGTTTGGGCTAATAACCTTGAATTTAAGAATAAACAAGTAATAAATTAGTGAATATCATTAATGGAACACCAAAAGATTAAAATTCCGGTTATGGCCGACCTGTTTGCAAGGGGCGAGAAACCCGAATTTCTTTTCTGGGTGGGTTGTGCAGGTGCATATGATGACCGTTATAAGAAGGTAGTCAGGGCCTTTGCAAAAATTCTGTTACATCTGAAAGTCAATTTTGCGGTGCTTGGTAAGGAAGAATCATGCACAGGCGATCCGGCAAGGAGGGCAGGCAATGAAATGCTTTACCAGATGCAGGCATTGAAGAACATAGAGATCTTTGAAGCTTATGAGGTAAAAAAGATCATTACCATATGTCCGCACTGTTATAATATTTTCAGGAACGAGTATCCCGATATGGGTGGTATTTATGAGGTGATCAATTACTTACAATTTCTGGATAAGAAAATAAAAGAGGGGAAGTTAAACCTTTCAACAGAATTATACTATAATGTGCCGATTACCTATCACGATCCCTGTTATCTGGGCAGGGCAAACAATATCTACTCCGAACCGCGCTTAATACTTAAAAACCTCACTGGAAATTTGGTGGAGATGAAAAGGAACAGGAGATTTGCATTATGTTGCGGGGGAGGGGGTGCGCAAATGTTTAAAGAAGCCGAAAAAGGTGATAAGGAAATTTTTATCGAAAGAACAGAAGATGGTTTAAAAACTGGGGCAAAGATTATTGCTACAGCGTGCCCTTTCTGCATGACCATGCTTACAGACGGATTGAAATATAAAAACAGAGAGGAGGATGTCCAGAATCTTGATATTGCAGAAATAGTTGCACAATCGCTGAATCTATAAACAATTCGAATAATCTGATAATGATGGAAAACAGAAAAATCTTAAAAAGCGGTGAATTTCTGGTTGATGAAGTCGAACCGAAAGACATATTCATTCCAGAGGAGTTCAACGAGGAACAGAAAATGATTGCACAGACCTGCAGGGACTTTCTTGATGCAGAAGTTTATCCGAATCTCGAAGCTGTAGAGAAGAGCGACAGGGAGCTTATGAAGACTATTCTTAAAAAGTCGGGAGATCTTGGGTTAATGGGAATTTCTGTTCCTGAAGAATACGGTGGCTTCGGTCAGTCGTTTATAACCCAGATGCTTGTTGCAGAAACAACAGGTGCAGGTTATTCTTTTTCCGTGGCATATATGGCTCACAGTGGTATAGGCACTCTTCCGATTGTCTATTATGGCAATGAAGAGCAGAGGCAGCGCTATGTTACAAAACTGTCAACAGGGGAGATCCTCGGTGCATACTGTTTAACAGAACCGGGTGCCGGAAGTGATGCCAATGCAGGTAAGACAAATGCAGTACTTTCTGCAGATGGTCAACACTATATAATTAACGGGCAAAAGATGTGGACAACCAATGCAGGCTTTGCTGACACACTGATCGTTTTTGCAAAAATAGACCGGGACAGAGTTCTGAGCGCTTTCATTGTTGAGCGCAAATACCCGGGTGTTGTTATCGGACCCGATGAACATAAAATGGGTATAAAAGGCTCATCAACAGCACAGATATATTTTAATGATGTTAAAGTACCTGTGGAAAATCTCCTGGGAAAGAGAGGCGAAGGCTTCAGAATCGCTCTTAACATTCTTCACATGGGACGTATAAAACTTGGAGCCAATGTTCTTGGTGCTGCGAAAAAGGCAATAACCGATTCAGTGAAGTATGCTAATGAACGGAAACAGTTTGGAGTACTTATTTCAACTTTCGGTGCAATAAAACATAAGCTGGCTGAACAGGTTATTTGCCTTTTTGCTACAGAATCAGCAGTGTACAGGGTAAGTAAAGATATTGATGATTTAATAAACAAACTTAAAGCTGAAACTGGTGATGAAGGCCGTGCTACAATTCAAGCCATCAGCCATTATGCTGTCGAAGCTGCAATACTAAAGGTAAACGGTTCCGAGATGCTTGATTATATCGCCGATGAGGCCGTACAGATTCATGGAGGAATGGGCTATTCAGCCGAGATGGATGTTGAAAGGGGTTATCGCGATTCGAGAATAAACAGGATTTTTGAGGGAACCAACGAGATAAACCGCCTCCTTGTAGCTGACACAGCAATGAAACGTGCAATGAAAGGTGATTTTGATCTTTTCGGTGAAGCTCAGAAATTATACGAGAATGTTGAAAATATTAATGACGGAAAAATAGCCGGCGAGAATTACTACCAGGGGAAAAGAAGATATATAAAAAATTTTAAGAGAATTATTCTCCTGTGTATTCATGGCGCTTCAAAACAATTTGCCAGGAACCTTGTGCATGAACAGGAAGTGGTAAATAATATTGCCGATATGATGATGGAAGCCTACATCTCAGAATCACTGGCATTAAGAGTTGAAAAGCTTGAATCAATGAAAGGCTCTGTGCCGATTTATAAAGATATACTTGATGTATATGTCTTTGATACAGCAGAAAAGGTCCGGAAATCAGCAACTGACGCCGTTTATTCTTTTGCATCACAGGAAGCTTCACAAAAACTTATTCCTGCTGTTGAAAACCTGACCAGAGTTGCCGGTATCAATGTAAAGGAGGCCAGGAGAAGAATAGCTGATAAGCTTATTGAAGACAATAGCTATAAGTTCTGATTTATAAGGCTATACAGACTGTCATTCTCAGAATTTTCGGAAAATACGGAACATAAAAATGCAACAAAATGTATCTATATCCTAAGTGGCTCAGATTGTGGCATTTAATTAATGCCCTGGCAGTTATTGTCCTGATTTATACTGGCATCAGCATAAAATATACAGGTATGGAAAAGGCTTCGCTTCTAATGGATTTTGTCAAGGCTGTCAGGTGGCATAATGCGGCTGCTATAATATTAATAGCCAGTTATATAATATATGTTACAGGTAATATTTTTACAGAGAATGGAAAATACTACAGGATAGAGAAACGAAATTTCTGGTCGGACCTGGGCAAGCAGTTAAGATACTCTTTTTACGGAAGGTCTAAAGGCGAAAAACATCCCTTTCCTGTTACAACAGAGCGAAAGTTTAATCCTTTGAAGAAATTATTCTATGTTCTTACAATGTATGTCGTAATGCCTTTATTGATAATATCAGGACTGGGACTTTTCTTTCCGGAAGTTAACATTAACAGGATTTTTGGTGTCAGCGGTTTGATACTAACTGATATTTTGCACATTACCATGGGATTTTTCATAGTGGTATTCCTGATAATTCATATTTATACCTCTACCCTCGGTCCAAAACCAACATCTCTGTTCAGGGGAATAATTACCGGATATCATGAACCGGATGATGAATAAGTGAATATGACAGCAGCTTAAAAGAAAAATATTAAGAAAAAAATCGAAGAAAATTGTAATAAATATCAATTAAAAATAAGGTTATGAAGGTCCTAAAATTATTATCTGTCAGTTTGGTAATTGCAGTGTTGGGATTCAAGTTTCCGGCGATAAGAGTTCAGGACCCTCAAGTAAAACCATGGCCGGTGCCGGATGAATTCAAATTGATGAAGAATCCGGTGGCAAAAGATGAAGTCAGTATTAAAGCAGGGCAAATCCTTTATATAAAACATTGTGCATTTTGTCATGGAAAAACAGGTCTGGGCGATGGTTTTAAAGCCAGAACGCTTAAAGATTTTCCGGGTGATTTTTCCGGCGATTATTATCAGAATCAAACAGACGGGGAACATTTCTACAAAACCAAGTTCGGGAGAGGGGAGATGCCGAAATACGAAGGAATACTATCAGACGAGGATATCTGGCACATGGTCAATTATATGAGGACATTCAGGAAATAATACAGCGGCCAGATGAAGGTTATAAAATTTCTTTTTTCTCCAGTATTTATGGGAATCCTGCTCCTATTATTTGCTGTTTCGATGGCTGTGGCAACTTTTATCGAAAATGATTATGGTTCGTCAGCTGCATATAGTTTTATATACGGTACAAGGTGGTTTGAGCTGATACTTTTGCTTCTTGGAGTCAACCTTACAGGCCGGACAATTATTCTGAAGCTCTACAAGCGTTCAAAGCTTACAATATTTCTCTTTCACCTTTCATTTATCATTATTATTGCAGGAGCTGTAATTACCAGATACACAGGCTGGAAAGGGATAATGCACATCCGTGAAGGGGATACGGATAACAGTTGTTATTCAGATGAAAAGTACCTGGGATACACCTTAACGGATGATAATGGGGACATTATCTCTCAGCAATCCGATAAATATTCAGCGACGAACGTTTCAGCCGATAATTTCACTAAAAAATTCAGCGTCGGAGAGAATGAGTATGAGATTGTTCTGGCAAACATAATTCCAAATGCAGAAGAGGTGATTACGGATGATCCCGGGGGAGAACCGATGTTATCACTACTTGTAACTGATGCGATGCAGGGAAGGCATTCAATAATTCTCAGGGAAGGCGAATCAAAGATAATATCTGGATTGACAATCGGATTTGTACCGGAAGATTCAGCAGATATTGCTATCGTCATTGATTCGGCATCTTTCATAATGTCATCGTCTTATACGATGCAGGAAATGAACATGATGACAAGCCAGACCAGAATGGTGAAAGCAGGAGAACCTTTAGCCCTTAATAGGATGAGGGTGATCAGTGTAAACAATATCAGAATAGTCCCTCAGGAGACATCGCTGTCAGGTATTACAAAAGTAATGTCGATGGGAAATGGACAGAGCGACATAGGGAGGTATGTATTCCTTTTTAATGTTTTTTCCGGTAATGGAACAGCCAGTCTTTACCTTTGGGAAAAGGATACAGAAGAGGCAGCTACAGCAACTACTACAATTGACGGTAAAACACTGACAATTACTTACGGATCGGTGATCAAAACCCTTCCTTTCAGTCTGAAGCTGAATGATTTTATACTTGAAAAATATCCGGGATCGGAGAGTCCGTCGGGTTACCGGAGCGAAGTTATTCTTACCGATATTGAGAAAGGTGTGAAAAAACCATATTCGATATTCATGAATAATGTGCTCAAATACAGAGGTTTTCGTTTTTATCAGGCATCTTACGACCAGGATGAAGAGGGAACAATACTGTCGGTAAACCACGATATGGCAGGTATCATTGTAACTTATACCGGCTATTCAATCCTTATCATATTTATCTTATTGTCCTTGTTCAATAAAAAATCGGTGTTTCACACTGTTGATGGCAGAAACTGGAACTCTTTCCTGAGGCGGTCTGTTGCAACAATATTCTTTCTTGTGATTTTCTCAGGACTAAACAGTATCAGTGCTCAGAGGCTTATTCCGGATAAAGGTTGTTCTGAAGAGTTCGGGAAGGTTCTGGTTCAGGATCAGAGGGGCAGGACAAAACCATTAATCATTCTGAGCAGCGATATTCTGAGGAAGGTAGCCAGGGAGAACAAGTTTGAAGGGCTCACTCCGATGCAGGTTTTTATGGGGATTTATCTTGATTTTAGTACCTGGAGAGATGTTTCTCTGATTAAAGTGTCAAATAAAGAACTTCAGCGTCTGATTGGGATAAGAAGTAATTACGCCTCATTTTCCAATCTTATTAGTCCGGCTGGTGGAGGAACATATAAATTAACTAATGAGGTGAATCATGCATACTCCCTTGCTCCTGCTGAGCGAACCAAATTCGATAAGGAAGTGATGAAGGTTGATGAAAGGGTGAATATTGTCTATATGATTTATACCGGTAACTTTCTGAAGATATTTCCTTTGAAAGATGGATCTAAAAACTGGGGTTCTCCCGGTGAAGCACTGGAATATGCAATAAGCAAAGAGGACTCAGTTTATCTCAGCAATATTATCCCAACGTTTGCTGAGACTATGCAAACCCGGAATATTGCAACCGTAAAAAAGATTACAGAATCAGTAATTAATTATCAGGAAAGGTTTACGGAATATGATCTTCCTCCGGAATCCAGAATCAAAGCCGAGCTATTGTATTACAAGCTGAGAATTTTTGAGCGTCTTTTTCCCTTTTATTCTGCTGTAGGGCTCATCATGCTTGCAGGATTGATTATTATGGTCATTAAGGGGAGAGAGCAATCCGGCTGGTTTACAGTATCCTCAGGGTACTTGCTTTTAGCCGGATTCATATTTCACACTTTGGGACTGGGTTTGAGATGGTACATTTCAGGTCATTCTCCGATGAGTAACGGATATGAATCGATGATTTTCATTTCGTGGGTTACATTGCTGGCAGGATTTATTTTCAGCCGAAAATCGGCATTTACATTATCAGCTACCGCCCTGCTGGCTTCATTCGCCCTTATGGCGGGGCATCTCAGTTTTATGGATCCGGAGATCACCAATCTTGTCCCTGTGCTCAAATCATACTGGCTGACTCTTCATGTTTCAGTTATTACAGGCAGTTATGGATTTCTGGGTCTTGGTGCCATACTGGGAATTATCACAATGATACTGATCACACTCTCGAACAGGAAGAACCTTGAAAGGATATCCGTAACCATTGACGATCTGACAGCAATCAATTACAGGACGCTTGTTCTGGGGCTCTATTTTCTTACGGCAGGCACTTTTCTTGGAGCTGTATGGGCGAATGAATCGTGGGGCAGGTACTGGGGATGGGATCCGAAGGAGACATGGTCGCTTATAACCATTATTGTTTATACTCTGGTGATTCATTCACGCCATATTCCGGGCATGAAGGATATCTTTACATTTAACCTCCTGTCTCTTTTTGCTTTTTCATCGGTACTGATGACTTACTTCGGTGTAAATTATTATTTATCAGGCCTTCATTCCTATGCCGGAGGTGATCCGGTTCCCATACCGATATTCGTTTATATCATTGTATTTGTTCTTGTTACACTTTCGGTGGTAGCTTATATGAAATATAAGAAAGAAGAAAGCAAAATCGTAAAATAAACTGACTGGATTGTCATTTTCGCGGAGTTTACCCCGCAAAGCGGGGCTCAAATGGCGACGCCTGGGGGTAACAACAAAAAGAAAAGGCTGTCCCGGCCTGTAATCAGGATAGTAAAAAAACGTCCGTTTATTTAATTGTTAGTCCCAACATTCCAAATACTTCCGATATTTATATATAAGGTGAATAAAATGAATTCCAGAAATTTTCAATTTTTGGTATACTGTTATTTTAAAAAATGATTTTTACTTATTTCTCTATTCTTTCACAAAACTGTATTGCTTCTTTACATTCAATATAAATATATTCCTTCATAGGATAGAACTGATTATTTATTGCCCAAATAAACCTATATTCTACTTGGTCTTGATATTTCTTTTCCTTTAAAAACATAAGTTCTGCTCCGCTTCCAATTAATTGATTTATTCTTTGATTCATTTTTTGTCCTCCAATGATAAGATTCCTTTGTTCATTTGTGAAATCATTAACGGACAAGTTTTCAATAGTTTTGGTTATTATTCTATAGTCTCGGTAATTACATAGTCCCTGAAAGGATTGTTTAAATCCAACGATTGCATTGGAAATTGAAAGGGAAAATTCAAGTGGGTGAATTATTCGAAAACAACTATCACAATTGAAAATCTTTTGTAATGCATCCGATTCCAACACGCTTCCACATAATATATAACAATCATTCCCAGTTTGAGTCATCACATGAAATTGTGAAATTGGAATCCTGCTTTTCCAGATTTTCCTGTCACGCCTCCACCTCCCTCATGCTTATCTCCCCGAATTTCATCTGGGTAACTTCTGAATTTAGCAAATGAACTTAGCCTTATTATGCCCTTTTCAAAGAATAGGTCGACAAATTGTTTATTAGTATACCTATAGACATTTGGTAAGATTATATCAACGGGTTTCCCTGTTTGTAAATTAATCATTGTAGATTCTGTGGCTAATATTTATTGAAATTGATTTGTTAAAATAATGAATATTCATTAATCCATCCGATTAAAACTGAAGAAAAATTTCTTCCCAGCATATTCTGTTGTATATTCTATGTTATGATAACCACTTGGAAAATTTACCGTTGGAGAGTCCGTAATGAAGCACTTTTGAGGTGGATTAATCAATCCCATTGTATATATTTTTTCATAATTTATCCTTCTTGTGGAAATGGGTCACTGGCTTTTGCATGGATTCTTTCTTCTTGTATTTTACCATGCTGCTTATGTCAAATTCTTAAAATATTAAGTCGTTTTTCCAGTAAACCATGGTACTTATCTTTCATTTCCTTTGATAAAAAACTAATATCAATCAATTCCTTCCACTTTGGTACAGTTGAAGAAATTGTTCCCAGAATTTTATCAATGCTCTTAGCAGTTAATTCACATCTTTCCATCCCATAGTAATCGATTAAAATGCTACGAGTTAAATGTTTCTTTTTACCTTTCAGAGGAAGTGCAATTTCTTCGATTTGTTCCTTATATTCAATTGTGGAATTAACAAGGTCATAACATGGTGACAAAGTAACTTTGCCATCTTCAGTTATAATGGAGAAATTCTTTAAATGCATATCTTCATTACCAACCAAATAATTAAATATAACCAGTTTAAATAGTTTCAGGTTTTCAATTGAAGGGAAAGTGCAGTATCTATTTATCAAATTTGCAACCTTTTCCATGCTGTAATTATATTTTGTGTCCCTGCTTAATCCAGCCAATTGTGCAAAATCTTCAACTGGAACTTTATCATTCTGACCCTTCCTGTCAAAGCGCTTTATGAAATATGTTAATGTTCTATCCTTTGACCATACTAAACCATGCAACGGTATTTCCAAGCCAATCTCACTGGCCATCCTCATGGTCAGGTCTTCATTTTCTGGCATTTGGGGATACAGGTGATGTTGGGGTTTGAGTATATACTTCCCGCCCTTATCAACAAACTCGAATTTATTTTCCTTGATGTTTAATCTTGCACTTAATTTCGGTTGTACTCCCTGAATTGACATTTTTGATGCACGGTTGTAAGCCTCTTTGCGTTGTTCTTCAGCAGTATATTCAAGGTCTTTTAGTGTGTTCAGTTCAGGTGATAAGAGCCTGAGACCCGCATTACTGTAACGATTTTCACCACAAGGAGCATATGTAATAGGGCAACAGTTCATTCTGTAACTTCTTTTACTGTGACAACTCCAACCATATCCTCTCCAACTGAAATTAATTGTGAGAAATAATCGTTTTTATCAATTTTTTTGATTTTCAACAAACCTTCTAACTGAATGCCTTCAGGTAATAAACCATCAAAAAATGGTGGAAATTTGTCGAAATTATAAACCTTGATATTCTTTGGCATAGTACGTGAGACTTCAAGGCCATCATACCCATCAAGGTATTCAAATACATACTCTTTACCTTGCTCTAATTCAGTTAAAGTTCCAGCCTCAACTCCTTTGACAAAAACTTTAGCCTTTCTCATTTCCCGTTATTTGTAAATTGTCCATTAATGGACTTGTTAATACTATTTTGATATTCAACACTTTGAGGATTTTTCGTAAGGTATTTAACTGAACCGTTTCCTTCCCCTTCTCAATATCATAAATTACAGTTTTACCTACTCCTGCCATTTCTGATAATTGGGCACGGCTTAATTTGGCTGCCTTTCGATGCATCCTTACTACTTCTGCTAATTCCTGTGATTGTATCATTTTTTACTCTTATAGCGGTAAAAATAAGCAATTTCTTTAAAAATAGCAAGCCTTTGGCATATTTTTACTGCTATAACAGTAAATATCGATGATTTATCTCTAACTTTTAATTAAAAATGCCATAACTTACTGTTAAAGCGGTAAAATATATAATACCGATGGTTATTTTTTACATGAAGAAAGGAAGCGTCAATTACTTCAATCCAAATTAGTCCTCACCGCAAATAATTGACATTAAAAAAACGGTATCAGAACCCATTGATTTTTCATGGTCATCCCCCCCTGTAAAAATTAATCAAAAAAGGGGTTGGTCTATTTTGGTAAGTCAGTCAGGGTTTCATAATCAGCCAGTGACCAGAACCACCAGTCACCATCGAACTCCATATTCCTACTGAGGTTATAGCATCTATTAGTTGACAGGTCTTGGACATTCAGATAAACCACACCCTGATAATCTTGGAAGTTCAATAAACGTATTGCTGATATGTCATTACCTGCAACTCTCTTCTCCAATTTCAGATAGGGCATAGATTTGGTTAACCGTTTACCTTGGGTCATGATGCATGGCAAGTGCAGAATAATCGTGTCAGGTGAGACATACTCAAGCACCTTCTTGCCAGAACCATTGATATAGGATTTTTTATTCATGGTTATTCATCTTCCAGTTCCAATAATTCATCATCGGTATAGTTGTAGGTTCTTTTACCATAATACTGTTCTTCTTTTGCAAACAAGATGTCTCTGAACGTATCTATATCAAATAACTTCCATTGGCATCTTTCTTTAACGTTTTTCAAAATGTGATTACGGAGCATAATTTCGCCAGAAATCAAATCAGTAAGTAAATACACTCGTTCATTGAAATAGAAGGTATCAATTAATTTAATCATGCTGGATTTAATTAACTTACCATCACTATATTCAAACAGAAAGTAAGTTTCACCAGTTGTTACAATATGCTCTTTTACCAATATGCATGGTTGGTTAATGAAGAAAGAATCATGACCAACTCCGTGATAAACCTGAAGTAGACCAAGGATTACAGCATCATATGGAAAGTAGTCTTGAAGTTTCATTTTGAATCCATGCTTTTACTTTAATTGATATTGTCCAGCACCATCCCCCACTTGGGTATCCACCACTATCATCCCCCCCTGTATACCCCCCCTATTAGGGTCTATGGGGTGCTACATGAACATCTTTTTTAATAAATACTTTGAAATTCCAGAACAGGAAGAAATGATTCCGAAATCCAGAACTGAAAAAATTTCCCAAAATTTCTGGGATGCTACAAAAATTCCAAAAAAAATTCTGAAAAGTACATATTAAGAGTGGTGTGGGTAGAACTGAAATTAACTAAAGTGAAAGAAATTAAATTCACTACATTTTAACTTATGGTGACATCTGACGAACTATGATGACATAAAAAGATGATTAATTACCTGTATATTAATATATTATAAAAACAAAATGCCCCAAAATACTAAAGTTTGGGGCATTCAATTGATATTAAATACCTTTATTTTGAATATTACAAATCACTTCTTTTACCTGTTAAATGTAGTGGTACTAACTAATTTGCCATTTTCAGTTACAATTTGCACCATTAAATTTGGGGATTTGAATTCAAATTTCCATTTTGAAGCGGCATTTTCAGGATTGGAAATATCTTGAAGATAAATTGCTTCACATATATTTTTCGATGTGAACCACATTTCACCGATTAAACTACCAGCGCCTTTCATGATTCTTGCTTGAATATATTTATCACTTTTATTGTCATAACTTATAATTACCTTACCTTCCTCTATTATCTTCCCTTTTGTTTCGGTTTTAACATTAACATCCAGTCCATTTCCGTAAGATTTCCCTTCCCATATAAAAGTTGTATCTTTACCTACTTCAGCCTTCCAAGTGCCCGTAAACTGTTTAAACAACTCAACCTGATTGAGTTCTTTCGATGTTTCCGTATTCTTAACATTTTGCTGAATGTAAGACTCAACTCCATAAATAATTTTCCACGCATCATTGATTTTCTTAAATATTAATAACATTACGGTTGGGTCTTGAAGAATAGCATGACCATCCTTATAATTTGTTAAACCTTTGCAATGGTTCGAATAAAGGACTGTTGAATTATCAGGGAATGTATATTTTTCATCAACAATGGTAATCTTTTGATTTAGCATTGTACTGAAAACAGGTTTAAAAATATCCACACATTCCTTATAACTAAAAGCATAACCATTGTTAATGTAAACAAAATCAGGTGAATCAAGGCATGTCCCAAGTACCATGTCAAGATTTACCTCTTCACAACCTTTTAAAAAAGTATTTACTACTTCTTTTACTTCTCCTTTTATTTCCTCTTTCTGAGCATCAGATACAGGCTTATTGTTTGTACCACATGAAATACTAACAATAAGCAAAACCAAAAAAAGAAGTCTTGTTTTCATAAGATTGGTTTTAATGAATGTTTATAAATAAAATATCACTATTATCCGATTAATAATTTAGATTTGTGATTGAGCTTCATATGTGTCTGATTTTCAATCATCATTTTTTAATTGTCAAAAGTTACCCCCCTGCAGATTAAAAGACAATTGTATCCCTGGAGGGATTGATTTGCTTTTAAATCGTCTTTTTGTACTCCGCAGTAGCTCGTTTACATCCAACATACTTATTAAATGTATCCGAACCAATGACGCTACTACAGAGAAGGCTTTCTTTGCCTGTGCGATCTTTTGTGTTACAGTCAATAGCAACTGAGCTATTAATGTACACCAGACCTGAGTATAGATGGCGTTTTCGTTCTCTCCATAAAAGTAATGCAACTGGAAGTTCTGTTTCATTTTTTTAAACAAATTATGTAAAGCTTTGCATAAATTCTTTTATGGAAAGCATATCATTATGCAAAGTTGTAGCGAAAGTGGCATTGTATATCAATCTGTTACGCACTATCTTTACACTACAACTTTGCATAATAATACATTTTCAAAAGCTTTTCAGCCAATCAAGCAAATTCTGATTCTTCTCCCATTCATATTCCTTAGCATTTTCGGGAACAAGGTTTTTATAAGCTTTTTCAAGCGCTTCCCGCTTCTGCTTATTGTCAGCTCTTGCATAAATCTCTGTTGTTTGTATTGATACATGACCTAATAGATCTCTGATGTACACAAGATTTACACCGGATTGCAACAGGTGCATCGCTTTGGAGTGCCTCAAAGTATGGCAGCTGATAATACAGGGGACCAACACCGGGTTTACTTGTTTTGCCATACCAACATAAGTCTTAAGTATGTATGTTACGCCAGCTCTGGTAAGCTTCTCATTTCGGCTATTGAAGAAAAGCGGGTGTTTCAGCTTGTAGTTTTCAAACAGATGGTTTTCTTCCATGTACCGTTTCAGTATAACAATCTGTTCCTCCATGAGAGGAACGACGCGGGATTTTCTACCTTTTCCAAAGAGCCTGATTGTGTAAGGTTTACTTTCTGTTTTCAGCGATTCTGGTGTCAGGTCTATTATTTCCTGCACTCGTGCACCGGTATCGTACATGAGAGCCAAAAGAGCAAGATTCCTGCGACCGTTCCTGGTTGTAATATCAGGTTGATTCAGAAGCAGTTTTATCCCGTCTGCCGTAAGATAGCTGATGCTTTTCTTCTCATCCTTCATGGCTTTTATAGAAAGTATCCTTTGCCATTCATCCAGATGGTGGATCTCTTCATATTGGAGGTAAGACATAAAGGAGTGTATGGCAGCCAACCTGTGGTTTCGTGTGGCTATTCCGCAGTTTCGTTCTTTCTGAACCCAGGAAAGAAAATCAAGTACCCGCTGGCGGGGTAACGATATCCAAAGTGAGTCGCTCTACTCTAATCTTCTGTATGTCCTTCATATAGCCAATGAACTGTACGAAGGTATCACGGTAAGATGCTACTGTATTTGGACTCATGTTTCTTTCGTATGGAAGATATTCAGACAGGAACTTGCTGAGGTGTTTCGCAAAGTCAGTACCTGTGTTCATATCCATACCATTTATATTTTTGGGTACACGAACGCGTTAACGGGTGAACACTGGTCGACTAATTCCGGATACATTTCACTGGTAAGTCTGACATATTGCTCTGTCGCAGAGAGGGATTTGTGCCCCAAACAGGCAGATATTATCGGAAGGCTACTGTAAAGATCCATACCATTATGTGCCATCTGTACAAAGGCATGAACGGCAAACGTGTGCCGAAGGTCGTGAACACGAGGGCCATGATGATTCCCAACATAAGGTATGCTACATTCAGCAAGAAGAAGACGGAACCATTTATAGATAGATTGCGCAGCGCAGTACATGCCATCGCTTTTGATAAAGAAAAAGCTGTTCGGCGAACTTACATGCCTGACCGGTATTTTGTCCCGATAATTTGCATATTGTTGTAAAACTTCGCATAATCCATCATTGATGGGGACTATCCTTTCACAGCCGTTTTTTGTTTTTCGGATAAGAATATGTCTCTTGTCGAACTTTATATCAGCATTTTTGATGGAGAGAGCTTCTGATACTCTTAGACCGGTACTGTATATCAGCCGCAGTACCGCAGGGACACTGAACATCGTATTGCTCATATGGCGGTCATACATCCTCAACATGTTACTCCTGCAAAATAGCTGGTCTATCTGTTTGTGGGTAAATATGTATGGAGTGAAGTTCCATTTGGAACTACCAAATCCAGGCAACCTGGGGATGA
>Ga0307437_1000607_pt1 | contig 27319 bp, 26 predicted proteins | sample SalMarWE160390MG_FD_202146 | JGI IMG/M metagenome (GOLD analysis project Ga0307437, IMG submission 202146) | Salt marsh sediment microbial communities from the Plum Island Ecosystem LTER, Massachusetts, United States - WE1603-90 | ecosystem: Environmental > Aquatic > Marine > Intertidal zone >...
AAATGGCGATATCTGGCTGATAAAGACCGGTGCCAGTGGGGCTGAGGAGTGGAGCCAGACCTTCGGCGGCTCGGGGCAGGACTACGGTCAGTCAGTAGCCCAGACTGCTGACGGCGGCTACATTATTACCGGCTCCACATACTCTTATGGTGCTGGCCATAGCGATGTCTGGCTGATAAAGACTGATGCCGACGGCAGTAAAGAATGGGATGAAACCTTTGGTGGTTCAGGTGAGGACCATGGCGACTCGGTGGCCGAGACATCGGATGGGGGTTATATTATTGCCGGCTCCACACAATCTTATGGTAACGGCTCCAGTGACGTCTGGCTGATAAAGACCGGTGCCAACGGCAACGAGGAGTGGAGCCAGACCTTTGGCGGTTCAGAGTACGACTATAGCGGCTCGGTAGTCGAGACATCGGATGGGGGTTATATTATTGCCGGCTCCACAGAATCTTACGGCGCTGGCGGTAGTGATGCCTGGCTGATAAAGACCGATGCCAATGGGACTGAGGAATGGGACAAAACCTTCGGTGGCTCAGATTACGACTGGGGCAGTTCGGTAGCCGAGACATCAGATGGGAGCTATATTATTGCTGGCTCTTACGGCACTGGCTCCAGTGATGCCTGGTTGATAAAGACCAGTGCTGATGGAAATAAGGAATGGGACGAAACCTTTGGTGGTTCAGGTGGGGACTGTGGTTGCTCAGTAGCCCAGACATCAGATGGCGGCTACATTGTTGCTGGCTATACATACTCTTATGGCGCGGGCTCCGCTGACCTCTGGCTGATAAAGACCGATGTAGGTGGGGCTGAGGAGTGGAACCAGGCTTTCGGCGGCTTAAATTACGAAGATGGCCTCTCGGTAGCCGTGACCTCAGACGGCGGCTACGTTATTACCGGCTCAACAGTCTCTTATAGCGCTGGCGGTAGTGATGTCTGGCTGATAAAGCTGAGTGACTCCGATACCACCCCGCCAGCGCCAGTTGCGGTCAGCATTGATGTCCCCGATGAGGCCGCCCCCGATAGCGATTTTACCGCCAATATCAATATCAGCGATATTATTGACTTTGACGCCTGCAACTACGATATTACCTTTGATGCCTCGGTGCTGCGCCTGGATGATGTAGCCTCAGGGCTGATAGGCTCAACCACGGTACCGATTGATATGTATAACGAGCTAAGCTCAGGGACATACCGGGTTATCCAGAATGTCCCCGGTGTGGCCGGTATAACTGGCTCCGGCTATCTGGCGGTTTTGTACTTCCATGTCATCGGCGCTGAGGGAGACAGCAGCGCCATATCTCTGTCTAACGGCGTGCTTTCGGACAATCAGGCTGGGGAGATAACGGCGACCTGGGCCGGCGATTCCGTGGATGTTACCTCGGTGCTGCCTGGAGATGGCAACGGTGATGGTTCCGTTAATGCTATTGACATAACTAAAGTGGAGCGGGTTATCGTCGGGCTGGATACCCAAACTCCCGGCGCTGACGCCAATGGTGATGGCAATATCAATGCTATGGACATTACCAAGATAGAGCTGATAATTGCCGGCCTGGGTTGATTAAATGAAAATAATAAGAGCTTTTAGTATTGTATCCGTTGTGGTGGCACTGCTTCTGGCTGGTGGGGCAGTGCCATCGGTGGCGGCGACATCGGGGGTTACCGTGAGTATTGATACCCCGGCCGGGGTCGCCCCCGAAAGTGACTTTACCGCCAGTATCAATATCAGCGATATTATTGACTTTGACGCCTGCAACTATGATGTTACCTTTGATGCTTCGGTGTTGCGGCTGGATGACGTAACCTCGGGCCTGATAGGCTCAACGACAATACCGGTTGACCTCTATAATGAGGTTGCCAGCGGGACACATCGAATTACCCAGAATGTTCCGGGGTTAGTTGGGGCAAGTGGCTCGGGATACCTGGCTGAGCTGCATTTCTATGTCATCGGTTCGGTTGGTGAGAGCAGCCTGGTGGGTCCGTCCAACGGGGTGCTCAGCGATGTCGCCGCTGGCGAGATAGAGGCAACCTGGGTGGGAGGCTCGGTGAGTATAGCCACAGAAGCTTCTCAAGCCACCATCGCACCTCGGGCAGCTAACTCATCACCCGGGGCTACTACCCTGCCCACTGAGTCAACTGGCTCGTCACCGCTATTGCCGCCACCGCCGCCTGCAGCTGGCCCTGACGGTGTGCCGGTTCTGTGGTTGGTAATCGGCGGCGTGGTTTTTCTGGGGCTGATTATCCTCTTCTTGGTCGCCAGAAGCAGGGCATATTAGCTGGCTCTTATTTGATGCTGAGACTTAAGTCCTGCCGGCTGGTAAGAGCAGCGGCGGTGTCCAGAAAATCCTTTAGTGAGGCGCTTTGCTCTCTCAGCTGTTTTAGCTCGGCACCAATGGGACTTATAGAGGTTGGGCTATCGGCGTAAGTCCCGTAAAAGGCAAAATAGGCTTGGTTTAGCTTTCTGATATAGTAGCCCATGGAGGCTAAATATTGCCGTTTCTGCTCCATGAATTCCTCGGCCTGGCTGATTTCCCCCTGGGCTAGATAGGCGTCAACCGCCTGTCTTATTCCCCTCATCTCCCGGTTAAAGTCAAACTCCGGCTCCTCGGTCGGCGGCCGGGGACTATTTTCATAGCCTGGGTAGTATGTTTGACATACTGTATTACCTATCTCCTTACTAACCATGCTAACTACAGCTTCGTTCATGGTGGCAATATCATAGTTACGGGATATGCCGGTTAAGTCCAGCAGGTATTTAAACCCCAGCGGCTTAAAGGCCAGGTAGCTGTGCAGCCATTCGTGAGCTGCCGTCTCAATAGTAAACTGCAGGCTGGCGTCGTCAATAACGAAGGCGGGATATGTCCCCAACCCCCCCAGCCCCACCACCAGTGAGGAGACACCCAGTTTATCCACCTCCTCTTCAATGCTCTCCATTGCCTCCACGCTCAGGTCTTGTTGCAGGTGAATTTCCCTCATGCTCTCTATCCTGTCTCTGGGCGAGACCACCAGCAGGCGCGGCGGCGGCTCCAGTTCAAAGATCAGTGGCGGAAAGCCGACCTTTAATTTTATATATTTATCCAGCGGATGAAAGATACCCTCCTCCGCCAGCACCTCTCTTATCTGCTCGGCTATTATTTTCTCTACTTCGTTGGTTAGGGCCGTTTTTTGCTGTTGCAGCCTGTCAAGTTCGGCTTCAAGCGAGGCTAAATCACCCTCTTTATTACCGGCGTTAACAGCGGTAATTTCTGCTTCCAGGCTTTTTATCTGCTCAACTAGGTTAAAATATTCAACCACCACGCCAGCTTTATCTTCGCCCCTTTCCCCCTTACCGGAAATCAGGTTATTTAGTTCACCGGTTATGGTTACCAATTCCCATTGGGCGATGCTGAATTGATAGGGTTTGACTATCGATTTCAGGGAATTGTCAAAGTCAGCGGCGGGAGCGCAGCTCCCCAAAATTAGACAGAGTGACAGTATGATGAAAACAAGCGGTTTTAGTCTCAACTTAGGCTTGCCTTTACCCGGTCAATAATTTGAGACAGTGCCGGGCCGGTCTTGTCATGGATGGCAATATCAGCGTAGGGGTCATGGGGGGTGGGTGTCAGGTTAATGATAATCAATCTGGCGCCGCTGTCTTTGGCGATTAGCGGCATCTGGGCGGCGGGATAGACTACCAGCGAAGATCCGGCAACCAGGAACAGGTCACAGGCGGCCGCCCTGCTTTCAGCTTGGCGGGTTTCCCGTTCCGGCATAGCCTGGCCGAAGGAAATGGTAGCCGGCTTCATAATTCCGCCGCAGCTATCGCACCGCGGCACCTTTATTCCTGAGCTAAGCCTTTCCTGGATTTGCTCCCTGGGGTATCTTTGCCCGCAATCCAGGCAGCTTACCCACCGGGCGGTACCGTGTAGTTCAATCACCTTTTCCTCTGAAATACCAGACCTCTGGTGTAAGCCGTCAATATTCTGGGTAATGACGCAGTCCAGCTTGCCTATACCGTCCAGTTTGGCGATAGCCTGGTGACCAGGATTGGGTTGAGCCGCTGCCATCTCACCCCAGGATGAGGTGGAAAATTCCCAGTATTTTTCCCGGCTCTCCTCGCTGGAGAGAAACTTCTGAAAGGTGAATTCGCTGGGGTCGAATCGGCTCCAGACTCCTCCCGGGCTGCGGAAATCGGAGATACCCGATTCGGTGCTCATGCCGGCTCCGGTAAATACCACCAGCTTTTTTGACTTAAGAATCATATCGGCAGCGGCTTCAATTTGGCTCACGGCTAATCCTCCGTCTGAGATATGGGGTTTGTTGGGCTGAGGGTAAGAGCGGATTATATTTCAACTTCGTTCTGAGTGGCATCGAGCAGGAAATATTTCACCTCACCCCCGCAGAATTCCCGCACCAGCTCAGCCAGTTCACCGGTTATGGCTTTAGCCTCGTCCTTTGACACCGGCGGCAGGCAGTCCACATTTATAGCCACGTTGCTGGTGGCCGGGCTGAGTTTGGTCTGGTCGCCCTGCCTCCAGTTCCAGCGCCGGCACATTACCTTGGAGTTGTCAAAATAAATCACCTCGCCGGCTGGGGGGTGCTCAATAGCCTCGGAGCCCAGCGGTGTAAACGGCTCATCGCCCTTAGCCAGGGTAAGGCGAAGGTCGCCCTCAACCGATTCCAGGTCATCGCCGCCGCTGGGTACGATATGTTTTAGGGAGAAGTAGTTAAACAAAGCCACCAGGGTGTTGATATAGGGCAGCTGGTCACCCCGCCGCGCCCGCCTCCCCAGTGACTCAATAGAGCAGTAGAACTTATTGGGGTTGGTGCCGAAGTCGGAGTAAGCCTGCCGCCAGGGGGCTATACGGGGGTGGTTTTTGATGTCCTGCAGGGCCTCATCCTGGGTGGCCTCTTGGACAACCTTGCGCAGTAGTTCAATCAGTCGTCGATTTTCGCCGTTGTTATCAACCCCCCGCGCGATAACCACTCCCCGAACATAATCGGGGAATTTAGCCAATACCTCCGGAGCTACTATGTCTTTCATCTAACCTCCTATGGCATTCTGGCGGTAACTCTAGCCAGTTCCCAGGCATATTCGTAGAGGTGCATCCCCTTGCTTAAGGCAAACAGCTCGCCGTCGTCAACCCCTATCTCGCTGGCCATATACTCCTTGAGCAGCTGAATGGCAGCTAGGTTTGAGGGGAAGCCAGCCCACAGGTCCCAGGAGCGGAAATAGACGTAAAAGTGTAGTCTGTTATCTCGGATTCGGGTATCTATGGCTCTCAGGCAGGGAGGGTCATCCAATTTTATAGAATCGGCATCGCCCACGGCCATAAAAGCCTGGTTGGTATTGTGTCCGTCCTGCTTATACATTTCGATTACTTTTGGTATCTGCCTTTCCAGGTACTGGCCGTAGGTATACTGCTCACCCTCCCTTTTGTGGGCGGTCATCAGGTAGGGGAGGTAGTCTTCTATGTAGTCCATGGAGGTGGGTGGCGGCACCCCCTGAGGCGTGGACGGTATTATTGGCCTGGTTGCCGGGTTCTTCACCTTGACCAAGACAAAGTCAAGCTCTTTACGGTGCTGTCCGGCGTAACTGCCGCGGTCAATCCTGTACTCATACCCCTCGGTGAGGGTCTTACGCAGGCAGAGGAACCAGGCCTCGGCAAGGTCTCTCGCTTCAATTACTGAAATATTCACGCTTGAACCGCCCTTCTCTTATAGAGCCCGGATAAACTCGGGGCGCAACCGGGACATATCTTTACTGGTTAAGACCTCGTCTATCAGTTTGAGCATCTCCGCCTTTTGCTGTGGCAGGCGTGCCTTAATCGGCAGATAGTTGGAGGCGTGGTTGGCGGTGAAGAAGCAGTTGGTAAAGCTGGAGTTTTCTATTATTAGTTTTAGCTCTTCCAGAGATTGAAACGGCGAGATGATGGTGAATTTACCGTCCTCCCACTCTTTATGCAGGGGGGTGCCGGGGACGAGCATTAGTGTAAGGGCGCCGGCAAAATCGGGGTCAAGAGCGGTGAGTATCCTGGCGGTGCCCAGAGCGTGCTTCTTGCTGCCTTCAATGCCACCCAGCCCCAGTATTACCGTCACCGAGAGGGTTATGCCGGCCTGCTTTATCTTCCTCCCCGCCTCCACAATCTCATCGTAGCTGGCCCCCTTGTTAATCTTCTTGAGCAGCGCCTCGTCACCCGTCTCCACCCCCAGATAGGCAATCTTAAGCCCGAGTTGATTTAGCTCTTTGAGCTCGTCGACACTCTTTATTAGAGCCGACTGGGGTGTGGCATAGGTGCCGATCTTGTCCAGACGGGGGAATTTCTGGTTCAAATATTTTAGAACCTCCACCAATCTACGCTGGGGGCAGATTAGGGCGTCTCCGTTTTCCAGGAATACCCGCCTCATGCTCCAGTTGTAGTGCTCGGCCACCTTATCAATATCCTGCTTGATATCTTCAAGGGGCCTTATTCTGAATTTGATGCCGGTAAAGGTGCCGCAGAAGGTACACTTATTATGGGAGCAGCCAAGGGTTACCGGCAGCAAGAAGCTGTTGGCTTCACTGGGCGGTCTTACTATCACCTGTTCGTTATACATGCTATCTTAGTCTGCTTCTTATCTGGCTTAGGATTAGCGGTGTCCCCCTCCAAAAAGGGCGAAGAACCTGTCTTCATAATCATCAAACACGCCCCAGCGGTCTAGCTCGTCCTTCAACTCTCTGGGCTCGATGTCGCCTTTGTGAGCTGATTGGAAAAGTTTCTCAATCCTTGCCCTGACGTCGGCGGATATACCCCTGGTGTCTATATCCAGAAGCCCTTTATTCCCCATCTGCTGCAGGTTATCGGCTATGGAGCTTCGGGTCATTTCATAGATAAACTTCATCAGTGATACATCCCAGAGATCATCCTGTCCCTTGATAATGGAGGCTAACGGGTCGCCACGCTTATCAATCTCACTGTTTATCTTATCGACTACAGCCAGCAGGCTATCTGAGATGATGTTAAGCTCCTTAGGCTCATTCTTGTAGGTATAAAACAGCCCCGGGGCGTTAGGGCCGTGAGTATTAATCAGGGTCTCGAAGTATTTTTTAGCCTCCGAGCTAAATCCTTCCAGGTGGGAAAGGTAGTAGGGGGTTACAATTCTTGGCTTCTCGGCGATTACCCTGCCTTCCCTAACCACCGTTTCGGTGGTAGCCTCCACCAGTTCGGCGTAGGCAGGCTCGGTGACCAGGTAATAATATACATTGGTTGTGCCGAAAGTAGCCAGGCTCCGCTTGGGTGGCCTTAATATCTCGGTACGACTGACGGCGTCTCTAATCCTTTCGTCCTCAATATCCATCTTTATTTCCTAGACTGTGACCAACAGCTCCTGCTTATATTCGTTAAGGAGGTTGATATACTGCGAATCCAGCTGTACCAGCAGCTTGCGCCACTCTTCCTGGAACTGCGGCTGACTTTCTATATCTATGTTTAACCCCGTCGTCGTGCCTAACTGCTGCTGCATTGCCTGTTGAACTTTGGCGCTGAACTCTCCCTTAAGTTGCTCATAGGCCTGCTTTCTCTGCTGCTCACCCTGCTCTGCGTAGTGGGTGAAGATGTTTCTTATCCGGCTGAAGATATTTTCCACTCCTATTTTATCCTTCTTCAGCGCTTTAAGGCCCTCCATTGCCTTTTTATTATTTTTTCGGATGGAGTCGTTCTGGGGTAGGTTGATATTCCTAATTAATATTTCGCCAGCCCCCTCTTTGATGTAGTTGACTACTTTCTCATCATACTTGCCCAGTTCGGTAGCCAGATTCAGGTTTTGCTTCAGGTATCTGGCGGCCAGTTTTTCCCCTTCGGGGACGTGTTTCCATCTCAGGCGCTCCTCTTCGGTCACTTCGCCCAGTTCTTCCACTTTCTCCATAGCTATCTCACGAGCGCTCTTGATATCACTCATTTTTGAGTCTCCCGGTGTTATTACTACTCATATTATACTAGATAGTGGTCAAAGCCTCAAAGTTAGTTTTTCTTCCCATACCCGCCCGCCCAAAATGGTTTTTTACCCCCAAAAAACTTTGTTTTTTCGGGGGCCCCGTATTCACCTCTTAGACTTTCTTTGCCCCACCCCCCAAAAGAAATTGAGAGAAGTAACACTTCTGTAGAGTGGGTCAGGGTGGGAAATAGAACATTCACTAAGAGAGGCAGGGATAGGTTGCTAGGTAAATTAAGAGGTTTATATTTATTGAAGTAAGCGATTATGATATAATTTACTTTACCCCTTTAAGAGCTGATACCTATGGAAAAAGACTTTGAAATTTTAGACCATACCGCCGACGTTGGCATTATCGCCTACGGGGCTGACCTCAAGCAGGCGTTTGCCAATGCGGCCAAGGGACTGTTCAGCCTGATAACCGAGCTTGATGATGTGGAGGAGGTCCTTTATCGGGATATAGAGCTGACCACCAGCGATAAAGAGAGCCTGTTGGTGGCGTGGTTGAACGAGCTGGTTTACCGCTTCGACACCGAGGGTGTTCTTTTTAAGCGTTTTGATATTACCCAGCTGGGCGATACCAGGCTCAAGGCTAGAAGCTACGGGGAGAAGGTGGATAGCTCAAGGCACAGCCTGAAAACAGGGGTCAAGGGAGCCACTTACCATATGCTTAAAGTAGATAAAACTGATGGCTTTAGAGTTCAGGTGCTGTTTGATATCTAGCGAGGTTAGAATGGCGGCGCACTGGAAGGAAATAGTAAGAAAGATAGACGACTACCGCTGGGAGATACCGACCAGCTATAAGGCGGGCATGACAGTGCCCGGTCTCATCTTTGCCAGCGAGTCCATGCTCGGCCATATCTGGGAGGAGCACGCCTTCGAGCAGGTAGCTAACGTGGCTTTTCTCCCCGGCATTGTCGGCCACTCGCTGGCGATGCCCGATATTCACTGGGGCTACGGCTTCCCTATAGGTGGGGTGGCGGCCACTAGGGTGAGGGATGGGGTGGTATCGCCCGGGGGCGTTGGTTTTGATATTAACTGCGGCGTCAGGCTGGTGCGGACCAACCTTACCGAGGATGAGGTTAGACCAAAAATCGAACAACTGGTCAACCAGCTTTTCGTCGATATTCCTTCGGGGCTGGGCTCGGAAGGTAAGATAAGGGTGAAGGAAAAAGAGCTGGAAGAGGTCATGGTCAGGGGCAGCCGCTGGGCTATGGAGAAGGGCTATGGTTTGCCTGAGGATATTATAGTTACCGAGGAATCCGGCAGTATGAAAGGGGCTAACCCGGATAAGGTTAGCAATAAGGCCAGGAAGCGGGGTATCCCCCAGCTGGGGACTCTGGGCTCGGGCAACCACTTCCTGGAGGTGGGGGTGGTGGATGAGCTTTATGACGCTGAGGCGGCCAAGGCGATGGGCATCGAGGCTCTTGGGCAGGTGTTGCTGCTGATACATACCGGCTCACGGGGCTTTGGTCACCAGATTTGCACCGACTATGTGGCCTTATTGGGGGAAGCGGTAAAAAGATATGGTATCAGCCTACCTGACCGCCAGCTTGCCTGTGCCCCGGTAAGCTCGCCGGAGGGGAGGGACTACCTGGCGGCGATGTCATGTGCCGCTAACTACGCCTGGGCTAACCGCCAGTTCATCCTGCACTGGGCCAGGGAATCTTTCGCTAAAGTCTTCGGCAAGAGCCAGCAAGAACTGGGCATGAGGCAGGTTTACGATGTCTGCCATAACATCGCCAAGCTGGAGGAATATAAGATTAACGGTAAAAAAGAGCAGCTCTGCGTTCACCGCAAGGGGGCGACCCGGGCTTTTCCGGCGGGGCACCCCGATGTCCCTGAAATCTACCGGAGTGTCGGCCAGCCGGTTCTCATTCCCGGCGACATGGGTCGTTACTCCTATGTGGCCCTGGGTACCGAGGCGGCGATGAAGGAGACCTTCGGCTCCACCTGCCATGGCGCCGGCAGGGTGCAGAGCCGGGCGGCGGCCAAGCGCAGCCTTAGGGGCGCCGATGTTGCCCGGGCGCTGGCGGACAGGGGAATCACGGTTAAAGCCGGCAGCCTGGCTTCGCTGGCCGAGGAGGCATCCGAGGCCTACAAGGATGTAACTGAAGTGGTTGACATAACCCATAAGGCTGGCATCTCGTTTAAGGTAGCAAGGACAAAACCTGTTGGAGTAGTTAAAGGATAGAAAGATGTATTTTAAAAATGTTATCGAGGCCCTGGGACACACCCCGCTGGTTGAACTGGGTCAAATGACCCCCAACAAAAAGGTGAAAATCCTGGCCAAGCTGGAGGGGCAGAACCCGGGGGGGAGTGCCAGCTTGAAGGACCGGGTAGCCAAGTACATGATAGAGGCAGCGGAGCGTAGCGGAAAGCTGAACAAGGACAAGATTATCCTGGAAGCCACCAGCGGCAATACCGGCATAGCTCTGGCCTGGCTGGGGCGTAAGAAAGGCTATAAGGTCACCATAGTTATGCCCGATAGTATGAGTCTGGAGAGGCGGCAACTGCTCAAAATCTTTGGTGCCGAGCTTATCCTGACCAATGGGGCTTTTGGCATGGCCAAAGCTATTGCCACCGCCAGGGAAATGGTAGCTAAGGACAAGAAATACTTTATGCCCGACCAGTTCTCCAATCCGGCTAACCCTCTGGCTCACTATGAAACCACCGCCGTCGAGATATTAAACGATTTCCCCTATGATAAGATTGACGTTCTGGTTGCCGGGATTGGCACCGGAGGTACGCTAATGGGAATTGCCCGCCGGCTGAGGGAGAAATACCCCCATATCAGGGTAATCGGAGTTGAGCCGCCTCTCGGTGATAGCATTCAGGGTTTAAAGTGCCTGGGGGAAGAGATACCACCTTTCTGGGACCCATCTCTCCTCACCGAGAAGACTACTGTTACCAGCCAGCAGGCGGCAGAGGTAACCAGGCAGTTACTGGAAAAGGAGGGCATTTTTGCCGGCCTGTCTGCCGGGTCGGTAGTCTATCAGGCGGTACAAATCGCTGCTGAGATGGGTGAGGGCAATATTGTGGCCGTTTTGGCCGACGCCGGCTGGAAATATCTCAGCGTGGACCCCTGGTCCAAAGCTAAGTAAATATGGGCAATAGATTTATATGCTGCCTATTATATAGGGGTGGATAGCATAAAGCGAAAGGAGAGAGAATATGGAAAGCAATTGGAAATTCAATCACATAGGTGTAGTAGTCAGGGATGTGGATGCAGCCGTCGAGTACTATCAATCTTTAGGTATAGTCGATAAAGCCACGGATCGTGTTACCATGGAAGGCAAAAAGGCCAAGCTCGTTGGGAGGTTTATCAACATAGGTTCATTACTGATTGAGCTGTGGCAGCCTGTCAGGGGGGAGACTGTCCAGCAGGAGTTTTTAAATAGCAGAGGTGAAGGTGTGAACCACATCGCCTTTCATGTGGATGACCTGGCCAGGGAGAAAGCCAAGCTGGTTGAGAAAGGCATACCGGTTGTGTTTAGTGTGAAGGATGAAGAGGGTGACATGGCTTACTTCGACGCCCGTAAGGTCGGTAATACTCTTATAGAATTGATACAACCTCCGAAATAGGGTGCGGCTATCCCTGCTGATGTCAGAGGCTTGGGCAGCAATATAAGCCTTTGTATATCATGCCGGCAGGCAAGACAGCCTGAAAGCAATTTAGAGTAAAGGGCAGAATGTCCCGCCTATCACCATAACTACTATTACTATAATTAACCAGACTACGAAGGCTATCCCCAGGTACATGAGAAGCATTCTCCAAAACAAAGCCCAGGCGAAGCGCCAGGTTACCTTAACCTCAATCTCATCCATCTTTACCACCTCCTTTTTGTTTTAGAAGCAGTATTTTGGGTTATCGGCTAAAGCCAGCTCTATTCTCTACCGCTGAACGGTGGGTACTTATCGGTTACCAGATAGGCGTAGCTGTATACACGTACGTCCCATCGGAACCACCAGGTAATGAAGTCAAAGAACACCCTGGGGTATTTGGCCGTGAATAAGATAGCCCACCAGGAAAGAAAGAGGATAAAAAAGGCGGCGATGCTGATAAAACCTAATACTATTAAATGGGGTATGGTCATGGGCATGCCGGCCCCCGGTTGCCACTGGATTCCCAATCCCTTACCCACGGTAAATTTAGGCATGGGGATAGCGGGAAATCTGAAGAAGGTGGTCAGCCGGGAAAGCTTATCCGGGTGCTCAACCCCCAGGATGACGGGGTAGTCTGCTTCCTCCCGGCCGCTGAAAGGCGGGTATCTATCGGTTAGAAGGGAAGCATAACCACCTACCCTGGTGTACCAGCGCAGCCACCAGACAACAAAGTTGAAAAAAACCTCGGGGTATTTGGCCGTGAACAGGATTGCCCACCAGGAAAGGAAGATAATAAACCAGGCGGCGATGCTGATAAATATAAGCACGAACCAGTGGGGTATGAGCATAAATAGCCTAAAAAAAGTCGTCAGCCGGGAGAGTCTTTCCGGGAAGGCAACGGTCAGGGTTACTGGATAATCCATCTCTATCACCTCCGTTATTTTTTTGGCGGCAATATTACAACCCGATTTCAAGGCTTAGGGATTATCTTTTTTCTGTTTTAGCAGCCAGTATTCAAGGCTGTCGGCTAAAGCCAGCCAGCTCGCCTCAATGATATTGGTCGAGCCGCCAACCGTGCGCCATTCCTCAACCCCGTCGGTGAACTCGATAAGTACCCGAACCTGGGCGCCGGTACCCATGCTTTCTTCAAGGATGCGTACTTTATAGTCAACCAGTCTTACTTCGGCTATGTTGGGGTAAAACCGGAGTAGTGACTTGCGCAAGGCCTGGTCCAGGGCGTTAACCGGGCCGTTACCCTCGGCCACGGTGTGCATTACCTCGTTGCCCACCCTTACCTTGACCATTGCCTCGGAGAGCAACTCCTCCGGGCTTCCCTGCACGGGCGCGCGCCGCCTCTTCTCCACCACCACCATAAAGTCAACCAGTTCAAAGGGGGACTGGTAATCCGGCTTGGCCCGCTGTATGAGCAGCTCAAAGGAGGCTTCGGCATTCTCGTACTGGAAGCCGCGACTCTCCATCAGCTTGACCCGCTCCACCAGCTTCTTGGCTTCCTTACCTTCCGGGGGTAAATCCAGTCCCAGTTCCTTGGCCTTGTATAGTATGTTCCCCTTGCCTGATAGCTCGGAAACCACCACTTTTTGCCGGTTGCCAACTTTAGACGGGTCTATATGCTGGTAGCTCTCATTCCACCTCATGGTGGCGGAAACATGGAGTCCGCCCTTATGGCTGAAGGCGCTGGTGCCGACATAGGGTAAAGAGGTGTCGGGAGCCAGATTGGCAGCCTCATTTACAAAGTGGGATACCTCGGCCAGCTTGCTTAATTGCTTGTCAGTAATACAATCTATACCCATTTTAAGCTTCAGGTTGGGTATAATAGAGCAGAGATTGGCGTTGCCGCAGCGCTCTCCGTAGCCGTTTATGGTACCCTGTACCTGAGTTACTCCGGCGTTTACCGCCGTCAGGCTATTGGCTACTGCTAGCTCACCATCATTGTGGGCATGAATTCCCAGGGGCACCGAGGTTACTTTTTTAACCGCTGCGACGGCGTCGGCTATTTCGTTGGGGAGCATACCTCCGTTAGTATCGCAGAGCGCCAGGCAGCCAGCCCCGGCTTCGGCGGCCGCGGTCAAACAGCGCAGGCTATAATCGGGGTTATGCTTAAAGCCGTCAAAGAAATGCTCGGCATCAAAGGTAACGGAAAGCCCTTTTGACTTGAGATAGGCTACGGAGTCGGTAATCATGCTCAGGTTTTCCTCCAGGGTGGTTTTTAGGACCCGGGTAACCTGCAAATCGGAACTCTTGCCGACAATAGTAACCACTTTCACCCCGGAATTAATCAGGGCCTGGAGGTTGGCATCGGCTTCCACTTTGACTTTAGCCCGCCGGGTGTTGCCAAAAGCAACCAGCACCGAGTTGGCCAGAGCCAGCTTTCTTGCCTTCTGGAAAAACTCGTCGTCCTTGGGGTTGGAGCCGGGGTAGCCTCCTTCGATGAAGTGGATACCCAGCTCATCCAGTTTCTGGGCAATATTCAGCTTATCAACTACGGAAAAAGAAACGCCCTCTTTCTGCGTTCCGTCCCGCAGCGTGGTGTCATAAAGTTGAAATTGAGTCAATTTCTAGCCTTCCACCTTCTCAGTGATTAAATCTCCCATCTGCTTTGTCCCCACCTTACTTTTACCTTCGTCCATTATATCATAGGTACGGTAGTTCTCATTTAACACCTTGTCAACCGCCGTCTCAACGGTCTGCGCCTCTTCAGCCAGGCCGAAGGAGTAGCGGAGCATCATGGCCACGCTCAGGATAATAGCGATTGGGTTAGCCATATCCAGCCCGGCGCGGCGGGGAGCACTGCCGTGAATCGGTTCGTACATACCGAATATATTGACCCCCTCCCGCGGCACCCCGGCCAGGCTGGCCGATGGCAGCATCCCCATAGAGCCGGCCAGCATCGAGGCTTCGTCGGTAAGGATGTCACCGAACATGTTCTCGGTAACCAGCACATCGAAATAGGTCGGGTTCTGAATCAGCCGCATGGAGCAGGCATCAACCAGCATGTGGTCCAGTTCCACCTCGGGGTACTCCGGAGCAACCTCCATGGTCACCTGCCGCCAGAGTCGGGAGGATTCCAGCACATTGGCTTTATCCACCGAGGTCAATTTCTGGCGGCGGCCCCTGGCCAGCTCAAAGCCCACCCGGACGATGCGTTCAATCTCATGTTCGGAGTAGGTCATGGAGTCTGTACCCCGCCTTCCCCGGGATGTCTGCCACCGTCTTTTGGGGCGGGCAAAGTAGAGCCCTCCGGTAAGCTCCCGGACAAAGATGAGGTCCACCCCCCGGATGACCTCCGGCTTGAGGTTGGTGGAGTCGGTCAGGACCGGTGAGACCTTGACCGGGCGCAGGTTGGCGAAAAGCCCCAGCTCCTTGCGCAGAGCCAGCAGCCCGTCTTCGGGGTGGATTTTAGCCAGGGGGTCGTCCCATTTTGGGCCGCCCACCGCCCCCAGCAGCACCGCATCGGCGTCCTGGCACACCTTTATGGTATCCTCGGACAGGGCGGTACCCTCTTTGTCGATGGCAACACCGCCCACCAGCCCATAGTGCAGTTTAAAGCTGTGGTCAAACCGCTTGCCTACTGCCTCCAGTACCTTGATACCTTCTGTTGTAACGTCGGGGCCAACGCCGTCACCGGGTAAAACTACCAGATCAAATTGCATCTAAACTCTCCTGCTTTCCAGTCTTTTTTTGGTGTACTCAACCAGCCCGCCGGCAGTGATAAGCTCGGCCATAAAATCGGGGTAGGCTTTAGCCTCGAACTCCGTGCCTTTGGTCAGGTTCTTTATCCTGCCGTTGCTTAAATTAACTTCCAGGGTATCGCCCGCCTCGGTGTTATCCACTGCCTGGTCGCATTCCAGCAGAGGTAAGCCGATATTTATGGCGTTGCGGAAGAAGATGCGGGCGTAGTTTTTGGCTATTATACAGGAAATCCCCGCCGCCTTGATAGCTATGGGGGCGTGCTCCCTTGATGAGCCGCAGCCGAAGTTGGTGGTGGTCATCATTATATCACCCGGCTGGACCCTTTTAACAAAATCCTGGTCAATATCTTCCATGCAGTGCTTGGCCAGCGCTGCCGGTTCAGAAACATTCAGATAGCGCGCCGGGATAATGGCGTCGGTATCGACATTAGCCCCGTATTTATGGACTGTACCTTTTAGCATATTTTTAGAACCCCTCCCCCATTTATATCTATTCCCGCCCGCCGCCCTTAATGGTAAGGGCTAAAGCCCCTTTTTACCCGCCCGCCCAAAAGGGTGGGGAATTACTCCCACAGGGACTTCGCCCCTCAAAAGCTTCCTGAGTATTTTTCTCTTAGTATCCTGACTGTCTGCCGCTCAAGCTTTCAATATTAACCCTGACCACCAGAACCGGATCCAGCTCCGGCTTAGGAAAGGTGAATTTGCCGCTGGTGTAGTGTCTCACAATCAGGCTCAAGCCGCGAGATTTCTCCTCATCATTTTCTACAATAAAGGCTCTGCCCGTCCCGATAACACTCTTGTATTTCATCGTCCAGTGGCAGGGTTCTTCATCCTTTACTACCTCAATATTGCTATCTATCTCAAAGCAGACCTGGTTATTTTTCTTAATAAGCTCAACCTTGCGCCCCTCTAAAGCCCCGTGGAAGTAAAGGGTGTTTCTTTGGTAGCCGAAAGAGAGCGGAACGATATAGGGCTTATCGCCATCCACCAGGCCAAGTCGACAGCAGACCGCCTTTTTTATTATCTCCTCAATCTCATTAATGTCCGTAATTTCCACCTAGCCATTAACCTCTTCCGGGCTGGCAATTACACCCATTATAGCGCTGGCGGCGGCTACCGCCGGATTGGCCAGATATACTTCGGATTTGGTGCTGCCCATCCTGCCGACGAAGTTGCGGTTGGTGGTGGAGACGCATTTCTCGCCGTCGGCCAGTACCCCCATATGTCCGCCCAGGCAGGGGCCGCAGGTGGGGGTGCTGACCACCGCCCCGGCCCGGATGAATACCCCCAGCATTCCCTCAGCCAGGGCGTCGAGGTATACCTGCTGTGAGCCGGGGATGATAATACAGCGCACCCCCGGGTGTATTTTTCTTCCTTTCAGAATCTGGGCGGCAATCCTCATATCTTCAATACGGCCGTTGGTGCAGCTGCCGATTACTACCTGGTCAATTTCCACGTTTTCCACCTGGCTCACCGGCTTGACATTGGCTGGGGAGTGGGGCAGGGCAATCTGGGGCTCCATATCGGAGACATCATACTCAATAACATTTGAGTATTCAGCATCGTTATCCGGTTCGTAGACCAGGTAGGAACGCTCCGCCCTAGATTTTACATAAAGTTGCGTTTTGTTATCCACACCGAAGATACCGGCTTTGGCCCCGGCTTCAATAGCCATGTTGGCCATGGTAAACCGGCCGTCCATAGAAAGGGCTTCTATCGCCTCGCCGGTAAACTCCATTGCCGAATAGAGGGCGCCGTCAACGCCGATATCGCCGATGGTATGCAGGATAAGGTCTTTGCCGCCCACCCATTCCCCCGGGCTGCCGTGGTAAATCAGCCTGATGGTGGGGGGCACCTTCATCCAGATGTCGCCGGTGGCCATGGCGGTGGCGATATCGGTCGAGCCCATGCCGGTAGCAAAAGCGCCCAGAGCCCCGTAGGTGCAGGTATGCGAATCAGCTCCGATAACCACCTCCCCCGGCAGTACCAGCCCCTGCTCGGGCAGGAGCACGTGCTCGATGCCCATCTCGCCCACTTCAAAGTAGATTACCCCCTGCTCGCGGGCAAACTCCCGCATCATCTTGGCTTGCTCGGCGGAGGCGATATCCTTATTGGGGACAAAGTGGTCGGGTACCATTACCACCTTGTTGGAATCAAAGACCCGGTCCACCCCCAGTCGCTTAAATTCCCTTATGGCGATTGGAGCGGTGATATCGTTAGCCATAACCAGGTCCACCCTGACGTTGATGAACTCTCCAGGGCTTACCTCTTTGTTATCGCTATGCTCGGCCAGTATCTTTTCGACTAGAGTCAATCTCAGCTTCCTTTCTTAGTGGTTAACAGCCGGTTGAGGGCGTTCATGTAGGCTTTAGCGCTGGCGATGATGATGTCGGTATCGGCACCCCGACCGGTATAGGTTATGCCCTCGCTCTCTATCCTTATCAGCACCTCACCGATGGCATCAATACCCTCGGTTACCGATTTGACGGTAAATTCGGTAAGCTCGTTGGGCACATCAACTATTCTATTGATAGCCTTATAGACGGCGTCAACGGGGCCGGTGCCCAGGGCGGCATCCTCCAGCACTTTGCCCTCTGGGCCGATGAGCCTGATGGCGGCGGTGGGGATACCCCGGTCGCCGCAGGAAACCTGGACCCGGTCAAGATGGTAGACTTCGGAGACGGTGCGTTGCTCCTCGGCGATTAGGGACTCGATGTCCCTATCGGTGACCCCCTTCTTTTTATCGGCCAGCTCCTTAAAGGCGGTAAAGGCGCGGTTGAAGTCCTCCTCTTTCAGGCTGTAGCCCAGCTCGGCCAGGCGTTCCTTGAAGGCGTGTCGCCCGCTGAGCTTACCCAGCACCAGGCTAGATGATGGTATACCTATCGTTGTAGGGTCCATTATCTCGTAGGTTATCGGCATCTTGATGACGCCATCCTGGTGGATTCCCGATTCATGTCGGAAGGCATTAGCCCCGATGATGGCTTTGTTGGGCTGAACGACAAAGCCGGTCAGGTCGCTGACCAGTCGGCTGGCTTTATATATCTGTTTGGTATTTATTTTAGTGCTCAGGTTGAAAAAGTCCTGGCGGGTCTTGATAGCCATGACGATTTCTTCCATAGAGGCGTTGCCCGCCCGTTCCCCGATGCCGTTAACGGTGCACTCCACCTGTCTAGCTCCCCGCCTCACCGCTTCCAGGCTGTTGGCCACGGCCAGCCCCAGGTCGTCATGGCAGTGAACGCTGACCACGGCCTTCTTGATATTGGGTACATTCTTGATAACGCCCTCGATGAGCTTGCCGAACTCATCGGGTATGGCATAACCCACGGTATCGGGGATATTCACCGTGTTGGCGCCGGCGTCAATCACCGCCTCCAGTATCTGGTAGATATATTCAGGCTCGGTGCGGCTGGCGTCCATCGGGGAAAACTCGATGTCGTCGGTGTAGTTCTTGGCTCGTGTTACCATCTCCCGGGCGGTGTTCAGCACCTCATTACGGCTTTTTTTAAGCTGGTAACCCAGGTGGATATCCGAAGACGATAGGAACACGTGTATTCGGGGGTGGACTGCCTCTTTGATGGCTTCCCAGGCGCGGTCTATATCGTCGGGGTGAGCCCGGGCCAGCCCGCAGATTATCGGCTTGCGCACCTCTCTGGCGATGAGGCTTACCGCCTCAAAATCGCCCGGTGAGCTTATGGGGAAACCGGCCTCAATAACATCAACACTGAGCCTTTCCAGTTGTTTGGCTATCTCCAGCTTTTCCTGGATATTTAACGTGCCCCCCGCCGCCTGTTCCCCGTCCCTTAGTGTGGTATCAAAGATTATTACTTTATTCATAGTATCCTCCTGGGAGAAAAATTCGTCGGTGGATTTCGCTAGCAAGGAAAATCTTTTCCCCGCTGGCCGTGTTTACCCCTCCCCTATAACGGAGAGGGGCTAATAAGGATGAGTTTATCTCTCCCAGTAAGGGTAAATTCGCCAATATATTTCAGTAAAGCTCTACTTTTTCTCTCTATCAACCCATCCCCCTAACCCCCTTCCCTTACAAGGGAAGGGGGAATGTTTTATAAGAGGGACTTCGTCCCTCTCTAAACTCCCCTGCCCCCTTTATTTCTTCTTGAGCCAGGGCATCATCTCTCTCAGCTGCCGGCCCACCAGCTCTAACGGGTGCTCCTCGTCCATACGCTTCAGGGCGTTATAGACGGGGCGCCCGGCCTGGTTTTCCAGTATCCATTCCTTGGCGAAAGTGCCGTCCTGGATTTCGGCCAGGATGGCCATCATCTCTTCCCTGACCATTTCGTCGATAACCCTCGGCCCACGGGTGTAATCGCCGTACTCGGCGGTATCACTTACCGAATAGCGCATATAGCTCAAGCCCCCCTGGTAAATCAGGTCAATGATGAGCTTAAGTTCGTTACAGACCTCAAAGTAGGCTATCTCCGGCTGGTAGCCCGCCTCCACCAGGGTTTCGAAACCGGTCTTTATCAGGGATGAAATCCCCCCGCAGAGCACTGTCTGCTCGCCAAACAGGTCGGTCTCGGTCTCCTCGGCAAAGGTGGTCTCAATCACCCCCGCCCGCCCGCAGCCGATGCCCTTGGCGTAGGCCAGGGCGGTAGCCAGGGCTTTACCCGAGGCGTCCTGGTGCACGGCTACTATGGCTGGTGCTCCGGCCCCCTCGGTATAAACCTGCCTCAGCATATGGCCGGGGCACTTGGGGGCTATCATGGCGACATCGATGTTAGCCGGCGGCACTACCTGCCCGTAGTGGATATTAAAGCCGTGGGCGAACATCAGCATCTTGCCTCTGGCCAGCCCCTTTTCGATTGCCCCGTAGTAGATTTCGCGGTGCAGGTTATCCGGCGCCAGCATTACGATGATATCGGCTTCCTTGGCCATCTCGGCGGCGGTCATCACCTTAAAGCCGGCCTTTTGGGCGCTCTTCCAGCCCGGCGTTCCCTTGGCTTCGCCCACTATTACCTGGCAGCCGCTGTCCCTCAGGTTCTGGGCGTGGGCGTGCCCCTGGCTGCCGTAGCCGACAATACCCACTGTTTTGCCCTCTAGCAGCTTTAGATTACAATCTTTATCATAATATATCTTCGCCATCGTCAAACTCCTTATTCTTTAATTATTTAGTCGTTTTCTGCCCTTTAGCCTTGGGCGGTTTCTTGGCCGGTAACGGGCTGGTTTCACCCCGGGTCAGAGCGATACGCCCCGTCCTGGCCAGTTCCTTGATGCCGAAACCGCGCAGCAGGTCTAGCAGGGAATCTATTTTGTTCTCGTCGCCGGTGACCTCAACGGTAACTGAATCAGCGGCGACATCGACTATTTTAGCCCTGAAGATATCCACAATCTGCATAACCTCACTTCTGGTAGCCGAGGTCGCTTTCACTTTAATCAGGGCCAGTTCCCGGGTAATCACCTTATCGCCGGTGATATCGGAGACCTTGACCACATCCACCAGCTTGTCCAGCTGCTTCCTGACCTGTTCCACCATGGTGTTGGCCCCGTTGACGACCAGGGTCATCCGCGACAGGTGAGGCGCTTCGCTGTGTCCCACGGCGATGCTTTCAATATTGAAGCCCCGCCGGCGGAAAAGGCTGGCCATGTGGTCGAGCACCCCCGGCTTGTCCTCTACCAGGGCGACTATCGTATGCTTGGGCATATTGCACCTCTCTTCCCGGCTTAGATATTGCTCACCGGCAGCTTGGCCGAATCCTTGACCGCTTTAGGTTTGGCTCCCCTTTTTGGTTCCTCCAGGACTTCGGCCAGAGCCGCCCCCGGCGGCACCATTGGATAGACATTCTCCTCCGGTTCGACGACAAAATCTATCAGGAACGGCCCCGGCTCGGCCATAGCCTGCTGGATAGCCGGTGTCACCTCTTCCCGGCGTTCCACTCTCAACCCGGGCAGGCCGTAGGCTTCGGCAACCTTGACGAAGTTGGGGCTGCTCAGCGGCGTGGCTACGTAGCGCTTCCCGTAGAACATCTCCTGCCACTGTCTCACCATTCCCAGGTAGGTGTTATGCAGAACGGCTATCTTGACCGCCGCATTTTCCTGGACGGCGGTGGCCAGCTCCTGTATCGTCATCTGCAGACTGCCGTCGCCGTCAATACACCAGACGGTGCTGTCGGGGCAACCTACTTTAGCCCCGATAGCCGCCGGCAGGCCAAAGCCCATCGTCCCCAGCCCCCCCGACGATATAAAGGTGTTGGGTTTATCGTACCAGTAGTGCTGGGCCGCCCACATCTGGTGCTGCCCCACCCCGGTGACGATAATCGCCTCGCCGCTGGTTACCTCATAAATCTGGCGAATCACGTACTGAGGCAGCAGGCTCTGGCTGTCCCGGATAATCGTTGACGGGTGCTCCCGGCGCCATTCATCAAGCTGCCGGACCCAGTCGATATGCTTGGTTGAGTCAACCTGTTTATTCAGCTCCTTGAGAACCGTCTTCACATCACCGACTATGGGCACATCAACGCGTACGTTTTTGCCGATTTCGGCCGGGTCGATATCAATATGGATAACATGGGCGTGGGGGGCGAAAGCGCTTACCTTGGCGGTAGCTCTATCGTCAAACCTCATCCCGATAGCAATAATCAGGTCGGAGGCATCGACCGCCATATTGGCGTAGGCCATGCCGTGCATTCCCAGCATCCCGTAGCTCAAAACATGAGACTCGGGGAAGCAGCTGATGCCCAGCAGCGTGGTAATCAAAGGTATCTGGGCCTGCTCCACCAGCTCTTTCAGTTCAGCAAAGGCTGCGGATATTATAACTCCCCTCCCGGCGATAATCACCGGTTTCTTAGCCTCGTTTATCAGCTTGGCCGCCTTCATAATCTGGGCCGGGTGCCCCTTCAGGGTCGGCTTGTAGCTGGGCCGGTTAATCTTGCTCGGGTAGTTAAACTCCGCCTGCTCTATCTGGACATCCCGGGGCAGGTCAATGAGCACCGGCCCCGGACGCCCCGTCCTGGCCAGATGAAAGGCCTCTTTAAATATCTCCGGTATTGAAGCGGCATCCATAACCAGGTAGTTATGCTTGGTGATGGGCAGGGTGATGCCGGTGATATCCACCTCCTGGAAGGCGTCCTTGCCGATAAAGGGTCGGGCTACCTGGCCGGTTATGGCCACCATGGGCACCGAGTCCAGGCAGGCGTTGGCGATACCGGTTACCAGGTTGGTCGCCCCTGGGCCGGAGGTGGCAAAGCACACGCCGACCTTGCCGGTAGCCCTGGCGTAGCCGTCGGCGGCATGGGCCGCTCCCTGCTCGTGGCGCACCAGTATATGGCGCAGCTGGGGGTATTGGGGGAGGACATCATAGAGGGGCAGGACAGACCCGCCCAGTATGCCAAATATAACCTCCACCCCCTCCTTCACCAGACTCTCACCTATCATTTGTGCCCCGGTCAACTTCATAAATAGCCCCCTATCTAGTAAACACGGCGCCGGTGCTGGCTGAGGTTACCTTCTCGGCGTAACGCTGGAGGTAGCCCGTCTTAACTTTAGGCTCAAACTCAGCCAGTTTTCCCAGGCGCTCGGATATCTCTTTATCAGAAAGCTCAACATCGAGCTTATAGTTTTCAATATCAATTTTGATTATATCCCCGTCTTTTAAGGCGGCGATAGGCCCCCGGCTGGCGGCTTCGGGGGAAACATGGCCGATGGCCGCCCCCCGCGTCGCCCCCGAGAAACGCCCGTCGGTGATAAGGGCTACCTCTTTATCCATGCCCATCCCGCTGAGCAGAGAGGTAGGGGTGAGCATCTCCCTCATCCCCGGTCCCCCTTTAGGCCCCTCGTAGCGGATGACCACCACCTCTCCCGCCTTTATCTTCTTGTCCATAATGGCTTTAGTGGCCTCTTCCTCGGAGTCAAAGATTCGCGCTGTTCCCCGGTGGGCCATCATCTCCGGGGCTACGGCTGCCCTCTTGACCACCCCTCCCTCCGGCGCCAGGTTGCCGAAAAGTACGGCCAGGCCGCCGGTAGGTGAATGAGGTTGGGCAAAGGGGCGGATAACCGCTTTATCGTTATTTTTACTGTTGGCTATAGCCTCACCCAGCGCTTTTCCGGAGGCTGTCTTCACCTTCAGGTTTAACAGCGTTTTTAGCTCCTTCATCACCGCCGGTATGCCGCCGGCGCGGTCCAGGTCCTCGAGGTGATAGTCGCCGGCCGGCCTCATCTTGGCCAGGTGGGGGGTGCGCCGGCTTATCTCGTTTACCGCCGTCAGCGGGAAATCAACCCCGGCCTCGTGAGCTATAGCCATGAGGTGCAGGACGGAATTGGTGCTGCCCCCCAGCGCCATATCAACGGCAAAGGCGTTATCAACTGCCTCCCGGGTAATAATATCCCTGGGGCGTATATTATCAGCCAGAAGTTTTATAACCTGCTCTCCAGCCCTTCTGGCTAACTCAATCCGCTTGGCTTCCACCGCCGGGATGGTGCCGTTGCCGGCCAGGCCCATGCCCAGGGCTTCGGTCAGGCAGTTCATGGTGTTGGCGGTAAACATCCCCGAGCAGCTGCCGCAGCCGGGGCAGGCCAGCTCCTCCAATTCCTCCAGTTCCTCCGGCTTCATCCTGCCGGCGGCTACCTGCCCTACCGCCTCAAAGATAGTGTTAACATCCACCCGTTCCTCTTTACCGTTAACCTTCCGGCGCCCGGCCAGCATGGGGCCACCGCTGACGAAGATAGCCGGCAGGTTCAATCTCACTGCTGCCATCAGCATCCCCGGGATTATCTTGTCGCAGTTGGGAATAAAAACTAAAGCGTCAAAGGCGTGAGCCTCAGCCATTATCTCCACCGAATCAGCGATTAGCTCCCGGCTGGGTAGGCTATATCTCATCCCGGGGTGGTTCATGGCAATACCGTCGCAGACGGCTATAGTATTAACCTCAAAGGGAACGCCTCCACCGCTCCTGACCCCCGCCTTAACCGCCTGAGCAATCTGGGGCAGGTGTATATGGCCGGGGACAATCTCGGTAAAGCTGTTTATGACCCCGATAAGCGGCTTATCCATGTCAGCCCGGCTCCAGCCCAGGGCGTGCATTAGCGCCCGGTGCGGAGCCCTCTCTATACCTCGTTTGACAGCGTCGCTTTTCATATTTTATTTCCTAATTATATTATATACATTATATAAAAAAAGCCGTCCCGTGGGGACGGCATGTTGTGGCGAAACCCCACTCACGGGCTTTGCTTCATAACAATAAGTACCAATATAGCATTCTGCGCGTTCATTACCAGATAAGATAGCACAGTTCCTATTTATTGTCAACTTCCCTCTCCTTGGAGGCGTCTATTTTAGCCTTCAATAGCCTTAATCTTGTCAATGCGGCGCTGGTGCCTCCCCCCCTCAAACTCGGTATTGAGGAAGGCGTTAACTATTTCCGATACCGGGTCCTGCAGCTGTTTTTCGCCTCCCCCCAGGCAAAGGATGTTGGCGTCGTTGTGCTGGCGGGCGCGGCGGGCGTTAAAGGCATTGTAGCACAGGGCGGCTCTGATTCCCTTAACCTTGTTGGCGGCGATGCACATACCGATGCCGGTATCGCAGATTAAGATACCGCGTTCAAAATCGCCCCCGGCCACCCCCTCACCCACCTTACGAGCAAAATCGGGAAAGTCCACCGACTCGGTGTCATAACTGCCGAAGTCCTCAAACTCATGCCCCGCCATCTCGAGCAGGTTGATAATCGTTTTTTTCAGTTCCACTCCTCTGTGGTCAGCGCCAATAGCAATACGCATCTCTTAGCCTCCTTCAAGCCAGAACCAGACGGGGGCATACTTCCTTCAGCTCTTCCATTGATATAGGGCCCTGGCGCAGAACCCGCGGTGTCTCCCCGCTCAAATCAATGATAGTCGATTCCCAGCCGCCGGGGCACCTGCCGCCGTTGATAATCATATCAACCCTGTCGCCCAGCTGGGCACGTACTTCCTCGGCGGTCAGGGCGCTCGGGCTGCCGCTTAGATTGGCGCTGGTGCCAACGATGGGAACCCCCAGCCCCCGGACGACAGCGATAGGTATGGGGTGGTCAGCGATTCTTATGGCTATAGTTTTACGTCCACCGGTGACAATATCGGAAACAGAATCAGCTTTGGGCAGCACTATGGTAAGGGCGCCGGGAAAAAACCTGTCGGCCAGGCGCCGGGCGAGCGGCGGCACGATTTTGGCAACCTCGGCTATCTGGTATTTCTCAGCCAGCAAAATAGGTAGCGCCCGGCTGTGCGGCCGCCCCTTTATCTGGAAGACCCTCTCCACCGCCGACTCGATGTTGATGGCGGCGCCCACCCCATAGACGGTATCGGTGGGACAGGCAACGATGCCCCCCTGTTTGAGGATGGTGACAGCCTGCTCCACCTGCTTCTGGATAGAGGCAGTTAACTTATTTCCCATCGCTGTTACTCTTGAACACAGTATAGCACATAGCCAAAGCCGATATAAATCCCCGACGGCTGGCAACAGAATAGGACAAAAGAGTGATTGACAGTAATCATGTGGAGACCTATTATTGAAGTTAGGATGAAATACAGCAAGATTTGTCGTCGGTTGGCATCAGGCATTATCCTGGCCTTGCTTTTGGCGGCTACTATCGGCACTGTGCCAGTGGCGGCGGCATCCGTCAGTCTTACCCCTGAGGAGGGCAAAATCGGGGACTGGGTTGATGTTGAGTACAAAGGTAGTGAGACGGTACGCTTCTACTTCTCCAGTGATAAAGCCGATATAGGTGACAAAATTGGCAACCAAGTCAGGGCCTACATGACTATTATTATCGAAACTTTTAGGGTGCCGGACAGGCTTGAAGACGGTACCCGTGAGGAAGATGTGCATGGCGGTGATTATTACGTTTATGCCGCCGCTGCTAATAAAGACATAGTTGCCTCTGCCACCTTTACCGTAATCAAGGGTGAAATCTGGTTGACCCCGGAAGAAGGCTCGGTGGGCGATGAGGTTGGGATTAGCGGGGAGGGCTTCCGCCCCAATCAAGCCATCACCGTTGAATATGGGTACGATGATATTGCCATAACAAGCGGTGATACCCAGACTGGTAGCGAGGGTAAGTTCACCTGCACCGTGGTTATTCCCGATAGCATTATGGGTGAGCATGTCATAACCGTGGCTGATGAGTCGGGTGATGAGCCCGAGGCGGTGTTCACCGTGGAGCCAAAGATAACCCTGGTTCCCGCCGAACAGGAAGGGGGAAAATCGGTGGAGGTTATCGGCACCGGATTTGAGGTGGAGTATGCTATTACTCTCACCCTTGACGGCAATAGAGTTGATACTACCCCGTATTACATAGAAACCGACCTTCAGGGTAGCTTTAATTGTGTTTTTGCCGCCCCCCTGTACGATAGCCCTGCCGTCATACAGGTAGTAGCCTCAGACAGGAATTTCAATAAAGCTGAAGCCCAGTTAACGGTGCTGGGCGGTATCCGCCTGGGCTCGGCTACCACTGCCTCCTCCCCCGGCCATGCCGGTATGGAGCTTACTGTCTACGGCGTTGGCTTTGCCAGCGGGGCTGCGGTTACCATTACTTATAATGAAGGTGATGAAATTATATCTCAGGCTACCGCCACCGCCGACGCTAACGGCAATGTCACTACTATCTTTATTGTACCCCCCAGCTCTGCCGGGAGCCATGTTATAAAGGCCACTGATGGTTCCACCGCTGGAACTGCCATTTTCATTATGGAATCAGAGGCGCCGCCGGTGCCTCTGATCAAACTGCCGGAGATTGCCGGTACGGCTGAGGAAGAGGCGCGCTTTGATTGGTCAGATGTCACCGACCCCAGCGGTGTGAGCTATACACTTCAGGTTGCCTCAGACGTTGATTTCAACACCATAGCGGTGGAGAAGAAAGACTTACCCATCTCGGAATACACTTTGACCGGGGGCGAGAAGCTGACGCCAGCAGGTCGTAGTGCCTACTACTGGCGGGTAAAGGCGGTAGATGGCGCCTCAAATGATGGCAGGTGGTCACCAGTGGGGTTATTCTACGTTGGCTTTTCCGGCACAGCCATGTCCGGCGGGGTCTGGTATATCCTTTATGGCCTCATCGGCCTGGCGCTGG
>Ga0307437_1000612_pt1 | contig 27129 bp, 26 predicted proteins | sample SalMarWE160390MG_FD_202146 | JGI IMG/M metagenome (GOLD analysis project Ga0307437, IMG submission 202146) | Salt marsh sediment microbial communities from the Plum Island Ecosystem LTER, Massachusetts, United States - WE1603-90 | ecosystem: Environmental > Aquatic > Marine > Intertidal zone >...
GGGCCGGTCAAGTCTTCAGACTGCCCGTGCCCGTGGTAATCTGTCTTGTCCCTGGGATGTGTTATTGTACGGGGATGAAGAATGTGGTAGAGTAGCGAAAAAATAACGGCCTCTCATTTTTTTAGTTCTCGATGCAATAGCAGTTCTTGTGGTATGGAATGTGGTGCAAAGAACTGAGGGTGATAGGATGAAGATCTATAAGCAGTCGTGGCGCGGATGGTTCAAGAGATTTGTTCTTGTACTGTTCTTTCTCTGTAGTGGCGTCGTTATGCTCTTTTTCTTAAAGGCCTTGGAAATCAAGGCCCTTGGTCTCTTTTCTCTCCTCATGGGTTTCTATGCATTCTGGTTATCGGTAATAACACGAAAGAGTTTTGACATTCGGGCTGATGGGGACGCCATTATGTTCCCCTCTTTTACATGGTGGGGGAAACACAGGGGGAAAAGAGTGCCCTGGAAAGATGTACTGGCCGTCTACACGCTGAGTGAATACAGCTCAAGGGAGACGTATGTGATTCCTCTGCTACGGACTGGCGATAAGGGGTTCGATCGCGAAATCAACCATGAAATCAAAAAAGGGGGAAAGAGTAAAAAGGCGAGGAAATATCTCGATTACCTAAAAAGAACTTCTCAGATGTTCAGAGTACCACGAGGTACCAACAACTATCATGGTTTGCTGAAAGCAATATGCAAGAGGGCGGTTAAGGCCTCAATCGATGAGGATACCAAGAGGCGTGTACAAGGCAAGGAATCTCTCGTGCACCTCAGTGATGGGACAAGGAGGGTATTGAGGGCGATCTTCCAGGGGGAACGTGTTGGCAGAAAGCAGTCTGATACGAGCAAAGAAAAGAAGCGTAAAAGACAAACCAAGAAGCGCATGCCAATCATCTTCATAGACAAACCAGCTCAACCATATTGGCTTGTACTGATTTCCCTCTTCTTTTCATTTGTGATCGCGGGGGTACTGGCTTGTAGGAACTATGTCTTGCTTGAGAAGCCTAAAAAGTACGGTGTGATGGGTATCGTGATGCTCGCCAGCCTCATTGCCGCAGCGGGTATCTATCTCTATTCCACATCCGATATTATCAACGCACTCGTATGGATAAATCTCATGGCGGGGGCCCTGATGGGATACATTCAACATCCGGATTATATCGAGTGGAAAATACGGCAGTCGATAAAAGAGAAACAGAAGAGAGGTTCCCGAAGAAGATACGGAAAAAGAAAGAAGAAAAAGGCAAGGAGGTAACACGCTTAACCGCGACAGAGTGCCGATAATGTGAGAGAAATCCATTGGCTAAAGAGCCACCTTCGGCATGACGGTGCGTCACCCACGAATCACGTCTTGGTGGGAAAAATCTCTTCTCTTTCCCTCTCCCCCAATTGTGTGGGGGAGAGGGTTAGGGTAAGGGGGTACCTGGCCGAACCGAATTTTTTTATATCACCCCTCACTGCCGCTTTTCCCGCTTCGGGATCCCGCCATTCCTATTTTTGTATATTGCAGAGCGGGAGCGGCATCTCCCGCTTGCGGGACCCCGCATTCCTTGTTGCTGTGCTGTGGAGCGGGGCCGTATTCTCTGATTTATGCAAAGCAGTGCGGGACTGTATTCCTCTCCCCTCAAGGGGAGAGGAATATGGTGGAGGCTTATTTACTAGGCAAATTCATTTTAACTCTTTCAAGGCATATAACACCTCAGCCCCTTCAGGGGCTTTTATATCACCTGAGGATAGGTCCATGGCAACAAGGGAAATTTGAAGATGCGTGACGAGCGACTGCTGATCATCGGCGGGGGATTGGCCGGAAGTGAGGCGGCCTGGCAGGCAGCCCATCGAGGGGTGCCGGTGACCCTCTTTGAGATGAAGCCGAAGCGCTTCTCAGAGGCCCACCACTCTCCCCTCTTGGGGGAGTTGGTCTGCAGCAACTCCCTCAAGTCAGAGGCCCTGGAGACCGCCCCCGGCCTCCTCAAGGAGGAGATGCGCCGGTTAGGCTCACTCATCATCCATGCGGCCGATCAGAGCCGGGTCCCGGCCGGGACCGCCTTGGCCGTGGATCGAGAGGTCTTCTCCCGCCTCATCACCGAGGCCCTCGAGGGCACAAAGGAGGTCGAGATCGTCAGGGAAGAAGTGACCTCCATTCCAGATGAGGGGACCGTTATCATCGCCACCGGCCCCCTCACCTCCGACGCCTTGGCAGAGGCCGTCATGGAACTGACCCACCGCCGCTCTCTCGCCTTTTACGATGCCATCTCCCCCATCGTCACGGCGGACTCCATCAACTTCGAGGTCGCCTTTAAGGGATCCAGATACGGCAAGGGGGGAGCAGACTACGTCAACTGCCCCATGAACAGGGAGGAATACTATGGCTTCGTCAAGGCCGTGCGTGAAGGCCGAAAGGTCCCTTTGCGTGCGTTTGAGGAGGCCATGCCCTTTGAGGGGTGCCTCCCCATCGAGGACCTGGCCGAGCGGGGGGAAGGCACCCTCGCATTCGGCCCCATGAAGCCGGTGGGGCTGCTGGATCCGCGCACCGGGGAGCAGCCCTTTGCCGTGGTGCAGCTTCGCCATGAGAACACGGAGGGGACCCTCTTCAACATCGTGGGGTTTCAGACCAAGCTAACCTATCCCGAGCAGGAGCGGATCTTCCGCCTCATACCCGGGTTGGAGGGGGCGGAATTTGCCCGGCACGGGAGTCTGCACCGCAACACCTTCATCGATGCCCCCCGAATCTTGAATAATATGTTGCAACTCAAAAGCGATCCTCGAATCTTCTTTGCCGGCCAGATCACCGGGATTGAGGGCTATATGGAATCGACGGCCATGGGCTTCTTAGCAGGGATCAATGCGGCGCGCTCCCTCGAGGGCCAGGAGACCACCCTCCCCCCAAAGACCACGGCCATGGGTGCCCTCGTGGGGCACATCACCAATATCTACGCCCGCGACTACCAGCCCATGAACATCAATTTTGGCCTCTTCCCTGCGCTCGGTGGCAGGGGCGGCAAGAGGGAGAGGCGGCGGCGCATGAGCGAACGGGCCTTGCGGGATCTGGAGGCCTGGAGGGAGGCCATTGCATGATCGGTCTCTCTACGGTCTGGACCTCAAGGAACGCCCGATCCGGTGATGACCTGCTCGGGCCCATCCTCGATCTGGGATTTAAAAGGGTGGAGCTTGAGTACCGCATCACCGAGCAGCTCTACCAGGAGATCCTCCCCCGGATTCGGGGCAACGCGATTGAGGTCTTGAGCATCCACAACTACTTTCCCGTCCCCGCAATCCTCACCCCTGAGGGTGCGAGCGGGGATTGTTTCTCCCTCTCATCCCTTGACAGGGAGGAAAGAGAAAAGGGGGTCTCCTACACCTCCCGCACCATCGAACGAGCCCACGAGCTGGAGGCGCGAGCCGTGGTCCTGCACCTGGGCAGGGTGGAGACGGATCTGCCCAGGAACGGATTGCAGCAGCTCTATCGGGAGGGAGCATGGGAGGCAGAGGGAGCAGAACTCCTGCAGCGGGAACAAGAAACACGAGGGCAAAAAAGGGGGCCCCATCTGGATGCGTTGCTTTTCAGCCTGGAGCGGATCGTCAAGCGCGCAGAACAACTGAGAGTGACCCTGGGGATAGAAAACCGCTACTACCTCCAGGAGATGCCCGACAAGGAGGAGATCGGGATCATCCTCAATCAGTTTCGCGGTGGCCCTATCGGCTACTGGCACGACACCGGCCACGCAGCGGTCTTTGAGACGTTGGGGATATTGAAGCACGAGGAACTTTTGCAAACATACGCCCCCTCTATGGTGGGAATACACCTCCATGACGCCCGCGGGCTCGACGATCACAAGCCCCCGGGACAGGGGGAGATCGCGTTTGAGATGGTTAAGAAATACATCCCGGAGGGGGCGATCAAAATCATGGAGATCCATCCTGCGGCCAGTGGAGACGAGATCCTGGAGGGACTGGCATTCCTAAAGGAAAAGGGGATCGGGCCTTAAAGGGGACAAGGTAGTTTTGGGCACCCTTGGCGAACCTGAACATTTCAGTTACAATTACATGGCTATGTCTTTTAGAAGAAGCTATTCAATCATTAGGTTAACGCACGGAGAACAATAAGAGAACGGGGGAAAGCCACAGTGTCACAGCGGACCGGCAAAAAATCGCAACCAGCAAGGACCCTCACGCGGCAACAAGCTACGGCAATCGTTACAAAAGAAGCACAACACGTCACTCAGGAGGATGTAGAGAAGGTCCTTGATAGATCAGAGGAGATACGCAAGCAGTTTGAATCTGAAGGCCCCCTGGGCAAGTTCGTAGATGATTGCAAACTCCTTATCGCCCTTGTCAAAGACTACTGGCATGGTAAGTACAGAAGAATCCCCTACTGGACCATCGCTGCTATCGTTGTGTCCTTGCTCTACGTCCTCAACCCCCTTGATCTCATTCCCGATTTCATCCCCGGTCTCGGACAAGTCGACGATGCGGCAGTGGTTGCCGCGTGCCTGCTCTTGGTCAGACAAGACCTGCAAAAATATAAGCGATGGAAGATCGCGAATCCGGACTGATGCTTGCTCGTGATCTTGGCGGAATTTAAGCCACGCCTGGTCCCCCCCCAGGGAGTGCGGATCTTCTCTTCTTCTTTCGCTTTCTTCGTTTGGCAAATCCATACAGGAGAAGAGGTAGTTTCAGCAATAGATTCACCATATCGCGGCCATCAGCAAACCCCGTCCGTCGGGCTTTTGTGATGAAATGGATGATCTGCGGTAGCTTGTAGAACTCCGACCGAATCCGGTTCCTGATTTGCTTCAGCTCCTTGCGCCCGAACTGTTCCGAATACACGGCACCACCGACACGATTGCAGTAGTAGCCCGGCGTTTGTTCAACCAATTCCTTGAGGGGCGAAAACCTCTCAATGCGGAGTTTTTGGAAACTGATGGTATCCAACTTGAGCTCCTTTGCAAACTTCGGGATGTAGAGCATCTCCTCTTCCGTCTCACCGATGTTGCCGTAGATGAAGTACCCATGCAGATAGAAGTCGTACTGTGTCAGGACCGCACACGCATCCCGTACCTCCTGTTGGGTGATTTCCTTTTCAAGCTGTTTCAAGATCCAATCGTGCGGGGACTCAATCCCGATGAGGAAGACCTTAAAGCCCGCCTTCTCTGCCTTGTCGAGGAACCTCCGATTCTTCGCAACGTCAATCCGGGTCTGGGCAATAAAGATCTTTTTGATCTTGTTTTCAATAATGAGATCGCAAAGCTGTTCGCTCCTCTTCGGGTTCGTGAACAAGTTGTCATCGCTGAAGAGGACGACATCGGCCGTAATCTCCTTTAATTCCTCGATGACCGATTCAAGCGGGCGTTCCGTGTAGCTCCTCTTCTGCCCGAGCGGATTGAGACTGAATGTGCAGAACTTGCATTTGAACGGACATCCCCTCGTTGTCAATATCGTGTCGAATGTAAGGCTGCTGAGCCGAAGCCCGTTTTGCACCAGGTAATAATCGTGCCTTCTCAGGGAGCGGTCAGGGAACGGAATATCGGTGATGTCAGGCAGAGGATGGTTTTTGTTGTGGACGAATCCTCCGTTCTCCCGATAGGAAAGCCCCAGGATATCCTTGTACGGGACCCCCGTAACGATCTGCTTGATGATATCTTCGCCCTCACCACGTACGATCATGTCGATATTCGGGCAACGCTCGAACAGATACTCGACTTCCTCCGTTGCCTTGTAGCCTCCGACAACTGTGCGGACCTCAGGGGGGAGCTGAGAGACGAAATCACAGACCTTCTCGAACCGTGACGGCCAGCGGATGCTTATGCAGAGGAGATCGATCTCGTCCATGATAAACTGGCTAAGTGCCTTTGGGTCCTGGTAGGCCTTCTCATATCGCAGGTCGAGAAGCGTCACCTTCCCGACCAGGTCTTTCATGCTCGCGACGATGTACTCAAGGCCGGTGGGAGGGAATAACCCCATGGAAGGGGTGGAATCCCCGAAATATGGATTGAGGGCAAGAACGTGTTGGTATTTGATCACGCGGGGACTACCGCTGAAAAACCGGTATGGTTGAGGTAAGGGTCTCTCTTCTCTCTCCCCTTGCCGGTGAGATATTCCCGCCAGGAGATCTCCTTGATAAACTTGATGCCGCCACCGAACTCCTTCTTCTTCAATCGAGGGACAAAGCGGGATCTGGCAAGGACGCCGAAGATGTCATCACCCTCAAAATACCGCACCATGTCGTAGCTCTTCCCTGCTCCTACATGCCCTGCTTCCATTACCAATTTGAAATACATTATCTTCCTCAACCTCTCTTTTTGCAAGTCATTATAATAAGAGGAAGATTAAAAGCCGATTAAAGGGAGATTAAATCTTTTTAATGTTTCCGGGGGATAGTCACGTAAAGGAGGTCCGCTTCCCCACCTTCAGAGATATATGCGATGGAAGATTGACAATCCAGGCTGATACCTGCTATAACTCTGCACTGCAATACAGGCAGTTGCCAAAAAGCATAATAAACAGGGGTTGCGTCTTGATATTAGTCAATTTGCCCAAACCACCGGATGTAGGCTGACGGGCTAACAGCTTCATTGTTTTCCCGTGTAGATTATCCGGCCTGTTGAGTTCAAGATAGAATGTTGCATAGGAAGAAAAGTAAAAATGCTTATTTGCGATTGAACTATTGCACATGAGGAATGCCCGTACTGTCCATAAGGAAGAAGGAATAAGCTGGAATTTCTTAGGAAGGTTAACCAAAGTTGAGTGAGGTTTTCTCGTGTCAGTGGTTAGCCTTGTCTTAAAAAACAAAGCCGAATGCGGATATTTGGGCCTTAGGACTGGCAACTGCCGCATAATCTCGTGGTACTATGCATAAACTACGTATCGCCATCATCGACCTCACCACCAAAGCTCCGACGCGAACATTGTACGCGCGCGTCATGAATGCCAATCTTGCGAGCATCATGCCCCAAGTCATAGCCGTGTGGTGCGAAGAAGAACATGACGTTACATTCGTGTGCTATACCGGTTTTGAGAATCTGGTAAATGAGTTGCCAGACAACGTCGACCTCGTCTTCATAGGCGCGTTCACGGAGGCTGCTCAACTGGCATACTCGCTGAGCAACCTATTCCGTTCGAACGGTTCTGTCACGGCACTCGGCGGCCCCCATGCCCGCTGCTACCCCCAGGATGCGCGGCAATACTTTGACTATGTCCTGGGCTTCACCGACAAGACGGTGATCCGTGATGTTTTGAATGACTGCTCGCAACACCGGCCAATTGGTATACACATCACTGCTAAACAGCAGCCAGCGACACTCCCCGGGGTAGTCGAGCGCTGGAAGTTCATCGAGCCGACTCTCCGGAAATCACCGCTCATCAAGATCGTTCCGATGATCGGCAGTCTGGGGTGTCCCTACACCTGCAGCTTTTGTATCGATTCGGTCGTACCCTATCAGCCATTGGACTTCGATGTGATCAAGGAGGACCTGCGGTTCCTCTTGCGGAAGTTTAGGCGACCGCGTGTAGGCTGGCACGATCCGAACTTCGGGGTCCGATTCAACGACTGCATGGAAGCGATCGAGGAGGTCGTGCCTCCAGACAGCATCGACTTCATAGCCGAGAGCAGCCTGTCACTCCTGTCGGAACCGCACCTGAAGCGGCTCAAACGAAACGGATTCAGGGCCATCCTGCCCGGTATTGAGTCGTGGTACGACCTAGGCAACAAATCGAAGACCGGTGCGAAGAATGGGATGGACAAGGTCTTGCAGGTCTCCGAACACGTCAACATGATCTTGAGGTACATACCCTACGTACAAACCAACTTCGTGCTCGGACTCGACGTGGACGAAGGGTCGGAACCCTTTGAGCTCACGAAACGATTTGTGGACATGACACCAGGCGCGTTTCCTGCCTATTCCCTGCTTTCCGCGTTTGGACAGGCCGCGCCGCTCAACCTCGAATACCAGCGCGCCAACCGCGTACTACCATTCCCATTCCACTTCCTGAACAACAATCACGCCATGAACGTGAAGCCGAAGAACTATTCCTGGCCTGACTTCTACGATCACGTGATCGATGTGACCAAGTACACGTATTCATGGCGCGCAATTTTCAACCGCTTAAGAACGAACAAGTCCACGATCCCGCGGTGGATGAATGTGGTGCGGGCAGTATCGTCAGAAGGTTTTGGTAGACTCAGGTACTACACAGAATTGCGTCAACGGCTCGACGCCGACCCCCAGTTCCGGGACTATTTCGAACAGCAGATAAATGAACTTCCTCAGTTCTTTGTAGACCTGATACGAAAGGACCTCGGACCCCTGTGGAAGTGGCTACCGCGGGAAGCACTGTATCATGACCCAAACGCCTACCTCAAATCAGAGATAGATACGTCGCTAAAGACGGTGAGGGTGATAAAACAGGGTCAGGTCTTGAATCGTGAATTCGATTTGGAAGTTTGCAAATAACTAATATTTCAAGACCAATCCCTTTGAGGACTTATTCATAGAGCAAATACTGCTTTCTGATCGCTAGGAAGCCTTTCAGCTCTTCCTGCCAGCTTTCCTCCAAATCATCCAAGTCCCTTCCCTGCTCCAACCCCTTTCTGATGGCCTCATCGCCGGTGATGATGTCGATGGGAAGTTGCTCAAATTCATATTCATAGGGCGGGGGGGGCCAGGCGAAACCCTGGGGCCATAATCCCTTGACCTCCTGGATCATAGCGAGGGTCGTGTAGTAGGGCTTATACGATTCAGGGTTTGTCACGAGCAGTTGGAGCCCCTGGCAGGGCTCTCCCCCCCACTTGTCGAAGTGGGGGGTAAAGGGAGTCTCAGTTTCATTGGCTTTAACGTGACAAGAGATTAAGCCTTTCTCTGTACCCTTCTTTCGGTTCAAGGCATACCAGGAATTGGTATATTGTTCTTAAGAATTCTGCCCACTCTTCCTTATGTTCACTGTCCATCTGTTCTATCAATACGCCTGCCTTCACATAATAACATCCCTCTTGCACATTTCTGTAACACCACCGAACCTTTGCTCTCGCGTGTATGCTCTCCCCCCGGGGAAGTATATTGATCCCTAGTTCCAAGTGCTTGTTATCCAACAAGAGATACTTAACCAGCTTTTGCGCGTTCTCCCCTCCCTCGATAGAGAGACGTCCATTGTTTACCCGTGTCTTTATCTTGATGACGATGGACAGCCCCTGAGGGGAGATATTGTCCGTCTCCACGGTGATAGGCGGGGGGGACAAAGATGACCCCAAGAGCCTGATGGTTAAGGGAATAGCTGTATCCACCCGTTTGGCTTCGCGGCGTTCAAGCATTGGGCGCTCCTACCACCTCATCATACATGGCACGAATAAGAAACGATTGAACCCTCCCCCCACGCCCTCGTGCAACTAAATGTCTTGCAGCCGTATGTTCGCAGGTGATTGGGCAATGAGGTTGTGAAAGGTCTTGAGATACGCAGCAAGTTTTTTCAGTTCCTTTGATTCGGCAACCGGGATATCATCGACTCCTCGCTGCTCCAAGGCATCGATAACGTACTGAACGGTAATATCCTTGGGGTTGCGGGCAGGTTGATAGGCGACCATTCTTTCGTCGTCTAACGTGACGCGGGAAACGATCCCGGCTGCACGCAAGTCGCGTAAGATCTCTCGAGCCAAGCGAATAGGGATTTCCAGCGCGCGTGCGATCTGGGCCTCACCCCAGGGCCCCTGGGCACGAGAGAAATTTTTTACCAGCAGGTGCGCAATCCGCAGGCTCAAGAGCTTTTTAAAAGAATAGCTCACCTTTTGATACTGTTGTTCGAACTTGTACATCTCCACGTTCTGTCCCGCAAACGACAGCTCGGCGCCCAAGAGCACAATGAGCCAGCTTATCTGCAGCCATATCAAGAAGAGGGGCAACGCGGCAAAGCTCCCATAAATGGCATTATATTTGGCGATCAAAATCTGAGAATTGATATACGCCACCTGGAAAACTTGAAAGAGCACTGCAGCGATGAGCCCTGCCACCGCAGCGAACCGCACCTTGACCCGGGTATTGGGCATGAAGATATAGATGAACGTAAACAAGATCCACATCATGAAGAGGGGGATTAACTTCAACCCAAGGGCGATGGCGGGACTGAAGACACCTAACAACGCGACCTTGCTGATGATAATCCTCACCTGGCTGCTTATAATGACCGTCATCGTGCTGGACATCACGAGCAGGAACGGGCAGATCAACATGAATGAAAGATAATCGCTGATCTTCCTCATAAGGTTCCTGGACCTTTCGATCCCCCAGATGTCATTGAATGAACGTTCAATATTTGCCAGGACCCTGATGATCGCCCAAAACAGGACCACAAAACCGATACCGGCGATGACGCCCCCTTTTGTATTCTCCAGAAGTGAACGGGAAAATTCGATGACCCGCGTGATGACCTCAGCGTGCATCTGCAGGTTTTCTATGAGATACCGCTCGAGGGCCTTCTCAAAGCCGAAGCCTTTGGCAACGCCGAAGACGACGGCGGCCAGCGGCACGATGGCAAGCAGGGTATTAAAGGTCAGGGCAGATGCCCGGAGCTGGATCTTGTCCTCGGCAAGGCCGCGTACTGCCACGATGAGGAACCGCAACTGCCTGACCAAAAACCACTTCGCCCGCGAGAAATCCCGTTGCTGGATTCTCCAAATATCAATGGTTAAAAAATGGATGGTCTTCGAGATGGCCAGAGCCATCATCCGAAAAATACGTCTCGGGTCAAGTCTCACCATCGGCCATTACCTTTCCTTGTAATCTCTTCCCCGCCCAGTTGCCGCGTTATGTTCACCACACAAAAAAGGGGCATTTTTCGCCCCTTGGTTTGTTGAGCTTAGGTTTTCTCCCCACCCCTCCGTGTCATGCCTGATATCCCCTGCAAGGCCACGACGGTACAGACTGATTACATCACGGCGCTTCCGAGCCTTTCCCGAATCTCCCACCACCACAGGTCATTCGGCACTCAGCATACGCACATTTTCACCAAAAGTAAACCCGTTTTGCAGACTAGTGTACCGCCTCATGAAACGTGTTGCCGTACCGCCTTTAGCGCATCAAGGAGGGTTTCGACAACTTCCGTTGCCCGCTTCCTGACGCCCATTGATTCATCGTCGACGAGAGCTTTGACAAGCGGCTCTATAATGCTGCAATACCCAAGCATCCCTAAGGCCTCGATTGCCCCTGTACGAACACACTCCGAGGTATCATCGAGCGCCTGGATGAGGGGTTTTACCGCCCGGGCATCCCCTAATGTACCGAGGGCATATGCGGCACTGCGGCGAACAGAAAAAGCTGTGTCGTGCAGCAGTGCCTCGATGAGCGGCGTAAGAGCCCGCGAATCTCCGAGTCTTCCGAGATCCTTCGCTGCCCGCTCCCTGACGTACTGAGATCGATCCATAAGATGCTGAATGTGTGCCGCTACAGCGAATTCGTCCACCACCCTCACCGCCGTGCTCCTTTCTTCCATACCATACTTCATTCCGTAATCGTACCTCCTCCCATACGCTGTGTTGCGGTGATTGCTGGATACTGCAGCATTATCCAGACCCCTCATTCGTCAAGGTTAGATGACCCCCCCGCCCTTGAGCCTGTTGCTTCACGGCGATCCAAACCCTCACGCCCTCAGCACCGTCCCTACACTTTGGACCGTGCAATAGCCCACAGGGCCACAAGAATGCTGAGGAGAACAAAGGTCTCCGCCATGGGAATCTTTCCTCCGGCGTTCAACACCACCCATGCCTTCGGGTGCACAACTCCCTTCTAGCAACGCTACAACCTATCCACTGTCTACGCAAAAAATGTGCTCAGGAAGGGATTCGGGGAACGAGTTGGAATTGCTTGTTTTTCATGGGGTAAGGGAGTTTTTGTTCGGGCCAAGTGACACTTTTTGCCCCTGAGGACGCCGATAGACTCACCAGTTGGTCATGAAACTATCTCCTCTATCTTCCGCTCCACCAACTCAACCACCCCTTTGGCCAGGAGCATGGCCTCCTCGGCCTCCTCGGGATCATCAAAGTACCGCGAGGGTATCCTGCCGGGCAGGCTGTCGGGATAGCGTGTCCTGATGGCATAGTCATCGAGCTTTTTCGCCTTCTTGACCCCCCTAAAATCCCGGTCTATGGCCCGTACCTTCTGCAACAGGCCATCGAGGGAATGAGTGGTGAAGACTTCCTCTTTGGATTGCACCGTCAGATAGAGATACGCCTTTAAGGCCTTCTCCGCTGCCTGCTGGAAATGAAACAGGGCCAGATAGAACCGCCTTTTTCTTCGCAATTCATCGGCATCCGCAAATTCATCCTGTGCCTGCGCGAGCCACCGTCGGGATTCTTCTGTATACGTTCGCGTCATCCCTCCCTCCCGCCGGACATCACATTAAGGTGTTACGCAAACAAAAAGGGACCCAGCGGTCCCTTGCATCCTTGCGCTTCCTCTCCCCCCACCCCTGATTGAGCATCCCTATTCCCCGCGGCTTAACGCCTTTACAAACAGGTTATTCCTATCAGCGTTGTGCTCACCCCTTACTGCACAGTAGGATATTAGAATATATCGATAATGTCAACGCCCACGCACGAGGGCCGCAGTAATCAAGATACAGCACTATCCCCCATGCAACGCTCCATTGTGCTCTTCAACTTTTCTTCACAAAGAAATCGATCTGCAGTTTGCACCGGTCACATATCGTCATCCAGCCCCCTGTTTCCTCCGCGTCCTTGCATGCCCATTGCGGAATGACCAGGTAGACCCACGAGAGCTGCTCCGGTGGTGTCTTGCAGAGGGGGCAGGGCATAGCCTGCTGCAGGAACCGCTCCTTGGCCTCCTCAACCGAGGGTAACTCGTTTTGGCTGTTATTCTCACTGGACATCAGACAATTCTCTCTAACACTATACTCCCTGTTTCCCACGCTCATCTCACCCTCCCATTCGTGAATAGCGTCTATCTTTCAGACCCCCATGTCGCCCCCTCCTCGTATTGCTCAGAGCAAAAAGAACGTCATCATAAGGAGTCCCCTATTGCTAGTTAATTCTCAGTTTCGGCCTTAGTTTCGGACGGGAATAAGCCGCCTCCCTTACAAGAGGCGGCTTGCCGTGGCATGTATGCAAGACCGTGCGGGAGCTCCCTTCCGGCCAAGCAGCTCTCACAACTTACAAGAACATCAAAAAGACCAGAAACCCATAGAATACACCCATCAACCCAAGAATGACGCCCCTATAGACGTCCATGGCGGTAACCTTAACGGCATCCTTCGGTGTCTCTCTTTTGATCATGACGGCACCTCCTTTGCGCCTGTTATCTATGAGTGTCAATACACTACAAAAAGGTTTATATGATTCATTCCGTATCGCCATGACAAAAATTGTGCAAGAAACGTGCTAAGATGCCAACTTGTTAACTATTTAAAATAAAAGGGTTTTTAAGTTATAAAAAAGGGGCGGGGAGGCGTGAGTGACAATTTTTGTCACCATTTTCGACCTTTTCGGCACCCTCGGTCCATCGGCCTTCTCATGCCCCTACAGAGACGCCCGGTGGGAAAAGCGGTGGCCCCCTGCGTGGGCGGTCGACTACTCAAACATGGTTTCGCAACTGGAGTTCCAGGGGGTGAGGGTGGAGATAGTACTGCTCCTTGAGGTACGGTTGATCGTAGAGACGTACGTAGTGATTGACGAGGGTTATAGGAACGATGAGGGGGACATGCCCCTGGCGATAGTGGTCGATGATCTCAAGCAACTCCCCCTTGGCATCGGGAGAGAGCTGCTTTTTGAAATAACCCATAATGTGTTGCAGGACATTGCAATGTTTCGCCGGCGTGGCCTTGAGGCGCAAGGCCTCCATTAAGAGCCGCTCATATTCGTCATAGAGCGCGGGGATCGGCATGGCCTGGGCAACGAGATTCCCCATGATCCGGTGATGCCGGGGGCTATGGGAGAGAACCAACAGCTTGTGCTCGGTATGAAATCGTACGAGGGCGCCGCGACTCCGCTTGTGCCGCAAGGCACGCAAGGCATCTCGCCACCGTTTCATGACGAAGACGCGCTCGATGAAGTTTTCGCGCAGCGTGGGGTCATGGAGACGTCCATCATCCTCAACCGGCACGAGCGGGAAGTGTTCCATAAAGACCCTGGCGAAGAGCCCTGTCCCCTTGGCGTCGTAGAACCGCATCCGCTCCATGCCACAGCTCGGCGACTTGCCCTTAAAGATAAAGCCACAGGGGTCTTCCGTTTCCAGTTCCCTCACCCGCCTGCGCGCCCACCGGAGCATACGCTCCGTAAAATCCTGCTTGGTGCGCAAGGTGACAAGCCGCGGAGCATACGGATCACCCAGCAAACGAAGGGGTTCACGGGGTACGCCGAACCCGCACTCCACCTCGGGACAGACGGGGCAATACCGGACGAACCGCCCCAGCGTATCGGTGAGAAACCGATCGAGTTTGTGTCCGCCGTTCCAACGGACCTGCTCCCCGAGCAGGCAGGAGCTAATCCCCAGCGTGATGGGAGCCATCGCGGTGTTTTCCGATGTTAAGACCTATCCTTGACCAGGTTGAGGGCACCGCCTGCCTTGAGGATGGCGATCTCCCGGGGACGGAGGCAATGGGTGAGGGTGATGGTCAACTTCTTGGTATCGTCCCGTAGGAGGATCTCTCCGGCCAGATCATTCACCTGAATCATGACCTGATCCCCTCCATCGATCCGTTCGTAGTCCTCGGGGCTGGTGAAGAGCAGTGGTACGACCCCGAAGTTGATCAGGTTGGCAAGGTGAATGCGAGCGAAACTCACGGCAATTACCGCTATAATCCCCAGGTACCGCGGAGCCAGCGCCGCATGTTCACGGCTGGAACCCTGTCCATAGTTGGCTCCACCCACGATGATACCACTCCCCCTCTCTCTGGCCCGGGCGGCAAAGGAGGGATCGAGCCCGGAGAAGGTGAACTCCGAGATGGCAGGGATGTTTGAGCGCAGGGGCAGGATCTGCGCGCCTGCCGGCAGGATTGCGTCGGTAGTAATATCATCGCCCACCTTGATGAGGACCTCGCCCCCTATCTGCCGGGGCAGGGGGGGGAACTCCGGCAGCGGCCGGATAGTGGGGCCTCGGATGACCTGGATCTGTTCAGGATGAGAGGGTAGTGGGCACACCAGGTCCTCTCCTGCCCAGAACCGTTGGGGCCGGGGAACCTTGATCTCCCCCCCCAAGGAGCGGGGGTCGGTGATCGCACCGGCCAGGGAAGAAGCCACGGCGGTCTCGGGGCTGCACAGGTAGATCTCTGCATCAGGGGTCCCGCTACGCCCCCTGAAGTTGCGGTTGAAGGTGCGCACGCTCACACCCCCTGACGGGGGTGCCTGCCCCATACCAATGCATGGTCCGCAGGCGGACTCAAGGACCCGCGCCCCTGAGGTGATAAGATGGTTCAACGCCCCCCGTTGAGCCAACATATGCAGCACCTGGCGAGAACCGGGCACGATGACCAGATCCACCTCCGGGTGGACCCGCCGCCCCTTTAAGACCTCGGCCACACGCATGAGATCCTGATACGAGGAATTGGTGCAACTGCCGATGACCACCTGGTGGACCCGAACCCCTGCCTGCTCTGTGACCGCCCGGACATTATCGGGGCTGTGGGGCAACGCCAGAAGGGGCTCCAGTTGGGCCAGGTCGATGGAGAGTTCCCCGTCGTAGCGGGCAGTGCGGTCGGCACCCAGGGGCATCCAATCACCCTCGCGTCCCTGTGCCCGGAGAAACCGTCGGGTCCCCTCATCGCTGGGAAAGAGGGATGAGGTGGCCCCAAGCTCCGCCCCCATATTGGTGATGGTGCTGCGCGCAGGCACGTCCAGTCCTCGTATCCCTGCCCCCCCATATTCGAGGACCTTCCCTACCCCTCCGGAGACCGAAAGCCTCCTGAGGATCTCCAGGATCACGTCTTTGGCCGACACCCAAGGCGCGAGGCGGCCGCTCAAATTGATCCGGACGACCTCCGGCATAAAGAAAAAAAAGGGCCTTCCCGCCATGGCCAGGGCCACATCGAGCCCTCCCGCCCCGATGGCCAGCATCCCCAGGCCGCCGGCCGTGGGGGTATGGCTGTCGGAACCGAGCAGTGTCTTTCCCGGCACGCCGAACCGCTCCAGGTGAACTTGATGGCAGATCCCGTTGCCGGGGGGGGAGAAAAAAACCCCGTGCCGCGCGGCGACTGTCCTCAGGTAGCGGTGGTCATCGGCATTCTCATGGCCCGTCTGCAGGGTATTGTGATCAACGTAGCTGACGGACAACTCGGTGGCGACCCGCTCGATCCCCATGGCCTCCAGCTCAAGATACGCAAGGGTGCCGGTGGCGTCCTGGGTCAAGGTCTGATCTATGAAGATGGCGATCTCCTGACCCGGCTCTACACTGCCCGATACCAGATGGGATGCTATGATCTTCTCGACGAGATTCTTCCCCATCGCCCTTCCTCCCGTGGTGGGTCTACGACTATATATAGTGAAAAAAGGGGGGGGAGTCAACTCTTCGACTACTCGGCCTGAAGGCCAGGGCTCGCCCTCGAATGATCAAGGACACCGGCAATTGACTTACCACAGGCCTTTCGTCTATAGTCTACCCAGAACATACGTTTCAACTGACACTGCCAAAGTCGACGAACCGATCAGGGGATATAACAGAGAGATGATTCATATCAAGACCCCAGCAGAAATCGAGATCATGCGCCAGAGCAACCGCCTGGTGGCGCAGGTTCTGCAAAAGCTCAGGGGGGCGATCAAACCCGGCGCCACCACCAAGGAGCTGGACCAGATAGCGGAGCACTCCATACGGGCAGCAGGGGCCACACCTGCCTTTAAGGGATACCGGGGGTATCCGGCCAGTCTGTGCGTCTCAATCAACGAGGAGGTGGTCCATGGAATCCCTGGATCTCGCCGGTTGAAAAAAGGGGAGGTCGTGAGTCTGGATCTGGGGGCCTACCTCAACGGATACTATGGAGATGCGGCAATTACCGTCCCCGTCGGAAAGGTGAGCGAGGAGGTCATGAGGCTCTTGGGGGTGACACAACAGGCTCTCGCCAAGGGGATCGAGCAGGCCAAGAACGGCAACCGCCTCCTCGATATCTCCCATGCCATCCAGTCATGGGCGGAATCTCAAGGTTTTTCTGTGGTGCGGGAGTTCGTGGGGCACGGGATAGGACGAAACCTCCATGAGGACCCGCAAGTCCCCAACTTCGGACCTCCTCATCACGGCCCCCGGCTTCGGCCCGGCATGGTCCTGGCGATCGAGCCGATGATCAACATGGGCACCTGGGAAGTGACGGTCTTGAAGGATGGGTGGACGGTGGTTACCGCTGACAAAACCCTCTCCGCCCATTTTGAACACTCCATCGCCATCACGGACGGGAAAGCGGATATCCTGTCCCTGCCGTGAACGCTCTATCAGAACTGTCCTACAAAGGGCCTAAAGAGGATCTCCACCATGCGCTGTGTGAAAGGGCGTTTCCTCCACTCCTCCTGCGTCACCCGGCGGCAGTGTTTGAGGTCCCGTTCAAACTGCTCCTCCATGGCAACCGCAAAGGGGGGATCGAGCACTGCGGCGTTGGCCTCGTAGCTTAAAAAGAGGGCGCGGCCGTCGAGATTGGCACTGCCGATCGTCGACCACACACCATCGACGACCATGGTCTTGGCGTGCAGGATTGATTTGGTCCACTCGTAGATCTCCACGCCGTGTTTGAGCAAGCCGCCATAGTACCCGATGGTGATGGTGCTCACAAGGGGAACGTCGGAATTCCCCGCCAAGATGAGCCGGACCCGAACTCCACGCTTAGCCGCATTCACAAGCGCCCGGCGCAGGACGAGAGGCGGGAGAAAGTACGCGCTGGTGATATCAATGCTCTTGCGCGCTGCATTGATGGCCAGCAGGTACTTATCGACGATGGTACTGCTCAAAGCATCTGGGTTGGACGAAATGATGCGAACGCGCGCCGTCCCCCCCGTTCTCCCCCCTCCAGGGTTATCTTTTGGAAGACACAACTCCCCATCGAGATCCAGCAGCCACACCAGTGGGGTATCGAACGCCCGCTTGAGGGGGTTGATGCCGACTACCGGTAGGTCTTTGCCGATCAGCCCTATCCCCCCCTGGAGCCATGACTCGTTGAAGACCCGTTCGGCGTCAAGCACCGCCGGACCTTCGATCATGAGCGCGGTGTCGCGGCATCCGTTCAGGCCGTCCCCGTCGTACCCCTCTGTCAGGTTGAGTCCACCCAAGAAGGCGATGCGGCCGTCCACGACGAGGATTTTGTGGTGGTCGCGGTTGTTCAGCCGCAAAAACGTTAGCCACAGGACAGGGTTGAAAACACAGACCTCAGCCCCGGCGTCAATGAGTTCTCTGAAATCATTGTAGATGACCGAACGGCTGCCGTACGCATCGTAAAGAAACCGGACCCGCACATCGCGCCGCGCCGCCCTGATCAATGCCCTGACAAAGGTTTCACCCACAGAGTCCATGCGGATCTTGTACATCTCCAGCGAGATACAGTGCTCTGCATTGTCGATGGCAGCGAGCATGGCCGGGAAGACCTCCTCGCCGTTGGTGAGCAGCCGTACGCGGTTCGCTTCGACCGCCGTCGTGCAAGTGACGCGATCCATCGTGCGTACGAACTTTTCGGTCTCGATCGCTTTGGCGCGGGGGGCCATATACAAAACGGTGCGCAGCATGTTCTTCGGCCGCGGGGCAAAACACGTGCAGCCGTGCGCAGCAATAAGCAGCCCCACCAGCACCATCCACCATACGACGTGGTGCCTCGTGATCTGTGCACCTTTCTTTGGCATTGAATCAGGCATTGTTCGACTTCGTTATACGATATGATGAGCGTACCTATTCCTGATATGAAAGGGTACTATAGTATAGTGTTATTGACAAGGTCAAGGGCGGCTTATTAGGAGGCGGAACAGGAACAGCAGAGGCGAGGAGGCTTGACTATTTTTTCCTGAAGATAAACCGGATGGGGTTGCCGAAAAAGCCGAATTCCTCTCTGAGCCGGTTGCTCAAATATCGCCGGTAAGAAAAGTGCACACCCCTGGGATAGTTGGTGAAGACGGCGAAGGTGGGTGGGTGGGTGGAAACCTGGGTCATATAGGAGAGTTTTACCCGCTTTTTCCGGAAGAGGGGGGGTAGGTGGGATTCTGTCGCCTTCTGGAGCCAGCGATTGAGTTGGGGGGTCGGTATCCTCACGTCCCGCTCCGCCATCACCTCTTTGACCACCTCGAAGATCCGGTCGACTCCTGCACCGGTGACGGCAGAGGTAAAGATCACGGGGGCATAATCGAGAAACCACAGATGCTCCCTCACCTCTTCGGTATAGGAAGCGGGAGTAACCTCTCTATCCACCACATCCCACTTGTTCACCACGATGACCCCCCCCTTACCCTTATCGTGGATCAGGCCTCCGATGCGGGCATCCTGTTCAGGGGCACCCTCTTGGGCATCGAGAACGAGCAGGGCCACATCCGCCCGCTCAATGCTCTTGATGGCCTCCACCACACTGTATTTCTCCAGCCGCAGGCTGATCCTGCTCTTACGCCTGATCCCGGCCGTATCCACGAGGATGTAGCTTTGTTCACCAACGCTGAAGGGTGTGTTGATGGCATCTCTCGTCGTCCCAGGGGTTTCATGGACAATGACCCGGTCATACCCCAAGATACGGTTGATGAGAGAGGATTTGCCCGCATTAGGCCTACCCACTACGGCTATCCTGATGGCTTCCCCTTCCCCCTCCCGCTCCTCCTCGGGGGAGGGGGAAGGGAGGCTTTCGATAATGGCCTCGATTAATCGTTCGATGCCGTGGTTGTGTTGTGCCGATATGGGATAGAGGGTCTCGACCCCCAGGCCATAGAAGTCATAGATCCTCCCCTCGTGTGTGGGGCCATCGATCTTGTTGACCACAGGGAAAACGTTCTTATCCCTCTGGCGCAAGAGGCGGGCGATCTCGTGGTCGGAGGGATTCAGGCCCTCCTTCCCGTCCAACAGAAAAATGATGGCATCCGCCTCCTCCATGGCCAGACGGCACTGTTCGGCCATCTGGGCCACGACCCCATCCTGAGCAACCGGCTCAAACCCCCCCGTGTCGATAAAGGTAAAGGGGCGTTCGAATCGGTCCACATCGGCATAGTTGAGGTCACGGGTCACGCCGGGAATGGATTCCACAATGGCCTTGCGAAAACCCACCAGGCGATTGAACAGGGTGGATTTGCCCACATTAGGCCTGCCCACGATGGCGACAATGGGTCTCATAGCAGAGGATACCTCACGCTGGTTATCGTCCGTTCGGGAGATCATCGAGAACTGCCTCCGCATAAAGTATATAAAAACCTATGAAAGGGGGCAAGGACACAATTGCTATTGTGTGAGGAGGGATTTTCGGCTACACTCTTCGGCAATGGGGGAAAGGCCAAGGAGTTAAGGAAATGATCTATACTATTACGTTAAACCCGGCCTTGGACAGGACCATAGAGGTGGACGGCCTCGTAGCCGACGACGCCAACAGGATCCTGCACGAGGAACGGTATGCGGGGGGTAAGGGGATCGATTGCTCCCGGGTGATCGAGGAGCTGGGTGAAGAGAGCATCGCCCTGGGTTTTATCGGGGGATACGACGGCCTGGAACTGGAGGGGAGATTGATCAACGAAGGGGTCCTCTGTGACTTTACCCGGATCGGGGGTGAGACCAGGGTAAACATCATCCTGTCCGATCGGAAGCAAAAGACGCAGATCATGCTCAATGCCGCCGGACCGCGGATAACCCCTGCGGAGATCGGTCTCTTCTTCCAAAAAATCCGCTCTCTTGGTCGCGATGCCGCATTTGTGGTCGTGAGCGGGAGCGTCCCCCCAGGGGTGACCAACAACATCTACGCCCAGATCATCACCACCCTCAAGGGAAAAGGGATACGGGTGGCCCTGGACGCCGATGGAGAACTCCTGCGGCATGGGTGTGGAGCAAAACCCTTCCTTATCAAACCCAATATCCACGAGTTTCAGCGCCTCACAGGGTTCAGATCGACCGAAACCGACGATCTCCTGCAAGGAGCCCGCCATATCGTGGAGGGGGGGATTGAGATCGTCCTGATATCCATGGGGCCGAAGGGGATAGTAGGGGTTACCAAGGATGAGTCCTATCGGGCCATCCCTCCCCCGATTGATGTCGTCAGTCATGTCGGGGCAGGGGATTCCGCCTTAGCTGGGTTTATCTACGCCTTGACTAAGGGGATGGGATTTCGAGAAAGCCTTATCTTGGCCACCGCTGCAGGGACGGCGGCGGTGATGACCCCTGGCACAGAGCTTTGCAAGAAAAAAGATGTAGAGAGGATAAAAAAGGAGGTCACCATAGAAGAACGGTGACGGACATATTTTTGTGAAAAAATAATTTTCTCCTTGCCTTTTTCGCTTTTACGATTTATAAGAATTAATCAAAAGGAATTTTTTCACATAGGGGGATGAGAGCTTTGAAATTATCTAAGGTCCCAGAAGCTACCATTAGGAGACTTTCCACCTATGTACGCCACCTCGAGGTATTAGAGAAAAACGGTGAGGTCGTGGTCTCCTCAGCCAATCTGGCGAGTGCCTGCGGCGTAAACGCCGCCCAGGTGCGTAAGGATCTTGCCTATTTTGGGGAATTCGGAATTCGGGGGGTTGGCTATTATATTAAGGACCTCGCCGATAACATCAAGACCATCTTGGGGTTGAATCGGGAGTGGCGTGTGGCCATCATCGGCATCGGCAATTTGGGTTCTTCCCTCCTCCTCTATAAGGAGTTCTTCAAGAAAAACTATACGATCGTCGCCGCCTTTGACATAGACCCCAGGGGGGTGGTGGGGAGGGTCTCGGAGAGGACCGGCAAGCCTGTGGAGATCCTGCATCCCGATCAGTTGAAAGAGGTTGCCAAGGATCGGCGGATAGATATTGCTATTATCACCACACCCGCCTCTGAGGCCCAAAAGGTCGCCGATCTGATAGCGCAGACCACCATTCGGGGGATTCTCAACTTCACCCCGGCCCAGATCCAAATGCCCAAGGGATTCGAGGTGAAGAACTACTTTTTCACCGCTGTCCTGGACAATGTAGCGTATCTACTGCGGTGGAAGAAGAGATAGCTCAATCCCTTCTTGTATACCTCGGCCTTGGCCGGGGCATGCGGGGTGTGTCGATGGAAGTCGATGGAACAAGTAAGGGCCAGAGTGCACATAAAGGGGTTGGTGCAGGGGGTATTGTACCGATATTCCACCCAGCACAAGGCCCAGGAGTTGGGGGTGAACGGCTGGGTGCGCAACGTCAGGGACGGAAGCGTGGAATGCCTCCTGGAGGGGGAGCGGGATGACGTTGAGGCCCTCATCCGATGGTTGCATCACGGACCGCCGGGGGCCCGGGTGGAAACAGCAACGACACAATGGGAGGAGTATAGGGAAGATCTGAAAGGGTTTTCAATACAATATTAGGGCATCATTATTTCTTGATCTCTTTCTTCTGTAAATCTTCTTGTTTCTTCTTCAGGAGTTCCTGGGTGACATCTTTGAGGGCCTTTTCATAGACCTCAACCCTCTCTCCCACTTCGATGGTCTTCTTTCCCAGCGTCTGCAAGGCGGCCCCTCCTCCCAGGTAGGTGAAGAGGAAAATCAACAAGATTCCGATAATAATCCCTAGGATAAATTTTTTCATTTGTAGATCCTTCTCTCTCTTTATATAATAGACTATTCCCGTTGTCAAGAAAGGACAGGCTGTTGAAAAACACCCATCAGTCCCGCGTTTGGCGGGATTACTCTCACCCATCGTCGTTGCGCATTGGTGAGCAACCGGTGGAAAACCACGTTTCCAAAAAACTCCGGAGAGCTGCCTCTTTCTGCAACGTGATTGCTTGGTCAGATGGCGGACGCTGATGCCTCGGGTCTTCGTTACGGACGGTCATTGGAGAAAGACGTTAGCGGTGATCCGCTCCCTCGGCAGGAGGGGGTTGGAGGTGACTGCCGGAGAGAACTCCCGGGTGGCTACCTCCCTCTTCTCCAAATACTGCAGCCGTCGGGTCGTGTACCCCTCTGTGGGCAGACACCCCGAGGCCTTTCTCTCCTTTCTCCGCCAGGAATTGAGGGAGAACACATACGACCTCGTCATGCCCATGGAGGAAGAGACCCTTCTGCTGCTGGCTCAACACAGGGAGGAGCTGGCACCTTTAGCCCGGTTACCCATCCCTCCCTACGAGGCGATCATCAAGGTCCGGGATAAGGGGTGGTTGTTGCGGCATGCCTCCGAGGAGGGGATCCCCACACCCCGGACCTTCTGGGTTAAGACCTTGGACGATCTCGGGGCCGTCAAGGATACCATCCCGCCTCCCTGGGTCATCAAGCCGCGGGTGAGCTCCGGGTCTTTTGGCATCGCCTATGTGGAGCGGGAGGATGACCTGGCGGCCGCATACCACAAGGTCCACAGTCAATTCCCCTTCCCCCTCATCCAGGAACGCATTCCTTCCGAGGGGGAGGCCTTTGGCTGTTCCGCCCTCCTGGACCAGAGTAGTCAGGCGAAGGCACTCTTCGTCCACCGGAGGCTGAGGGAATATCCAATCTCTGGTGGCCCGAGCACCCTGCGGGAAAGCACGCACCACCCCCAGATCGAGGAGCTCGGCATCCGGTTGTTGCGCTCGTTGCGCTGGTACGGCGTCGCTATGGTGGAGTTCAAGGTGGATCCTCGGGACAACCAACCTAAACTGATGGAGATCAACCCCCGCTTCTGGGGATCCCTCGCCCTTGCCATCCATGCGGGGGTAGATTTCCCCTACCTCCTGTACCAGATGGCCATGGGGGAGGAGTTTGAACCGGTCAGGGAATATGTGACGGGTATCCGGTGCCGATGGCTCCTGCCGGGGGACATCCTTCACTTTCTCACCAACCCCCGGAGGTTTCAGCTCAACCCGAGCTTCTTTCATTTTCGGGACATGGCCTACGACATCCTCTCACGCGACGACCCGATGCCGACGCTGGGGAGGGTCCTCACCCTCTTTTCGCTCCTCTGGAATGGGGATCTACGGAGGTTGCTCAAGAGGAGATGACGGCCCGAGATACAATAGCGGTCCTCATCCCCGCCTACAATGCCTCAGGGAGCCTCCGAGGGGTGATCGAGGGAATTAAGGGCTATGAATCGGATATCGTGGTGGTAGACGATGGTTCGACAGATGCCACGGCCGAGATCGCCCGTGCGGCCGGGGCTCAGGTCTTGAGGCACCGAAGAAACAGAGGAAAAGGGGTGGCCCTGCAGACCGGTTTCAGGTTTCTCCTGCATCAGGGATACGGGGCCATCATCACCATGGATGCCGATGGCCAACATGATCCCTCCTTCATTCCCCGCTTCATCCGGGCCTATGAGGAGGGAAGGGGTGATATCATCATCGGCTCCCGGGCAGGGGAGTTCAATGCGATGAGTTGGCTGAGGAGGTTTTGGAATCAACTCGGGGTCAAGGCCGTGTCCAAACTGACCGGCACCCCCCTCACCGACACCCAGTCTGGCTATCGCCTCATCACGGCTGAGGTGTTGGGGAGGCTGCCGCTGCGCGCCGCAGGTTATGAGGGGGAGTTGGAGTTGCTCATTAAGGCTTGCAAATGGGGACACAGTGTGGTAGAAATTCCAGTTACCACGCATTTTATTGATGGCAGACCATCCAGCCATTTCCGGCCGGTGAGGGATACGTGGTTGGTCTGCCGAACCTTTTTGCAGGAATTCTTTTGGAGGAACCATGGGAACCTACAATAAAATAAGGGACTATACACTCGTCAAGTTCGCCTCCACAGCCCTTTTGCTGCTGGCCACTATATCAGATGAACAACTCGTCAAAATCACCTATCTGGCAGGAATAATCCCGCAAAAAGAAACGTACAAGGAGAAGATCCGCTGGATCAGGGAGCTCTTTCGCCAGGGACACCCTGGTTTGCAGATAGCCAGGAGGGTGTCGAAGGAAACCAACCCGCTGCACCGCCACAAGATAATCCAGAACTTCATCATCAATCAGCTCCTCGTGGGCACCAACAAGCGCAAGGAATTTGAGGCGCGCACCGGCACCTATCCTCCCGATACGCTGCTCATCAGCCCCACCATGCGTTGTGACTTGAATTGCTACGGCTGTTATGCGGCATACTACTCGCGCGATAAAGACCTTCCGCTCGAGGTCATGGATCGGGTCATTACCGAGGCAAAAGAAATGGGGATCTACCTCATCTTGCTTACCGGAGGAGAGCCCTTTCTGCGCAAAGACCTCTTCTCTCTCTTTGAGAAACATGGGGATGTCGCCTTCCAGATCTACACCAATGCCCGCCAAATCGATCAAGAGATGGTTGACAAACTCGCTGCGGTGGGCAACGCCGTACCTGCTATCAGCCTGGAGGGCTTTGAGGAGCAGACCGACAAGAGGAGGGGTAAAGGGCACTTTCAGCACTGCGTAAAGGTGATGGAAATGCTCAAAAAGGCCGGCCTCTTGTTCGCCGTATCCACCACCCAGACCCGGGAGAACACCGAGATCCTGGGGAGCGACGAATTCATTGATTTCCTCCTCGAGCAGGGCTGCATCCTGATGTGGAATTTTCACTATGTACCGGTCGGAAAGGTGCCGGACATGGAGCTGATGTCCACCCCTGAACAGCGTGACTATATGAGGCAGCGGTTCCAACACTTCCGCGCCACCGAACCGATGCTCTTTGTAGACTTCTGGAACGACGGACACCTGACCGACGGCTGTATCGCCGGAGGGAGGAAGTACCTGCATATCACCGCCAGCGGAGATGTCGAACCGTGCGTCTTCTGCCACTTCGCCTCGGACAACATCAAGGAAAAATCCCTCTTGGAGACGCTCAACTCCCCCCTCTTTCGGGAGATCCGTTCCCGCCAGCCCTGGACCGACAACCACTTCCGCCCTTGTATGCTCATCGATGAACCGGCGCAGGGGAGGGATATAGCCCTCAACCACGCCTGCCGCTTTACCCATCCCGAAGCCGAGGTGCTCTTCACCGAGTTGGCGGACCAGATAGACAATTATTCCCGCCAGTTCAAACCCCTGGCCGATGCCGCCTGGGAAGAATACCAGCTCAACAAGGGCAAAAGGGGGAAGGCCGCCGCAGGATAAGATGCATGAAGGTCACCTTTCCCCGCCTCGGCACCATGCACATCTTCTGCAAGGCCATTGCCGAAACAGCGGGGATCCCCTACCTCGTTCCCCCCCCCATGAGCCGCAAGACCCTTGCCCTGGGGGTAAAGAATTCCAATGAGTGCATCTGTCTACCCTTCAAGGTAATCCTGGGCAACTTCATCGAGGCCCTGCAGAGGGGCGCCGATACCATTGTCATGGTGGGCAGCGGTCCCCCTTGCCGGCTCGGACTCTATGACCTGGTCCACCAGGTCATCTTAGAGGACCTCGGGCTGCACTATCGGTGGCTCACGATCCCCCCGCGGCTGACGTGGGAGGCCTTGATGAAGAACCACGAGGAGACCAAAGCCTTGCGCAGGGAACTCACCCCCAAAAACTACCTCGCCTTTCCCTATGCCCTCTATATCGGGTGGCGCAAGATGCTGGCCACCGAACGGTTGGAGCAACTGGCCATGCAGGTGCGGGCCCGAGAGGCGATCAGGGGACGCACCCAGCGAAATCTGCGGCAGGCCCTGCGGATGCTCGACGAGGCCAGGGGGGGGCGGGGGATCACGGAGGCGGTGCGAGAAGGCGAGCGGATTATTCGCGAAACCGAACAGGACCCAGGGCGCCACCCCCCCAGGGTGGCCATTGTGGGCGAACTCTATACGGTCATGGACCCGGAGATCAACGGCGGGGTGGAACAACGACTCGGGGAGTTGGGGGTGGCGGTGACCAGGAGCTCCTGGTTCAGCACCCATATCAACCGCAGCCTCGGGATAGGGAGGGAGCAGAAGCGAGAGCGGCTCCGCTTCTATCACGCATCCGAGGAATATCTGGGATACGATGTGGGGGCGGAGTGCAATTATTCCGTCGGAGAGACCATCGTCAGGGCCAAAGAAGGCTATGACGGGGTGATTCACCTCATGCCCTTCGCCTGTATGCCTGAGACCACCGCCGCCGCCGTCCTCAAGCAGGTGAGCAAGGATTACCACATCCCCGTCATGACCCTTAC
>Ga0307437_1000620_pt1 | contig 26898 bp, 23 predicted proteins | sample SalMarWE160390MG_FD_202146 | JGI IMG/M metagenome (GOLD analysis project Ga0307437, IMG submission 202146) | Salt marsh sediment microbial communities from the Plum Island Ecosystem LTER, Massachusetts, United States - WE1603-90 | ecosystem: Environmental > Aquatic > Marine > Intertidal zone >...
GATCACCCCCATTGCCTTGGAGAAGGAGTTGCGGTTTGCCATCCGGGAGGGTGGCCGCACCGTTGGAGCAGGAGTCGTCACCGAGGTCGTGGAGTAAGGACGAAAAGAGATGCGGACAATCATCACCCTTGCCTGCACAGAGTGTAAGAGGAGGAATTACACCACTACGAAAAATAAGAAGACTAAACCGGATAAGCTCGATTTCAGAAAATATTGCCGTTTTTGCCAGAGGCATACCCAGCATAGAGAAACACGATAGACTCGGGGATTTTATTACTAGGGAAGGTTTCTCTGCCTTCTCATCGAAACAACGTGAGGCCAGTAGCTCTAACGGCTAGAGCACCGGACTCCAAATCCGGGGGTTGGGGGTTCGAATCCCTCCTGGCCTGCCATTGCTCACGCTTCATTCGTGCCGCATTTCTTGCTCATCCTGGGTGAAGGATCATAAGGAAGGAAGTAGTATGGCTGTTACTATACAAAAGGTTACTCAATTCTTAAAAGAGGTCAGGTTTGAACTCAAGCGGGTTACGTGGCCCTCCCGCAAGGAGATGATAGCGGGAACAGCCGTGGTTCTGATCATCGTCTTTATTGCGGCCTTCTTTTTAGGAATCGTGGATATGGGGCTTTCCACAGTGATCAAGTTGGTCCTCAGCGGTTGACCGCCGAGAGGAGCTCGCAGGGAAGCAGAAAAGGCCTCGTTATGTCGCAAAAATGGTATGTCGTCCATACGTATTCAGGATATGAGAATAAGGTAAAGACCTCTCTGGAGGAGCGGATCAGGAAATTTGGAGAGGAAAAAGAGAGACAGGGGAAGCAGGATGTGCGGGGGCACTGGCACTATATCTCTGAAATCTTGGTCCCTACGGAGACGGTTATAGAGCTTGTCAAGGGGAAAAAGAAGACTTCCTCGCGCAAGATATTTCCGGGTTATATCCTGGTTAAGATGGATCTCAACGATGAAACCTGGCACGTGGTAAACGATACCCCCAAGGTAACGGGGTTCGCGGGCAGTAGAACCCAGCCCACTCCTCTCTCCGATAAGGAGGCGGAGGAACTCATCACCCAGATCACCGAAGGTGCCTATACACCGAAACCGAAGACCACCTTTGACGAAGGGGAGAGCGTACGGGTAATCGACGGCCCGTTCACCAATTTTGTGGGGACGGTCCAGGAGGCAAAGCACGACAAGAGAAAGGTAAAGGTCCTGATCAGCATCTTCGGCAGGGCAACCCCCATCGAGTTGGACTTCATTCAGATAGAACGTAATTAATCAAGGAAGGCATTATGGCGAAGAAAAAAGAGATAATGGGATCGATCAAGCTGCAGATACCGGCTGGACAGGCCTCTCCTTCACCTCCTGTGGGCCCTGCCCTGGGGCAGTACGGACTCAACATAATGGAATTTTGTAAGGCCTTCAACGAAAAGACCAAGGGACAGGAGGGAACTATCATTCCGGCGCTCATCACGGTCTACGTAGACAGAACATACACCTTTATAACGAAAACCCCTCTCACCTCGGTCCTCTTGAAACAGGCCGTTAAGATCGCCAAAGGATCTGGGGAACCCAACAGGACAAAGGTGGGAGAGATTACCCGAGAAGAGATCAACAAGATCGCTCATATCAAGATGCCTGATCTCAATGCCAATGATCTCGAGGCGGCCGTCAAAATGATCGAAGGAACGGCCAGAAGCATGGGAATAACAATAGTATAGGGGTAGGTGCTATGGGTAAGACAGGCAAAAAATACAAAGAAGCCAAAAGTAAAATTGAAAGGACCAAGCGGTACACCCTGGAAGAGGCATTACAACTCCTGCCCGAAACCTCCTACGCCCGTTTCGATGAGGGTATCGATGTTGCCATTCGCCTGGGGGTCGATCCCAAAAAGCCTGACCAAATGGTTAGGGGAACGGTGATCCTCCCGCATGGGACGGGAAAGGAAGTGAAAGTCCTGGTCTTTGCCCAGGGAGAAAAGGAGAAAGAGGCCCGGGAGGCGGGGACCGATTTTGTGGGCGGAGAAGAGTTGGTGGAAAAGATATCGCAAGGCTGGTTGGGCTTCGATAAGGCCATCGCCACCCCTGATATGATGAAGGTGGTCAGCAAGTTGGGCAAGATCTTGGGGCCGCGGGGTCTGATGCCCAATCCAAAGGTAGGTACGGTGACCTTCGAGGTGGGCAAGGCAGTGCAGGATATCAAATCTGGGAAGGTGGAGTTCAGGGTAGATAAGGCAGGAAATCTCCATGTTTCCGTGGGAAAGGTTTCTTTCGGCCAGGAGAAGTTGAGGGAAAACATCTTTGCCCTTTTGGATTCCGTGACTAAGGCAAAACCCGCCTCAAGCAAGGGGGCCTATGTCAAAGGTCTCGCTGTCTCCACGACGATGGGTCCAGGAATCAAGGTTGATCCCCTCTCGGTAAAGAATCTGATGAGGACGTAGTAGTCCGCAGACAAAAAAGAGGGAGGATGGTAGGTTGCAGGGAAGAGAAAAAGAAGCGTTAGTGGCTAATTTTCACGAGAAGTTCAAAGAGGCCAAGTCCGCCATCTTGACGGACTTTTCCGGACTGAATGTAGAGCAGATAACCCATCTTCGCCGCACGCTGAAAAAGAGCGCGGTGGATTATACCGTAATAAAAAATACCCTGCTGCGGCGAGCCTCTCAAGATACAGACATTGAACTCCTCACGGAACACTTTGTCGGTCCCATTGCCATCGCTCTTGCCTATGAAGACCCGGTGGTGCCAGCGAAGATCCTGACGGAGTTCAGCAAGGAGCAACCCGCCCTGGAGGTTAAGGCGGGGGTGATAACGGGGACGGTGCTGACCCCACAGGATATCAAGGCCCTGGCCTCTCTCCCGAGCAGAGAGGTCTTGTTGGCCAAATTCTTGTCGGTGTTAAAAGCCATTCCCACCCGTTTTGTCCAAGTCCTCAACAACCCGATGCAGGGCTTGGTATCGGTATTGGACGGGATCACAAGAACAAAAGAAAAGGCATAACAAAACAAATCGGGGGTTCCCCCAAAGAAGTCGTTAAGGAGGTAAGAAGGAAATGGCAAAGGCTAAGCTGACGAAAGAGGATGTGATTAAGTACATTGAAGAGATGCCCGTACTGGAGTTGGCGGAATTGGTCAAGGAATTGGAGGATCGTTTTGGGGTAACAGCCGCAGCTCCCATGGCCGTGGGTGTGGCGGCTGCGCCAGGTCCAGCCGCAGCCGTTGAAGAGGAGCAAGTGGAGTTCGACGCCGTCTTGACCGGTTTTGGCGATAAGAAGATCCAGGTAATCAAGGCGGTGCGAGAGGTAACCAATCTCGGCCTCAAAGAAGCCAAAGATCTGGTTGAGGGTGTTCCGCAAACTGTCAAGGAAAAGATTTCAAAAGAGGACGCCGACAAGATCAAGCAGAAAGTAGAGGAAGCTGGGGGAACGGTAGAAATCAAATAACAGTGATAAAGCATTTACTGTCTATCAAGAGGGGGCTTCGCACCTGCGTGGCAGGAGCAAAACCAGCAGGTGAAGGGGGAGGTCCCTTTTTCCACCTTGTTTTAACTCAAAAGAGGGGTACTATATGGCACGTTCCATTATCGATCGTCGGAAACTCCGGAAGCATTACGGCAAGATAAAGGAGATTCTGGAAACCTCCAATCTCATTGACATCCAGCTGCAGTCTTATGGGCAGTTCCTCCAAAAGGATGTCCCTCCGGAAGAGCGCAAAGACATAGCATTACAAGGGGTCTTCAAACAAGTCTTTCCCATCAAAGACTTCTATGAAACGGTGGAATTGCGCTTTGTAAAGTATCGCCTGGGAAAGGCCAAGTATGATGTTCAGGAATGTCTCCTCAAGGGAATAACCTATGCTTCCCCCCTGCGGGTGACCATCCAGCTTATCATCTACGATGTCCAAGAGGGGGTGAAAACCGGACAAATAAAGGCCATCAAGGAACAGGAGGTGTACTTTGGCGAAGTCCCCTTAATGACTGATAACGGTACCTTTATCATCAATGGCACCGAGAGGGTAATCGTCAGTCAACTTCACCGTTCACCTGGTGTCTTCTTTGATCAGGACCTGCCCAAGGCCCACATGGGGAGACCCCTTTACTTCGCCCGGATTATCCCCTATCGGGGATCGTGGATCGACCTGGAATTTGACCAGAAGGACATCCTCTATGTACGCATCGACAGGAGGAGAAAAATCGCCGTAACGGTCTTTCTCAAGGCCCTCGGTTATTCCACCCAGCAACTCTTGGACACCTTCTATCACAAAGAAAAGATCATCGCTGACCCCGAAGGATTCCACAAGAAATTGGATCACCACCTCATGGTGGGACAACGGTCCCCAGCAGATATCGTAGACCCCAAGACAAAAGAGCTCCTCGTCAAAAAGAACAGGAAGATCACCGAGGGGCTTATGAAGAAACTCGAGGCTGCGGGCATTTTTGAAGTCTCTGTCGAACCCGATACCTTGGTGGGAAGGGTGGCTGCAAGAGATATTATTGATCCTGCTAGCGGCGAGATCATCGTCGAGATCAACCAGGAGCTGACTGAGGAAATAATCAACGAGTTCGCAGAGCGGGGCATCAAGGAATTCGAGGTCCTCCTCATCGAGGAAGTAAAGAGTAGTCCCTCCATGAGAGAGACCCTCTTAGTGGACAAGATCGTCCTTTCAGATGACGAAAGGAAACAGCTGCCCAGTGCCGATCCCGCCGTCATTGCAAAAAAAGAACAGGAAAAGGCCAGCATCGAGATCTACCGGCGTCTTCGACCGGGTGATCCACCCACCTTGGAGACCACCAAGACCCTCTTTAACAACCTCTTCTTCAACCCCGAGCGATATGACCTCTCCAAGGTGGGACGGATGAAGATCAATCATAAATTGGGTCTTGATGTCCCTCTCGACTGCACCACCCTCAGACACGAGGATATCTTGGAGGTGGTACGGTACCTTATCGGTCTCAAGGAGGGAAAGGGGAGCCTTGATGACATCGACCATCTGGGCAACCGTCGGGTGAGGACCGTGGGGGAACTCCTGCAGAATCAATTCCACATCGGTTTGGTCAGGGTGGAGAGGGCCATCAAAGAACGGATGAGCCTCCAGGAGGTCGAAAGCCTCATGCCCCATGATCTCATCAACTCTAAACCCCTTACGGCGGTGGTGAGAGAGTTCTTCGGAAGCAGTCAGCTCTCTCAATTCATGGATCAAACCAACCCCCTTTCAGAGATCACCCATAAGAGGCGGTTGAGTGCCTTGGGACCTGGAGGACTCACCCGAGAAAGGGCCGGCTTCGAAGTCCGTGATGTACATCCTTCTCACTACGGGAGAATCTGCCCTATTGAAACCCCTGAAGGCCCCAATATCGGGTTGATCGTCTCTCTCAGCACCTACGCTCGGGTTAATGCGTATGGCTTTATCGAAACTCCTTACCGTAAGGTAGAAAACGGGCGGGTCACCGACACCATCGAAAATCTCTTCGCCCTGGATGAGGAGAAATATACTATCGCGCAGGCCAACGCCTCCCTTGATGAGGAAGGAAAATTCACCACAACACTGGTCTCTGCCAGGAAGGCCGGGGAGTTCGTCATCGTAAAACCGGAGGAGGTAGACTACATGGATGTCTCCCCCAGACAACTGGTCAGCGTGGCCAGTTCCCTCATCCCCTTCTTGGAGAATGACGATGCCAATCGGGCCTTGATGGGATCCAATATGCAGAGACAGGCGGTCTCCCTCCTGCGCACTGAGGCGCCGCTCATCGGCACCGGGATGGAGTGGATAGTGGCCAGGGACTCGGGGGTTACGGTGGCGGCCAAGAGAGACGGTGTAGTGGAGAGTGTAGATGCCTCCCGGATTGTGGTCAAGGCAGAGGAAAACGGGGAGGGAGTAGGGGTAGACATCTACAACCTTACCAAGTATCAACGTTCTAATCAGGGGACCTGTATCAATCAGAAACCAATCACATCAAAAGGTGAACGGCTGGAAAAAGGAGATGTCATCGCCGATGGGCCCTCTACGCACCTGGGTGAACTGGCCTTGGGACGTAATGTTCTGGTCGCCTTTATGCCGTGGGGTGGCTATAACTTTGAGGACTCCATCCTCATCAATGAAAAGGTCTTGAAGCAAGATATATATACCTCCATTCATATCGAGGAACTGGAGTGCATGGCGCGCGATACCAAGCTTGGGAAGGAAGAGATAACCCCCGATATTCCCAATGTGGGTGAAGAGATGCTGAATGATCTCGATGATAGTGGGGTTATTCGCATTGGGGCTGAGGTGAAACCGGGGGATGTCCTGGTGGGCAAGATTACCCCCAAAGGGGAGACCCAACTCTCGCCCGAAGAGAAGCTATTGCGGGCCATCTTCGGCGAGAAGGCGAGCGATGTCAAGGATACCTCTCTGCGGGTCCCCCATGGAATCGAGGGGGTCGTCATCGATGCCATGGTCTTCACCAGAAGAGGGGGGGAAAAAGACAAGAGGGCAAAGGAGATCGAAGAAGAAGAGGAGAAAAAAATCATCAATGATCGAGATGCGGAAATCGGTATCATCGAGACCTACACCAAAGAGCGCATTCGAGGGCTTCTGATAGGAAAAAAGACAACCGCCTCTCTGAAGGACCCCTTGCAGGGCAAGAAAGTGGTGGACAAGGGGGTAAAGCTGACCGAGGAAATCCTCGCGCAGACATCCTGGGAGCGATGGAGGGAGATCCCCATCAGTGACGAGCGAATAAAAACGGAGGTGGATCAACTCACCACGGGTGGTATCAGAGAGATCGAGGCGATAAAGGAAAGAGCGGAGGAGAAATTAAAGAAATTGGAGGCCGGAGATGAACTCCTCCCTGGCGTAAGCAAGGTGGTAAAGGTCTACATCGCCATGAAGCGAAGGCTCTCGGTAGGAGATAAGATCTCCGGGCGCCATGGAAACAAGGGGATCGTATCGAGGATCCTCCCTGAAGAGGACATGCCCTATCTTGAAGATGGAACCCCCGTAGATCTGATCCTTAACCCCTTGGGGGTGCCTTCACGGATGAACTTGGGCCAAATCCTGGAAACCCACCTCGGTTGGGCGGCCAAGCGATTGGGGGAAAAGATCGACGAACATATCAGAGATGGCAAGGAAATAGATACGCTCAGGGGGTTCCTGAAGGATATCTTCACTACGGCGGAGGTCACGAAAGCCATCGATAAGGCCGATGAAGAAGAGTTGAAGCGGTTTGCACAACGGCTGAGGGAAGGAATCTATATGTCCGTCCCGGTCTTTGATGGGGCATCTGAGGAAGAAATCAGGGATGCCCTGAAAAAGGCCGGTTTGCCCTCCACAGGGCAAACCACCCTCTACGACGGTCGCACCGGAGAACCCTTCGATCACCAAATCACGGTAGGTTACATGTACATCCTCAAGCTCCACCACCTGGTGGATGACAAAATCCACGCCCGTTCCATCGGACCATATTCCCTGGTGACGCAACAACCCTTGGGTGGAAAGGCCCAATTTGGCGGGCAACGGTTGGGTGAGATGGAGGTCTGGGCTCTGGAGGCCTATGGGGCCGCACATGCATTGCAGGAATTTTTGACGGTCAAATCGGACGATCAGGCAGGCAGAACCAGGGCCTACGAGGCCATTGTAAAGGGTAAAAACGTCCTCGAACCCGGCATCCCGGAATCCTTTAATGTCCTCGTCAAAGAACTGCAGGGGCTCTGTCTCAACATGGAACTCTTGGAGGAAGAAAAACAACCCAACGAAGAAACATAACCTACAAGGAGGTTAGTGCATTGGAAGAATATTTACTTTCATTCTTTGAAAAGCCTCGAAATCCATCAAGCTTTAATGGCATCAGGATCTCCTTGGCCTCCCCGGAGCAAATCAAGAGTTGGTCCCATGGGGAGGTAAAGAAACCGGAAACTATCAATTATCGGACCTTTAAGCCGGAGCGAGATGGCCTGTTTTGCGCCAGGGTATTCGGTCCGGTAAAAGACTATGAGTGTAACTGCGGCAAATACAAGCGAATGAAACACAGAGGGATCGTCTGCGAGAAGTGCGGCGTGGAAGTGATCCAGACCAAGGTTCGCCGGGAGCGGATGGGGCATATCGATTTGGCGGCATCCGTGGCCCACATCTGGTTTTTGAAGAGCATCCCGAGCAAGATCGGGATGTTCCTCAATATGACCTTGAAAGAGCTGGAGCGGGTCCTTTACTTCGAGTCCTATGTAGTCATCGACCCCAAGGACACCCCGCTCAAGAAAGGGGACCTGATCAGCGAAGAGAAACATCGGGAGATCAGGGAAAAATACGGTGATGGCGCCCTCGAGGCGGGGGTTGGAGCAGAGGCCGTCAAACAGCTCCTGCAAAAGGTGGATGTAGAGGACTTGGCTGAACGCCTCCGCTTTGAGATGAAGGAGACTCAATCTGAGACCAAGCGCAAAAAGTTGGCCAAACGCCTATGGGTCATCGAGGCCTTTCGTGACTCCGGGAACAAACCGGAGTGGATGATCTTGGACGTCATACCCGTCATCCCTCCTGACCTGAGACCCCTGGTCCCCCTCGACGGTGGAAGATTCGCCACATCCGACCTCAATGATCTCTATCGAAGGGTGATCAACAGAAACAATCGCCTCAAGAGGCTCTTGGAATTAAACGCCCCGGACATCATCATCCGCAACGAGAAGAGGATGCTGCAGGAGGCCGTAGACGCCCTCTTCGATAACGGCAAGAGGGGCAGGGTGATCACCGGTGCCAATAAGAAACCCCTGAGGTCATTGAGTGATATGCTCAGGGGCAAACAGGGAAGATTCCGCCAGAACCTCTTGGGCAAGCGTGTGGACTACTCAGGGAGATCAGTCATCGTCATTGGACCAGAGCTGCGGTTGCATCAGTGTGGTCTGCCCAAGAAAATGGCCTTGGAGCTCTTCAAGCCCTTTATCTACAACAAGCTGGAGGAACGGGGTTATGTGACTACCGTCAAGAGCGCCAAGAAGATGGTAGAGAAAGAAAGGCCTGAAGTATGGGATATCCTCGAGGAGGTGATTCGCGAACACCCCATCCTCCTCAATAGGGCCCCTACCCTGCACCGTCTGGGCATCCAGGCCTTTGAACCCCTCCTCATAGAGGGGAAAGCCATTCAGCTCCACCCACTCGTATGTCTCGCCTTCAACGCCGACTTTGACGGGGATCAGATGGCCGTCCATGTCCCCCTCTCGGTGGAGGCCCAGACCGAGGCACGGGTGCTGATGATGTCCACCAATAACATCCTCTCCCCTGCTCATGGGAAACCTATTATCGTCCCCACTCAGGACATCGTCTTGGGTCTCTATTACATGACGAGAGAAAAGGAATATGCCAAAGGGGAGGGAAAGGTCTTCGCCAATCCTGAGGAGGTAAGGATCGCCTATGATGCCGATGCAGTAGATATGCAAGCCCGCATCAAGGTGCGGATGAACGGTCAGGTGGTGGAGACCACCGCGGGCAGAATCCTCCTCAGAGAGGTCGTCCCCCCAGAAGTTCCCTTTGAATTGGTCAATAGGGTGATGAACAAGAAGGCGGTGGCCAATCTCATCGACTATGCATACCGGGTGGCGGGGAACAAGAAGACCGTTATTTTGGCGGATAAATTAAAAGATTTGGGCTTCGCCTACGTAACCAAATCCGGCCTCTCTATTGGTATCAATGACATCCGCATCCCCGCTCGCAAGGCCCAACTCCTGGAGCAGGCCACCAAGGAGGTGGAACGGATCAGACAACAATACGTTGATGGGTTGATCACCGATGGAGAGCGATATAACAAGGTAATCGATATCTGGGCTCAGCTCACCGAGGAGATCGCCGATGAGATGATGAAGGAGCTTGGGGCGAAAAAGATACAGGGCCCTGAGGGCAAAGAAGAGGCTGTGTCCAGCTTTAACCCCATCTTTATGATGGCCGATTCAGGGGCCCGGGGCACCGCGCAGCAGATACGCCAGTTGGCCGGGATGCGGGGGTTGATGGCCAAGCCGTCAGGGGAGATTATCGAGACCCCCATCACCGCAAACTTCAGGGAAGGGCTCACTGTCCTGCAGTACTTCGTCTCCACCCATGGGGCACGCAAGGGATTGGCGGACACCGCCCTCAAGACGGCAAACTCCGGATATCTCACTAGGAGATTGGTTGACGTTGCCCAGGATGTCATCGTCAACGAATACGACTGTGGCACCATGGACGGGATATACGTATCCTCCCTCGTCGAAGGTGGCGAGATCATCGAACCCATGGTGGAGAGGATTCTGGGAAGGGTGGCCTTGGAGGATATCAAGGACCCCTTTGCCGATGAGGTCATCGTCAGGGCAAACCATGAGATCAATGAGGAGGCGGTGCAGAAGATCGCTGATGCGGGATTGGATCGCGTGAAGATCCGTTCGGTGCTTACCTGTGAGTCCAAACAGGGTGTTTGCGCCCTCTGCTACGGAAGGGATCTGGCTCGCGGCAGGATCGTCGACATCGGGGAGGCCGTAGGGGTTATCGCCGCCCAATCCATCGGGGAACCGGGAACCCAGCTCACCATGAGGACCTTCCATATCGGGGGTACGGCGAGCAGGCGGGTGGAGGAGACCGCTCTTGAGGCCAAGATGGATGGGACAACCAAGTTCATCGATCTGCGGACCGTGCGCAACAGGGAAGGGGCATTGGTGGTAATGAGCCGTAAGGGCGAGATCGCCATCCTGGATGAAGAAGGCAGGGAGCGGAAGCGGTACCCTGTGGTATACGGGGCGAAGGTGGGGGTAGAAGAGGGGAAAAAGGTAAAGGAAGGGGAGTTGATGGCAGAGTGGGATCCCTACACCATTCCCATCATTACGGAGGTCTCTGGGGCGGTGAAGTTCGGCGATATCATTGAAGGAAGCACCATGCAGGAACAAGTGGATGAAGTAACCGGCCACGCCCGCAAGGTCATCATCGAGAGCAAGGATCCCGATCTCCGGCCGCGGATATCCATCAAGCAGGAAAGGGTCGACGCGGAAGGCAAAAAGACCATGGAGACCGAAGCCAGGTACATTTTGCCTATCGGCTCCAATATCTATGTAAAAGAAGGCGATCCGGTGGAGGCAGGTGATGTCCTGGTAAAGATACCGCGGGAGACCACGAAGACCAAAGACATCACCGGCGGGCTCCCCCGAGTGGCCGAGCTCTTTGAAGCGAGACGGCCCAAAGAGTATGCCCTCATCAGCGAGATAGACGGAATGGTAAGCTTCGGCAAGATGCTCAAGGGAAAGCGAAAGGTACTCGTCACCCCGGAAACGGGCGAACCCAAAGAATATGCCATCCCCAAGGGCAAACACATCAGCGTCCACGATGGGGACGTGGTCAAGGCTGGAGAGCCCCTCATGGATGGAAGCTCCAACCCGCATGATATCCTCAAGGTCTTAGGGGACAAAGAGCTGGCCCGATTTTTGGTTGACGAGATCCAGGAGGTCTATCAACTGCAGGGGGTCAAGATTAACGATAAACATATGGAGATCATCGTTAGGCAGATGCTCAAGAGGGTGAAGATCCGTGAGGTGGGAGATACCCGGTTCATCGTGGACGAACAGGTGGAAAAACACGTCTTTAAGGAGGAAAATGAGCGGGTCCTCAAGGAGGGGAAAAAGCCAGCCATCGCCGATCCCCTCTTTCTGGGCATCACCAAGGCCTCCCTCATCACGGACAGTTGGGTATCAGCCGCTTCCTTCCAGGAGACCACCCGGGTCCTGACCCAAGCAGCGGTAGAGGGGAAAATCGATACGTTACGGGGACTGAAAGAAAACGTCATCATGGGGAGATTGGTCCCGGCGGGGACCGGGAATCGCCGCTATCTCGATATCAGACCTCTCGTAGAGGGTGGGTATCCTCCTTCCATGGGAGCAATGGAGCTCGCCGAGGAAAGGCAGGAGGGAGAAGAAGAGAACCCCCTGGTGACGGATTAATCCAATACCTTCAACTTTTTTGCGGCGATCTCCGCCTGCGGTGACTGAGGATATTCTTTGATCACCTTCTGAAAGAGGAGCTTGGCATCTATGCGATCGCCCAGGTTCAAGAAGGCAAAGCCTTGTTTTAACAGGGCGGAAGGGACTTTATCCCCTGTGGGATATTGTTTTATCACCCTCTCGTACTCCAAGATGGCCCTCTCATAATCCCCCTGTTGATGGTAACACTCACCGATCCAATACCGGGCGTTATCCGCGTATTCTGACCCCGGGTAGGTGTCGAGAAAGACCTGAAACTGCTTCAAGGCAGTGGGGTAATCCCCCTGTTTGAAGGTGCCGTAGGCCCTCTGATAGGCCCCCTCTATATCCTCCTTGGGCTCTTCCTTCGGAAGGGTTGTTGGGACAGAAGGGGGCGGTGCTACGGCAACACCTTCTGCCTTCTCCGTGGTCACGCCCGAACTCTCCACCTCATAATTCTTCTTCAATGCCTCAAGGTCTTGAGCGATCTTATCGAGGAGCGCTCGATCCTCTTCAACATTTGCCCTCAGGATCTTGATCTCTTGCTGCAACTCTTCAACGGTGGTCTCGAGATCGACCCAGTTTTGCTGCATCTCGGAGGTAACCCTGCCCCTCAGGATCTCAACCTTGTGCTGCAGGTCATCGATCTCCCCCTGCAGATACGCCGTTTGGCTGGTGGTGGCACACCCCACCACCAGGAACAGGGTTAACGGGACAACGGCGACAAGCATCTGGTGGGCCTTCATCGATATCCTCCTTTCGTATCACTATCGGTCTCATTCATACTGGCGCGGAGCATGGTTTTATCGGGAGAGGATGACAAGGTGGCACCTCCTGTTCTTGGCCCACGCCTTCTCATCGTGTCCCGTGTCCACCGGCATCTCTTCCCCATAGCTGATAGTGGAGAGCCGACTGCCTTGCACGCCGAGCTTAATCAGATAGAGCTTGGCGCTCACGGACCTCCGTTCTCCCAGGGCCAAGTTATATTCATGGCTCCCCCGCTCATCGCAATGGCCCTCGATCTGTATGATGAGGTCGGGATGGGCCAACAATATCTTGGCGTTCTCAGTCAATATCCGCCTGGCCTCTTCGCTCAGGTCATAGCGGTCAAACTGAAAGTAAATATTCTTCAAAAAGGGGCTTTCCAATATCTCCCCTTCGATCCCAGGATATTTCTTGGCGGTGAGGCTCTCTTCAAAGAGCTTCCCTTCTTCCGCCGCACGCATGGCCTGCTCTTCTCCAGGCGTAACGGCCCGCTTCTTCCTTACCAGTTCATACTGGCAGCCGGGAAGGCACATGAGAAGCAGGATCGCAAGCAACATCACCCATACCCAATACTCTCTCCTCATCATCATGGGGACCTCCTTTCACAAAGGATCGTTGTCATTGCAGCCATGGTGACCATGCCGGTTCTGTCTCGTTGGGCAGAGAGTTCGTCACCCTCCATGGACCACCCCCATCTGCGGTTACAAGGTATATATCGTAATTCCCCCCCCGCCGGGAGGCATAGGCGATATGCCTGCCATTAGGGGCCCACGTTGGATACTCATTGCTTCCCTCCTTGGTCAAGCGCTTCACGCCGGTCCCATCCGGCCTGATGGTGTAGATATGAAACCTGCCCTCTTCCTGACCGGTATAAGCGATCCTATCTCCCTTCGGGGACCAGGCAGGGGAGCAATTGTAATTGCCTTGATAGGTCAATCTCCTGATCTTTCCCGTTGCCAGATCCATGATATAGATCTGAGGCCCCCGTGATCGGTCGGAGACGAAGGCGATCTGCTTGCCATCTGGAGACCACGTGGGCGAGGCCTTGTTGTCCCAGGAGCGGGTGAGTTGGAGGGGGTCCTTACCCTGCGGGTTTAAGAGGTATATCTCCGTGTTGTCGTTTCCCCTCATCATCAGCGCAATCCTCTTGGCATCAGGAGACCATGCCGGGGCGGCATTGAGCCCGGGGGCATCAGACAGGAGGATAGCCTCCCTCGTCGAGAGGAATACTTGATACAGGTCCGGGTTGCGACGGCGAAAACAGGTGTACAGGAGGCTCTTCCCGTTTGGGTGCCACGCAGGGGAGATGTTGATGGAGCCATTCTGAGTGACTATTTGCACATTACGCCCATCGACGTCCATGAGGGAGATCTCTTTGTTCCCGGTGCTGTCAGTGATAAAGGCAATCCGCGTCTCGAAGATTCCGCGCTCCCCGGTCAACTGCTGGATGACCTCATCAATCATCCGGTGGGCCATGATCCGCACCCCTTCTTGCGATCCCTTGTACCTCTTGCCAGCTATATACGTATGCTGGGCTACGTCGAAGAGCCTGAACTCGGTCGAGATCCTATCCCCCTTCACCTTGAGGCCGACCGACAGCAAGAACTCGGCCCTTGCATCCTCCCAGGCCTTGAAATCAACCGTCCCCTCGGTAATATAGACCCCCCCCTGCGGCAACTTCCCCCGTTCCATGAGGTAGAAGAGGTCTGAAACGAGGAGGTTCCGGGTCAGGGCCTCCTCCATTTCCTTGGTGATCTCCTGTGGGGTATCATCAAATGTCTTGACCTCTGGCAGGGCTAGATAGAACTTGCGTATCTGCGGGGAGCCGATATCGATATAGATAATCTCTTTGCTGACGGCCGGGGGAAGGTGCACCACCATCGTGAATGCGAAAAAGACAAATAACCATTGCAATAATCTCATCTTCACCACCTCAACGCTAAGGAAATTTTAAGCCGAACTGTGATGGAACCTGGCCCGGAGGCGGCGCAAAAGGTACTGCCTTACTTATGGCCCGCTTAGCCGCCTCATCAAAAACGGAGTTGCCGGAGGACTGCTCAAACTCGGTTCTGACCACCTCCCCGTTTTTGTCGATCTCAATGATGATCACCGCCTTCAGCTCTCTCTCTGACAAGGTATCGGGGATGACCCAAAACCGTTTGACCCGTTCTTGGATCATCGCACTGTAATCATTCTTCTCAGCCTCCGTCACCTCGGCCACTGGGGAATCCCCTTTCCCCCGCGCCGCCCTATTTTGCCGTATTCTCTCGATGGCCGCCAAGCGCTGCTCCTCAGGGTCCAGTGGCTGTTTTTCGGTTTTTTCCTTTTTCTCCTGCTCCTTGCCTCGATCGGCCAGGACCACCTGTGCCTTCTTTTCCTCTTTCTTGACCGTTTCCTTCTTCGTCTCCTTCTTTTTTGCCTCTTCCTTCTTTACCTCCGGTTGCTTTACCTCTTCTACCTTCTTCTGTACCACTACCTCCGGCGGGACGGCGTTTGCTACCTGCAGCGGAATGAGATCCACCATGAAGATGTCCATCCGGGGGGTAATTTTTTTGGGGACCAGGGGGAGAGTATCTAACAGTGTCAAGACGAAGAAGTGTATAATAGTGGAAAAGATGGTGGCCACGATTATGGTGAAGCCTGAAAAGCCCTTCATGGTGATGCAAGACCCCCTTGCGTGAGAAACTCCAGAAACCGGCGCGCTGGAGAAGAAAGTTCTCTTCCTGTGGGGACGACGGCAAAGAAATCCCTCTCCAGGGCACCGTGCCCCCGAATCGTGAGCTCTTTGACGCTCCCCCCTGCTATCTCTTCTTGAACGGCGAGATCAGAAATGATACCGACGCCTATTCCTCCCTTCACTCCTTCTTTAACGGCAGTGGAGCTCCCCACCTCACCGATGATGTTGAAATCATCCAATCGATAGCCGGCCGCTTGCACATACCCCTCAAAGGCCTTACGCGTCCCCGATCCCCCCTCCCTAATCAGCAAGGGGACCGCTCGCAACTCCTCCCAGGAGACCTCCCCCCTGGCGGCAAGAGGATGCTGAGGGTAGGTGATGATGATCACTCGATCGCGAAACAAAGGATACGCATCAACCCTCTCTCCATCGAACCGCATCCCCACCACGCCCACCTCTATTTCTCCGGCACGCAGCATATCGATGATCTCCTGAGAGTCCGCGATGATAAGGCTTATGGAGATACCGGGGGCCTCCTTGTGAAACATCCCCATGATCTTGGGGAGGACATATTCACCGGGGATGGTGCTCCCTCCAATGGTTATCCGCCCCTTGATGAGGTGGGAAAACTCATAGATGGCATTCAAGGCCTCACTACGGAGTTTCAGGATCTCTTTGGCGTAGCGATACAAGATTTTGCCCCCCGTGGTGAGTGCAACCCGTCTGCCCAGCCGGTCAAAGAGCTTGAGCCCCATGGTCTGCTCGAGGGAGGCGATATGTCCGCTCACCGTGGGTTGGGTAAGATATACGGCCTTCCCTGCTCTGGAGAAGCTCTCCAACTCAGCCACCTTGCAGAAGGTCTCGAGGTGTTTCATGTCCATGGGTCCTTGGACTGTGACTTGCCTCAGTATAGGTAAGTTGGTACTATGATATCGACTTCACCGGGAAAGTTCAAGAAGAAATCGCCCCTGGTGAGAATGAAGAGGGGTACCGTGTTGATATAACCTACAAGGCCTGGAAGGAGAACGGCGTCATGTCCAAAATCATCCTCGGTATTCACGGTCTGGGGAATAAACCGCCGAGGAGGCTTCTGGAACGATGGTGGAAGGATGCCCTTGCAGAAGGTCTCAGGGCCATTGGTCATCCGAGGCGTTTCTTTAAATTCCGGTTGGTCTACTGGGCTGATTTCCTCCACCCGGAACCGCTGGATCCTCACGTGAGAGATAAAAAAAACCCCTTGTACATTGCAAACCCCTACATCCCTGCCCGCACAGTGATACAAAAAAGGGCGGGCACATTGGGGAAAAAGGTTCTGGACTATATGCGACGACAGCTAGCTAAGATCATCCTCAATGAGGACTTATCCTTAAACTATGCGTCGGTCACGGATCTCATTATACGCCGCTATTGCAGAGATCTCGACATCTATTACTCCAAACAATGCCCGGACAGGAAGAATGTCACGTGCCGAGCAAAAGATGTGATCCGGGAGGAACTTGCCCTGATGTTGCGCAAATATAGAAGAAGAGATATCTTGCTCATCGGGCATTCCATGGGCTCCATTATCGCGTATGATGTCCTGACCCACTCTGTGCCGGATATCAAGCTACATACCCTGGTCACGATGGGATCTCCCTTGGGGTTGCCACCCATATTGATCAAGATTCTCTCTGAACAGCGCAAAAAGCCTAAAAAACATATCACCGCCAGGACACCGGAAAACATAGTACACGCATGGCACAATTTCTCCGATCTCAGGGATAAAGTTGCGACAGATTATAATCTGAGCGACGATTATGTAGCAAACTCGAGACACGTACGAACCATCGACGCCGTCGTCTCTAATAACTATGAGTACCAAGGGGATGCAAATCCGCATAACGTGTACGGATACCTGCGGACGCCGGAACTGGCGCACGTCATTGACGCATTTCTGAGCGCAGGCAGACCCAAGACCTTCATCTGGTTGCGTGACAACATCAATCAAGTATTCGATAAGGTGAGGCAGAAAAAGAGGGGTGGCCCTTGAAAAAGTTGGCACAAACTGCGCGTTTCCCCCAGTATATTTGGCTAGGTTCTGATGGTGATGACCCCGAAACCGTCCCACTCGCCGACGGGCTTGCTCGGGGTGAGCACGAATCCCTTCCTCCCCACCTCCCCCACATAGGAGATCGTTACGTCCCCCACCAGCTGGTGAGTCTCGGAGCTGACGACGAATGTCAGGCCGTCCGATTTCTGAACCAGATCGGACTCGCGGATGGCGTCCACGCTGAGGACGAGTGAAGGGTCGCAACACCCGCTGAATTGGAGCTCTATGCGAAGAGGCCGTTGGGCTCCTTGCTCGGCGAGCAGTGACTTGACGGCTCGGCCTGCTCCCGGCTCTAATATCACCATAGGGGACGATAGCTGAGCCGATTGATCATCATCGGCTTTTCCGCGCCGCCATCGGTATGCTCTCATACGACTCGTCAATGGGAGGCATGGTCACCTCATCATTCAATACTGGAAGTCTTCCGTAGATGGGATCATCCTGCCAGCCACTGATATGCGCCGCCCGCTGGGCTGCCGCTTGAAGTTTCTTCCAGTCCCCGCTTGCATACAAGAAGATCTGCTGGGCGGCCATGGACCCCTCTCCGTGGATTGTATCGACCTGGTAGTGGGTATTGGTTATGTCCTTGATCAGCCGCAGGACGCGGAGCCGGTCCTCTGTCGGTACACCGTCTTTCGCCCCCAGGTACTTTTCAATATAGGGCTGGAGTTCTTCATTGCTCCAGTCCCTAAAGGATGGCACCGACGTGGCCAGCCCCCCGGCGATATCCTGTAGATACTGGCACATCTGGTGAAAATTACTGGCGTAGGTGTACTTCGATGCGTTGATAGCCATCCGGTTGGGCATCATTACATCCATGCCGAGCTCGGTGACCGGTTCAAGGCAGGCGGTCTTCCCCAACATCTGCACCGCTTCGGTAATCATCGCCATCCAGGCCAGTTTCTTCCGGATGTGATCGGCCCTTTGGATACCGTTGTATTCAGCGAGCAGGCTTGCCGCACCAGTCATGAGCTCGAGTGTTCCGGTCATCTTGCAGCTGCCGAACAGCCGGTGATATCCGGCAAAGGCATATACCAAGGTCTGGGAATATTCCCACTCCCCGCACATAAAAACCCGCTCCCACGGCACAAACACGTCATCAAAGATGATCAGAGATTCCGACGGTTGCATGTGGTTCGTACTGGGACAATCGAACTGTGCCTCTTCACCGTACAGCCGTGCCGTCGGTTCGACCCCCAGGAACTTGACCCCGGGTGCATTGGCTGGCGTGGCAAAGGCCAGGGCGTAATCCTTATCCGCCTCACCGTGGGTCCGGCAAGGAAGGACGAGGATCTCATTGGTACAGAGAGAGGCACTAATATGGACCTTGGCCCCCCGCACCACAATACCGTCTTTCTGTCTATCCACGATCCTCAGGTAAAAATCTTCGTGCTGTTTCTGCTGCGAGGGGTGCAGGCTTCGATCTCCCTTCACATCCGTCATGGCGCCGGTAATGGCAAGATCGTTTTTCTGCAGGTATTTCCGGTATTGCTCCACGCGCTCGGTGTACTCCGTTCCCAGCTTTTCATCCATGACCTCGGCGGCGACGCTATAGGCGGCAAGTGCATCCGCCCCCATGCAGTGCACGATCACCCCCCCACCGGATCTGATTCCGACGGTATAGCACTCCCGCCTTCGGAGGAGATCTTCCTGTGTCTTCGGGGAGGTAAGCAGGAAGTTGATATCCTCACCGTCCTCATTCTGGGTTACGAAAAGCTCATGGAAATCTGGGTGGTTCGGCAGGACATAGTCCATGCAGGCATTCTTGATAATGGTACTGATTGTCGGATGGGTGCGCACATCGGCGACCTTTTCCCCCAGACACCAGACCTCCCGGCCGTCATTAAGGCTCTCCAGATACTGCTCAACTGTTCTAATCATCGTTCAATCTCCTTTCCTGAATTCATATTCAAAGATAGTAACACGTTCTGTTTTTTAAACAATAATAAAATGGCACCTGAATGCAGATGGGAGGCAGCGACAAGGATATAAAAGGGTCGCGTCTGTGATTCGCTGTTACCATCAATTATGAGTTGGCTAATCTAGCTAACGATCTATCAAAGATTCTAACCCCCTTGTGACCACGAGGGTAAAAACGTGAGGAAACCGTACGAGCATATCCTGAGACACGACTCCCTCAGTGCCCCACCCCACATTGATGATGTTACCCCCTCTCCTTTCGCACGTATCATAGGAACGCAGCAAAGCCAGGGTCATCGCTGGCCCTGGCTTTGCACCTATTGGGGTTTGAGTAACGTGATACCTATGTTACTATCTTGCGTCCATCCATTCAAGCATCGGTTCTTTTACATCTTCCAACGCGTGGGTGCCGGAGTACACATCGAGATGACCATATCCCGGCAGGTATACGAACGTAGCATCGGCGCTTAAGGTCTTGTTCCCCGGCAAGTACAGGCACAGTCCACCGGGACAAAAAAGCTCAGAGAGAAAGGCGATCATCGGCAAATCCGCCAGATGGTCATCATAATCTAAAAAGGGGCAATCTTCACCGGAGTAGGCATTAAGCTGAGACCCCTCCAGGTCTTGGATTGCAGGCCAATAGCGGGTGAAGTTTGATTCTATGTTGATGAGGACATCCTGATACATGTAGGTCTCCCCCGAGCCGCCGGGATACTGCGTATAGTAATTGGTTACCTTCCCCTCCCCCCACGCAAAGTAGGCACCGTAGGCAACGAGATCAGAGACCGTTTCGATTGTTGAGCCATCGGGTGGAGGCCCAAAAGGAAGGTCAGCCTCAGCCGGAAGAGGTCCTCCAACGTTGACCTCTGCGAATGGAACAGCCCCCGCGAATTGCGACTGTTCATAACCTGATACCCCGGTCAGTAGGATACTTGTGGCCTTAAAGTAATCCACAAATGCTTCGTATTCCTCCTGGGTCATTTGGGTACCTGATGGAGGGAGTATCTTGCCGCCGCCATCCAAGCTGATCAGACCCTTGAGGTCTTCCTGCCAATATTTTGAAGCATAAATAAACATTTGAGTGCCGCCTCTACTTCTGCCTGCCAGAAATAGTTTTTTCGCCCTGGAGATCCGCTTGGCCTTTTCAACACAGGTCTTGATGTCCTCTCTGAATACACCATAAGTCCAATCACCAGTTGGACTAACGTCAATGCCATAGGATTCAAATTGGTCATAGGCGAGATTGGGCACTTGTGAGGTTCGGAAGTCCATCGAATAGACATCGTAGCCGTTGGCAGCAAAGTAGTGATTTTCGGAAAATGTCGGATCAGAGCCTTTTGGGCTGCCGTTGTCCCACGTGCCGGGGATGATGAACAGGACTTTCCTTTTGTTTTTTGCGGGCAGACCTGGTATCGCCATCTTATTGTGAGGTTCGTAGACAAAACGGTGTAGGGCTATTTTGTCGAAAGGTCCATAGGGCGGCCGTGCGGTCTCCCATACATAGTGTTTTACACCGGGGGCATCCTCCTCCACGGTTACCCCTTTATAGACCCACTGTGTGCTCTTTTTGCCGTGCCACGCAAAGGAGTCGGAAACCACGAAAACGGCAATCAAGAGCATGGCCGCGATTGTACAAACGAGTAGCTTCTTCATCTTTTCCCTCCTTCTTTGGGTTTTGGTTCTCAACAAGTGCTTAGATTCAATAGAGCGTAATCTAAGACGCCTCTGTATACCCCCCCAACAGCACATTGTGTATATCACCCCCCTTCCGAAACATGACAAGTTTTTTAAGGATAAAGGCCTATAGCCTCGACTCCTGACCCCCTGAACAAGCCAAAAGCCAATACCGGCTCGGATGCATAATAATGTCTAATATCGCTGGATTGATTGCTACACCAGAAATAGAGAGTGCCGAAATAGATAGTAATATCACCTCATGAGGCATACGTACTACCTACCTGGAGAAAAACCACAATAAATTTACGGGGTAATGTTTTAATCATACATCTCCTCAATGGAATGTCAAATACTTTTTTTGGGATGTGAGGCCCATTACGGTTTTAGGGGTTGCAATTGGATACATCTGAGTGATGGCTGAACAAGGGAGAGAGAAATTCATGGCGTATTGTAAAAAAATGTCCTCTTTTCTCATTATTGACACACCGGTCAAATTCCTCTATAGTTTCAGGCGGAAAAACGGCTTCTGATCTCTATCTTACCTTTGAGACCGCCGAAAAAACCGGTTTAGCATGACGAAAGAAAAAATCATTGAAATCAGATGGCATGGACGCGGCGGGCAGGGGACGGTCACCGCTGCCAAAATTGTCGCTCATGCCGCCTTTCATTCAGGGTACCGTGGCGTCGTGATGACGCCCACCATTGGAACCGAGCGCAGAGGAGTGCCTGTTTTTACTTCTCTCAAACTAGCAAAGAATAAAATTTACGATCTCTCCCCCATCGAACGGCCTGATATGATCGTCGTGCTGGACCACGTGCTTATTGAAGAGGACGGCGTCGTCAACGGCTTGAAACCCGGAGGACTGATCATAATCAACACCCCCAAACCGCCGAACGCCTATACCTTTCCCGGCATGAACGTGGCGACCGCCGACGTCACCTCCCTTGCCAGTCAGGTGGGGCTCAAACCCGGCATCGTCAACTCGGGCATCATCGGTGCCTTTGCAAAGGCCAGCGGTCTGGTGGCTATCGAAACACTCGCCGATGCCATCAAAGAAGAGTTTAAAGATATAAAACCGAATGAAAACGCCGCCGCCGCCGAACTCGTATATGAAAAAACCGTTATGGTCGCTCAGGTGGATACCACATAGATGGGCCATCCAATCTTCGCTCGCAAAAAATCCCATAGTGAACCCGGACCGGGAGATGCGGGCAAAACCGGTTCGTGGCGCGTGAGGCGTCCCATCATCGATCTGGCAATATGCATCCCCGCCAAGACCAATAGCATGGCCTGCTTCAACTGCTGGCTCTATTGCCCGGACGGCGTCATCACCCGCACCATCCCCCCCACCATTGATTATACGTATTGCAAGGGGTGCGAAATCTGCGCGGAAGAATGTCCGGTCGACGCCATCCGCATGGTCGAAGAAACAGAGCTGATCAAAAAGGAACTGTAGCCCCGTGCATTGCATCGAATCGGGAAATGTCGCAGCCGCCTATGGCGTCAAATTGGCCCGCGCCCAGGTGATCGCCGCCTACCCCATCACCCCGCAAACACCGTTGACCGAAAAATTGTCCGAATTCGTTGATGGCGGCGAGATGCAGGCTGAGTACATTCCCGTGGAAAGCGAACACAGCGCCCTCGCTGTCTGTATTGCCGCATCCAGTACCGGCGTCAGGGCCTTTACGGCGACCAGCGCCAACGGCCTCCTGTACATGAGCGAACAAGTCCACTGGGCGGCCGGAGCACGCTTGCCGATTGTCATGTGTGTGGTCAACCGCGGCGTCGGCGCACCATGGACCATATGGAACGACCATCAAGATTCGATCTCTCAAAGAGACGCCGGATGGATTCAAGTATATGCCTGTGATCATCAACAGATCATCGATACGGTCATCCAGGCGTTCTACCTGGCCGAGGCGGTAAGCATCCCCGTCATGGTCTGCTACGACGGCTATCTCCTGTCGCATACCTACATGCCCTTTGACATCCCGGAGGCTGCCCAGGTGGACCACTTTCTCCCGCCCTTCAAGCCCGCGTATGCGCTTGATCCGAGCCAACCGGCCAATCTGAATACGGTGACCCTGCCGGATATCAGACCGGACATTCGTGGGGACCTCGCACCCGGCTACATGGAAATCCGGCATAATCTTCATACCGATCTGCGGCAAGCCATTGAGAATGTCGCGGAAATCGATGCGCGATTCAAAGACACCTTCGGGCGGGGCGGCTGCCCGCATGTCGAACCATACCGCAGCGATGACGCCGATTTCATCGCGGTCTGTCTCGGCTCCCTCTCGTATCAGCTCCGGGACGTGGCCGATATACTGCGCGATGAAGGGCTGAAGACGGGCGTCTGCGGTATCCGTCTTTACCGGCCGTTTCCGGACGAGGCCGTTGTCGATGCCCTGGCCAAGGCCAAAGGGATCGTCGTTTTTGAAAAGGCCTTGAGTTACGGAAACCAGGGCGCCTTATGCGGCGATATCAAGGCGGCCCTCTATCATAGCAAACAAAGACCCTTTGTTCGCAACTATATCGTGGGGCTTGGAGGAAGAGAAATCAAGACAGCCGATCTGCTGGCGGCCTTCCGTGCTTCCTGCGCCCAAACCGATGATGAAACCGATACCCCCCAGTGGATCGGTTTGAACCTGTAACGTACGAAAAGGAATCAATGGGCGCAAAGACGACCATACTCAATCTCCCCGCAGAAGAACTGGTGCATCCGGGCACGCGTGCCTGCGCGGGTTGCGGGCTCGGCATTGTATACCGCGTCGGTCTCAAGGCCCTTGGCCGAGACACCATTCTTGTCGTACCGCCGAGTTGCCTCACGGTTTTGCAGGGCCTGTATCCGATTGCCGCCACCCAGCTCCCCTGCCTGAATGTCACGTTTGCCTCCACCGCTGCCGCTGCAACCGGCGTCCTTGCCGCACTCAAGGTCCAGGGCAGGGAGCATATCACCGTTGCCGCCTGGGCCGGAGACGGGGGGACCAGCGATATCGGCATTCAGGCACTCTCCGGGGCCTGCGAACGGGGTGACAACTTCATCTTTATCTGCTACGACAACGAGGCGTACATGAACACCGGGGTGCAACGCTCCGGTACCACTCCGCGCGGTGCCATTACCACGACGACGCCCATCCACGGTAAACCCCAGCAGAAGAAGGATATGCCCCGTATCATGGCCGCCCACGGTCTCAGCTACGTCGCAACCGGATCAGCCGCCTACCCCCTCGATCTGTATGACAAGATCAAAAAGGCAAAGACCATGGGGGGGACGAAATATATCCATCTGCACACCCCCTGCCCCCCGGGCTGGGGATTCGATACGCGATATACCGTCAGCGTCGGCCGGCTCGCCGTCGAAACCGGTCTCTTCGATCTGTATGAAATCGAAGAGGGTGTGTTTCACTTAACCGGGCCGTCGGCAAGGCTCGTGGGAAAGGAACGCAAACCGGTATCGGCATACTTTAAAACCCAGTCCCGCTTTCGGGCATTGACGCAGGCGCACATTGCCGAGATGCAGCAACAGGTCGATGAAACATGGGCGGGATACGAAAAGTAAAAAAAAGACCTTATCAAAAACGATCAAAAGGAGGTTCATATCATGATATCCATAGGAGATCTCCGCAAGAAATATTTTGGTGCCCCTGATGCCACTGATGAGGAGATGGATATCGTGCGGGTGGTACGCGAGTATGTCGAAGGCGAGATCATGCCTGTTCGGAAAGACCTCGAGGGAGGCTGGCACCGTGATGAAGCTCTGGCCCGCACGACGTTTAAAAAGGTTCATCAAGGCCTCGTCGATATCGGTGTTCAACGAGCAGTATGGCCTAAAGAGTTGGGCGGCCTGGACGTCCGTGGCGTGGTGAATGAAATGATCGTTGAAGAAATAGCGCGAGGGGATGCAGGATTGGCAACGCACCTGGGGATCATTACGTGGGTCATGCTCCCGGCCCTGAGGGCCCAGCGGGTGGATCTCCTCCAGCAATTTATTCCTAAAATCTGTGACGATAAGCCCCACGGCACCTGTATGGCCCTCACCGAGCCCTCGGGGGGCGCCAACACCGAGGACCCCACCCAACACGGGCGCACCATCGAGACCATTGCCAGGCTCGACGGTGATGAGTGGGTGATCAATGGCCACAAGATATGGCCAAGTGGCGCAGGCGTAGCGGACATCACGTACTGTACCATCTGCACGACGGACCCGAAAAAGGGCGATGAAGGCATAGCTATTATCTATGTCCCACCCGATGCAAAAGGACTCTCCTTCGGCGAGCCGTATGAAAAGATGGGCATGTGTTGGACAGACACGAATACCGACATCTTCTTCGAGGACGTCAGGGTCCCCAAGGCGAACAGGGTGGCGGAACCGGGTGAGGATGCCGCAATGTTGCACGACATCGTGGCCATGGGTCGTCTCGGGACCTGCGGGTTTGCCCTGGGTGCTGCGCAGGCATGCCTGGAGATAGCCCTGGACTGGACCAAAGGACGTGAGATCGCGGGCAGGCCGGTGCGGGCGCGCTCGCTCCATGCGAGCATCTTAGGGGAGATGGCCCAAAAGGTCGAGTCGGCGCGGGCCTACGCGATGCACGTATCCAAGATGACGAGGAATGCAAAACTCTACGGCCGCTCCGGTGAGCCCTTTCTCCTGGCCAAGTGTTCAGGGGCAAAAGAATATGCGTGTAATTGCGCCATCTGGGTTGCGCATAAGGCCATGGAATTGATGGGTTCATACGGATATTCTTTTGATTACCATGTGGAGAAATACTTGCGGGATGTCAAGATACTCCAACTATGGCTGGGGGGTCCACAGCGAGCGCTGCTCGATGTAGCTCTGGGTTACTATGCATTTGAATGGTAGTGCGTATCGGTTTGGTTTTAAAGGCATTCATAAGGTATAAGGCAAGAATGGCCTCAACCCTTGATTATTAAGAGGTCAGCATGGCTTATGAAAGGGCGCCCTGCCTTTTTTGTTTTCAAGAGATCGTACGAACATTATCCTCTTTGAAGGACCTCTTAATTCCTCTGAACCAGAACAAAGGGAGGACTATTTCTTAAACCCGCCCAGCCTTTCCTCGGTATCGGTGATCTCGAACTCGCTGCCGAATTCAAGCTCGAGGCCATCCTCCAGCGTCATGCCCTCGTTGGTATTGTACAGGTGCTTGTAGGCCCCTATCGACTGCGGGCTGTTTGCCATGATCTTCTTGGCCATGGTCTGCAGCGCTTCCTCCAGCTTCTCGGGGGGGCAGGTCAGGTTGATGAGCCCGATGCGCTCAGCCTCTTGAGCGGTAATGGCATCGGCGGTGAAGGAAAGCTCCTTGGCCTTGATGAACCCCACCCTGCGCGGCAGTCTGGCGCTCATGCCCCAGGTCGGCCTCAATCCCCATTTGGCGTGCGTATCCCCGATCTTGGCGTTCTCTGGGGCGATCACCAGGTCACAGCCCAGCATAATCTCCATGGCGCCGGTGAAGCAGTACCCGTTGACCAGCGCGATGACCACCTTAGGCACCGAGCGGATGGCATTAATCAGCTCTCTGGCGGGTATGTCCAGGATATCGCCGACCTTGCCCTTCTCCAGCGTGTGGTCGCCCAGCGATTTAAGGTCCACTCCGGCACAGAATGCCTTGCCTGCGCCGGTGAGCACGATGACCTGTGCTGCCTTGTCCTCTCCGGCTTCGAGCACCGCGGCCTTCAGTTCCGTGAGCATGGTGGGGGTAAGTGCGTTCATGGCCTCGGGCCGGTTCATGGTGATCCTGCCGATGCCGCCTTCTGCCTGGTAGAGAATCGTCTCGTACGCCATTCATTCGCTCCTTCAATCAAATTTTTACGTGGTCAATAAG
>Ga0307437_1000621_pt1 | contig 26867 bp, 20 predicted proteins | sample SalMarWE160390MG_FD_202146 | JGI IMG/M metagenome (GOLD analysis project Ga0307437, IMG submission 202146) | Salt marsh sediment microbial communities from the Plum Island Ecosystem LTER, Massachusetts, United States - WE1603-90 | ecosystem: Environmental > Aquatic > Marine > Intertidal zone >...
TTAGAAGTTCGGTTTTTCAGGTCGTTGCAATTATGACCACTACAGGTTACTCAACTCAGGATATCGGTGCCCCTATTTATGGAGGGGTAGCCAAGCAAATTTTTCTTTTTTTGATGGTAATTGGTGGATGTGTTGGTTCTACATCTGGCGGATTAAAGGTTTTGCGGATAGGAATTTTATTTAAACTTATTAAATTCAAGATTCTATCGATTGTTTATCCTACCAATACTATGGGTTTTGTTATGGTGGACGGAAATAGGGTAGCTTTTGAGGAAGTTAGAAGAGTCTCTGCTTTGTTTTCAGCCTGGATTTTTTTGCTGGTGGCGGGAGGGTTAGTAACTGCAATTTTCAGTAACCATGGAGCGCTTGAATCTTTTTCCGGAATGGCCTCTGCTCTTGGTAATGTTGGGCCATGTTATATTTCGGTAAGTGAGATGATAAAACTTTCTCCTATTGTAAAGTTTACTTATATAATAGGTATGCTTGCGGGAAGGTTAGAAATTTTACCGATTCTTATGTTATTTTATAAAAATACATGGAAATAGGAGGTGATAAGTGTATGTAATTATCGGCGGCGGCGGTCTTCTCGGTAGAAACGTTGCCAGAAAATTGAGTGCTTCAAAGCACGATGTAGTAGTTATAGATGAAAGACCAGAAGTTTGCGAGTATATTTATGAAAGATTGGGAGTCGTCGCAATTAAGGGAAGCGCGACCGAAATAAGTACTTTGAAAGAAGCGGGTATTGAAAAGGCAGATGTAGTCGTTACATCTATGAGGTCGGATGCCGACAATCTTTCTCTCACCGTCATCGCAAATAGTTTTGGAGTCCCAAGGATATACGCAAGAATGAGAGATCCTTCATATAAACCAGTTTACGAGCGGGCGGGAGCTACTGACACTATAGATGTTGTCGAACTCAGTGCAACTCCTCTTGTTTATGAAATAGAAGAACCTGAGGTTTCAATAGTTTATACTTTTAGGGGAGGCAAGGGCGCTATTGCTATTATTAAGATACCTGAAAAATCGACCATTGTAGAAAAAACCATTGCTCAAATAGCTTCTGATGAGAGATTTCCCTCAGATTGTCTTATAAACGGTATTTTTAGAAAAGGAGAAGATGAATTCTGTGTGCCGAGAGGCAATCGCAAGATATATGGAGGAGACGAGGTATTTATAACAGCATCACCTGAATCAATTAGAAAGGCTGCAAAGTTTATGGGAGTGAAAAGAAAGATTAGAATTTAGTGATTATATCTTTCGACTAATTTTTCCAGTTCTTTTTTTAATTCTTTCTTGAAAGGTTCTATTTCTTTTTTGACTGTAAATCCGGATGCTGTTCTGTGCCCGCCGCCGCCGTATTTTGCTGCAAGTTCCTGAACGGGAACATTGTTTTTCGAGCGTAGAGAGACTTTTAATATACCGTCCTCTCGTTCTTTGATAATAGCAGCAGTCTCAATTCCTTTTATTGAAAGTCCGTAATCAATGAATTCTTCTGTGTCTTCTTCTTTTGCGCCGTGCTTTTTTAACATTTCTTTTGTGACATACATTATACTTATTTTGTCGTATAGATTCATTGTTCTCAAGACATCACCTAAAAGTTTTATCCTTGCTTCGGGATCTGTAAACCATATAAATTGTGAAACCTGTGAAGCAATTACACCATAAGCAACAAGCTCAGAAGCAACTCTTAATGAATGGGATGTTGTATTCGGATATCGGAAAGCTCCCGTGTCTGTCAGTATTCCAATATATAAATATGTTGCAATTTCTTTATCCATCGGGATTTCATTTTTTATAAGTTGATATATAATTTCCGCTGTTGATGAGTGGTCCGGTTTTATGAGGTTTACCGAACCGAATTTCGTGTTTCCTATATGATGGTCAATATTTATCGAAGGTTTTGAAAAATCGATATTTTCTTTTATTTTTCCTACACGGTTTATTTCTGCACAATCAACAAAAATAGTCACATCTTCTTTAAAGTTTTTCTTTTCTGTCTTTATCAAAGAAGCTTTTGGAAATTTTGAATATCTCTCGGGTGGTGCGTCTGAATTGTAAATATAAACTTTTTTGTTTAGTTTCATTAATGCCATAGCGAGTGCAATTTCAGAACCAATTGAATCACCGTCCGGATTCTTATGGGATACGATCAAAAAATTTTGGTTGTTATTTATTAATTCAAAAACTTTTTGCCAAATCTTCAACTTAGTTCCTCGCTTTCTTTTTTTAATAGTTCTTCTATTTTTTGTATTTTATCTGTGACTGGGCTGAATTTAAAAGTGAGTATAGGTGTGTTTTTCATTTTTATACGGCGGGCGAGTTCGTGCTGTATGAAACCACTCGCGTGATTAAGAACATCACTGTTTGATTTTCCTGATTTTTCTCCGCCGTGTACGGTAAAGTAAACAGTTGCGTGCTTTAAATCCGAACTGCTGTCAACTGATGTAATAGTAACAAGTCCTATTCGAGGGTCATTTACCTCTTTTTCTATAATTTCAGGGACTATTTTCATTATATACGAATTTACTCTTTTCTGTCTCAAAGTCATTGTTTATTTTTATACTCCAATCTAAAATGTTAATGTCTCTAAACTCTTTAATCTGGTTTAATACCTTATTAAGAGAGGATTGCAAAAATTTGGAATCGTTTGATACAGCTACAATACCTATTGATGCACGTTGCCATTTATCCAAAAAACCAATTTCGCTTACTCCTACGTTAAATTTCGACCGTATCTTTCCTTTTATACTGTTAATAATTCTTCTTTTTGATTTCAGAGAATTTAATCCCGGAAGAAAAATTTCAACTCTGCCTATACCGATGAACATTTTCCTTTAAAGTTTTTTCTCTTTTTCGATAACTTTGTAGCTCTCTATAATGTCTCCTTCTTTGAAAGAGTCAAAATCCTTGAGCCTTATTCCACATTCGTACCCTTCTTCCACAGATTTTACGTCCTTATCGAATCTTTTAAGAGTTGCTATTTTAGTTTTAACTAGTTCTTTATTGTCTCTGAAAAGATAAGCGATGTCGTTATTATTGACTATGCCAGAAAGTACAAAACATCCAGCTACTTTGCCTATAGTCGAACCTTCGAATATTTTTCTGATTTCTATCTCTCCGCATTTTACTTCTTCTTTTTCTGGTTTGAGTAAACCAAGCATAGCTTTTTTAATATCTTCGGCTATTTCGAAAATAACATCATAGGTTTTTATCTCTACTCCTCTTTTCTTTGCTTCTTCTTTGGTTTGTGGATAGGGTTTTACTTTAAATCCGAGAATTATTCCTTCAGATGCCTGAGCAAGCATTACGTCGTTTTCGTTTATTGGTCCCACACCTGAATGAATAACTTTAATCTGAACTTTTTCTTTTGGTAAGCTTTCGATTGAATTTTTTAAAGCATCAACTGAGCCGGCATCATCACCTTTTATTACTAATTTTAAAAATTCTTTTTTATCTTCTTTTATTTTTTCATAAAGGTTTGAAAGACTTATTGTTGTTTTTTCTTTTTTTTCTTCCTTAAAACTCTTTCTTTCCTCGGAGATATCCCTTGCTGTTTTTGTGTTTTTGACGACTTTAAAGATATCTCCGGTTTTAGGTAAAGATTCAAACTGAGATATCTGTACTGCTTCCGAAACCCCGGCGGTTTTTAATCTTTTATCGTTTTCGTCAAAAATTAATCGGACTTTTCCTGAGGTTGAACCCGCAACAAATGAATCACCTATTTTTATTTCTCCTTCTTTAACAACAACAGTCGCTACATTGCCTATTCCTTTCCTGATGCGAGTCTCCAGTATTATGCCGCTACCGGGCCCTTCTAAGGGAGCTTTTAGATTCAAGTCTTCGGATTGCAGAATAATTGCGTCTAACAATTCATCTATCCCTTCTCCTTTTAATGCGGATATTTTTACTGCGATTACATTTCCGCCATATTCGTGAGCCACCACTTCTTTTTCGGCCAAATCTGCCAGTACTTTAGACGGATTGGCAGAGTTGAGGTCTATTTTGTTGACAGCTACAATAATGGGTACGTTGGCAGCTTTAGCGTGATTTATTGCTTCGATTGTTTGGGTTTTTACGCCTTCATTAGCTGCTACTACAAGGACAACAATGTCGGTGACGTTAGCACCCCTGGCTCTCATAGAAGTAAAAGCTTCATGTCCCGGTGTATCAATGAATGTTATCTTATGACTGTTGTAGTTAATATGATACGCTCCTATTTTCTGTGTAATTCCACCTGATTCTTGCTTGGCTACCTGTGTTTTTCTTATGTAGTCGAGTAAAGTTGTTTTACCGTGATCTACATGTCCCATAATAGTTACGACCGGGGATTTTTTTTGTAACTTGTATGTTTCTTTTTTTGTTTTTGAAACCTCGGTGGGCTCAGATAGTTTTACTTTATATCCGAATTCTTCCGCTATGAGATTTGTAGTATCAAAATCCAAAATTTGATTTGTGGTAGCCTGTATGCCGAGTTTCAGGCACCCGTTAATAATCTCGCTTGCTGATATACTCATTTTTTTGGATAATTCTTTAATGGAATTTGTTTTACTTACTTTTATTAAATTGTATTTTTCTTTTGTTAATTCTTTCTTTGATTTCTTTGGTTTGGTTTCTTTCTTTGCTTTTTTCTTCCGTGTTGTTTTCTTCTTTCTTTTTTCGTCTTTTGCTTTCTTTTCTTTTTTTGTTTTTGTAGCCTTTTTTGGTTTCTCACTTACTTTCTTTTTTGTTTTACCTTGGAGTCCCTTTTTTGCTTTATCGGCTTCGTTTTTAGTTATTGAAGAAAGAGCAGATTTTGCTTTGATGTCTTCTTTTTTTAGGAAATCAAGAAGTTCGTTGTTTGTAATGTCCAATTCTTTCGCCAACTCGTATATTCTTATCTTTTGCTCTTTCTTTTTTGGCATGTTACTCCTTGTTTATTTGTGTATGAATGGATTTGTGAATCGCCTCTAATTTCTTTTTTCCTATTCCTTTGATTTTGGATAATTCTTCATCGCTCCTTGATAATATATCCTGAGCATTTTTAAGACCGGCTTTTTTAAGAATTTTTTTAATATGGTCAGTTAAATCCAAATTATCTGTGGTTATTTTACTTCTTTCCTCGTCTTCCTTTTCTTTTCTGTATTCGCTTTTTATTTTTATTTCAATTTTAACATGTGTGAGTTCTGAAGCCAGAGAGACATTTTCTCCTAACTTCCCAATAGCTCCGGTTAATTCATCGTCCGGAACAATACATAAAACTTTATTTTTATCGATTTTCTTGGATTCTACCACTTTTACCGGAGAAAGAGCTTTTTCGGCATATTTTGCCTTATCCTTTTTCCAATGTACAACGTCAACTCGTTCACCAGAGAGTTCCCTTACAATTGATTTTATTCTACTTCCTTTGTGCCCCACGCATGAGCCCACCGCATCAACTTTCTCGTTTTGGGAATAAACAGCGACTTTCGCACGAACTCCTGGTTTTCTCGCTATATCTTTGATTTCAACCTTTGAATGCAGGACCTCCGGTATTTCAAATTCAAGCAAACGCGCTACAAATTCCGGTTGGATTCTGGATAGATACACAATTGGTCCTTTTATTCTTATTCTTTCTTCGTCCCCTTCTTCAGGAATTGGGGTTATATTTTTTATAAGAGCCTTTATTTGTGACCCTCTTCTGAGCCGTTCGTTTGGTATCTGTTCTTCTCTGGGTAGGAAAGCTTCAATATCTCCAATCTTTATATATGCACCGGTCGAGTAAATTCTTGAAACAGTTCCGGAGACCAATTCCCCTTTTCTGTTTTTGTATTTCTCGTAAAGCATTTCCTTTTCGTTAGTTTTAATACGCTGAATCAGGGTGTTTTTTACAATATTTATTGCATTTCTTCCGAATTCATCGACTGGTATTTCCTCTTTAAAAACTGAGCCTAATTCTATTGTAGGTTTTATTTTCCTGGCTTCCTTAAGAGAAATTTCGGTGTCGGTATCAGTAACAGTTTCTTTCACTGTTTTCTTAAGATAAAGTTTTATATTTCCTGAAGCTTCAGATATTTCACAGCCGAGATTTTCGGATCGACCGTATCTTTTTTTCGCTGCAGTAATTAAGCTTTCCTTAAGGGTTTCGAGCACAAAGTCTTTTCCTAAGTCTCTTTCTGCCGCCAATTCCGTTAACATTGCCACTATGCCCTTATTTATCATCTTGCCACCTTTTTTTCAACTCCGGGGGATGAAACCTCAAGTCTGTAAGATCCGGGGATAAAATCACAAACTTCGAGATGCACGGATACTTTTTCTGAGATGTGCGCGCAGTCATCTATTGTAATCCCTCCGGGTTTATCAACGAAGATTTTAAGAAGGTTTATTCCATTGTTACTTTCAATATCCAATTCCATAAGAGAAAAATCCCCTTTCATGCTCGAAAGCACAAAATTTATTTTTTCCTTTAATTCTTCTTTAATTCTCTTCATATATTAAACTCTAATTTTATCCTTATTTTACATAATTAAAAGATGGGTAGACCCACCTTTTTTGCGCATCCACCCATTTTCTTATGATAATTTATACAAATCTTCACATAACGCAACCCCATATAATTGAAGATTGTATATTGGGAATTGAAAATTGAATATTTTAAAATCACCACACTCATCCTTATTGAATTACCGAATTCGTAAGCTTTACAGGTTCGAAATAAAACAGCAATACTTAAATTTTATTGCTTGACAAAAGTTTTGTTAAGAGTATTATTAAACCGCTATGTTTAATGGAATTTTGAAGGATTTAAAAGAGATAAAGACACCCTTTTATATCTACGATAGTAGAGTAATAGATAAAAAGGCTGCGATTCTCAGGGAAAATTTTTCGGATTTTGCGGAACTTTTTTTTGCAGTTAAAGCAAATTCGTCTATTTCGATTTTGAAAGTTTTAAAAAAGAATGGTATCGGAGCAGAGGCAGTATCACCTGGAGAAATATTTGTGGCTTTAAAGGCTGGAATTGCACCGGATAAGATTCTTTATGATAGCCTTGCCAGGAAAGAAGAAGAGATAAGATATGCTATTGATAAAGGTATAAAATTTTTTAATTTCGAATCTCTTGATCAAGCTGTCCTCCTTGATAATTGCGCAAGAAATTCAAAACAAAAAATCGATGCGTTTGTAAGAATAAATCCGGGTGTATTTCCCAAGACGCATTCACATCTTTCTACAGGTTCTTCCCGGAGTAAATTTGGGATTCCCGTGAGAGATTTGGATAAAATATATGATATTGCAAAAGATTTTAAATCAATTGAACTTGTTGGTGTGCATTATCATATCGGTTCACAGTTGCTTACGCCGGAGCCTTATTTTGAAGCTCTAAAAAAAATGGAAAGTGCAATAGAATTTTTTAGGCATAAGGCTTTAACAATAAAATATATAAACCTTGGTGGGGGTTTTGGAATTCCTTATAAAGAATGGGAGAAAGGGTTCGATGCCGGAGCTCTTAGTGAAACTTACAGAGAGATTGCCAATAGATACGATGTAAAGGTTTTTCTTGAGTTAGGTAGATTTTTGGTGGGGGAATCAGGATTTATAATTACCAGGGTTATTGATGTAAAAGATAGAGAAGGTGTACCTCTTTATGTGGTTGATTCGGGTATGAATGATAATCCTCGTCCTGCTATTTACGATGCATACCATCATATAGAGCCTCTTTTTGAAAAAAAGGGGAAGAAATGCAAATCCCGAGTTGTTGGACCTATTTGTGAAAATTCGGATGAATTTGGCACTTATGAACTTCCTACTCTCAATATGGGAGATTTGCTAATTATTTATAGCTGTGGTGCTTATACAAGAACTATGGCGTCTAATTATAACGGTAGACTTTTCTCTGCCGAGTATTTGTATGACGGAAAAAAACTAAGGCAAATTAGGGAAGAACAAAAATTGGAAGGGTTAATAACAAACGAGAGATTGTAAAGAATCCTTAAAACCCATCCCCTTAAGCTATTTGCTCTTGACCTTTCGCTTTTCGCTTTAACCCCCCTAACAACACCTAAAAATTCAACATGTTCTAAATGTAAATATTGTAGTTTTTTATTTGTTTTTTTAGGCTAATCGCCAAAAGCTAATAGCTAAAGGCTGAATTTGAAAAGAAGTGCTTGACAAAGAGTACAATATGTTTATATCATATAGATAAGGAGAAAAAAATGAGAAAGACTAAAATAATTGCCACTATTGGACCTTCGTCCGAAGACAAAAAAGTGATTAAAGATATGGTAAAAAACGGACTTAATATTGCCAGGCTTAATTTTTCCCATCGAACACAGGAACAAGCTAAAACGACTTATCAAAACTTAAGGAGAGTTGTACCTCAAATAGGAATAATGATGGATACTCAGGGTCCGGAAGTAAGACTTGGCAGGATAAAAGAAGGTACCGAGTTGTTAAGAGGAAGCGAAGTCGAGCTTGTTAGTGAAGATATTATTGGTGATGAAAAGAGGCTTCCGGTCGATTATCCAAAATTATTTGATTATCTGAAAAAAGACGATACTATTCTTATGTCTGACGGTAGCTTGGAGCTTAAGGTACAAAAGGTAGATTCTTCCGTCAAATGTAAAGTGGTTTACGGAGGTAAAATATCTTCCAAAAAATCAGTTAATATACCGGGTAAGGATATAAGTCTGTTCGCTCCGACAAAGAATGATCTTAAAAACATCAAGTTTGGTGCCAGGATGGGTTTTGATTTTGTGGCGGCTTCTTTCGTTAAGAGTGCAAAGGATATAAAAAAAATAAGAACAGTTTTGAAAAAGGAAAAATCAAACATGCAGATTATTGCTAAAATCGAACATATAAAAGCAGTAGAGAATCTGGATGAAATCCTTGAAGCTTCGGATGCGGTTATGATAGCAAGAGGAGACCTTGGAGTTGAAGTTCCTGCTTCAGATGTTCCGCTTTTGCAAAAAACTATAATAAGTAAATGTTTAGAGAATGAAAAACCGGTTATAGTGGCAACGCAAATGTTAATGTCTATGACCGAACACCCGAGAGCAACAAGAGCTGAAGTTTCCGATGTTGCCAATGCTGTAGAAGACGGTGCTGATGCTGTTATGTTATCCGAGGAGACGGCAGTTGGTAAATATCCTATAAAATCTGTTCAATTTATGGCTGAGACAATTCAAAAGATGGAGACTTACTTACTTGGTAGGTTGCCTAAGGCTCTAAAATCGGAAAAATGCGAAATAGCTGATATTATAGCAAAGAATGTATGGCAGGCTGCGAGAGATAGCTCGGCTAAGTTTATAATCGCACATACTTCCTCCGGTTATACGGCAAAAAAAATCGCGAGATTCAGACCGGATATCGATATACTTGCCTTTACAGACAAAGAAATTATTAGAAGACAGATGAATCTTATCTGGGGCGTAAGGCCTTTTTTAGCCAAATTTTATAAACATGTCGATGATATGTTGTGTGATTCCGCGGAGTTCCTGTATAAAAAGGAATTGGTTAACGAAAAAGATATTGTTATTTTGACAGCAGGGGAACCTGTTGCGGTTTCCGGGAGCACAAATATGATGGAAATAAGAAAAGTTAAGTCTCTTTTAGATCAAAGAAAAAATTCTCTTGGAAAAAAGAGAAAATAGTAAAACTTTATTCTGGAATCAAATTAAATCTCCTATTGGGAATATATTTTTTGTATGGAAAAAAGAAGGTGTTCTTCTTGTCGGTTTCATTGAAGGAGATTATTCGGAAAAATTATCTGATTTTATTAAGGATAATTTTAGAATAATACGTTCCACTTCTCCGCTTGAAAGTCAGTTGAAGGAATACTTTGAAGGTGTACGTAAAGAATTTGGCCTAAAACTTATAATGAATGGTACCCCATATCAAGAGAAAGTTTGGAAAGAGTTATTAAAGGTCCCTTACGGCGAGACTATTTCTTATGGTGAACTTGCAAAGAGAGTCGGCAATCCGAAAGGAGCCCGGAGCATTGGTATGGCTGCCTATTTAAATCGTATAGGTATAATTATTCCCTGTCATCGAGTAATAAGAAGTTCAGGCGATATCGGAGGATATGCAAGCGGAGTCTCAAAAAAGAGGTGGCTGCTTGAACATGAGGGAGCCTTTGAATAGGACCCTTCGGATCAGTTGAATAGTTAAATTGTTGAATGGTTGAGTAGTTTTTAGGTCTTAGATTTTGGATTTCAGGTGTTAGTTTTGACCTTGGACTTCGGACATTGGACGACATATTCCCCTCAATTGCCAATTACTGTCAAAACCATATTGACTTAAAGCGGAAAATTCTTACAATATAAAATACAGGAGGTAAAAAAAACGAAGTATTCCTTTATTAGTAAATATAAATTTCAATTATTTATGTTTGTCCTGAATATTTTTTTTATACCCCAAATTCTTTTCTCCTGGGGTGAAAACAAACATCCAATCGATGAGGTGTTAGTCCAGGAAATTCTTCTTACTGAGGATTATGTTTTTTGTGGAACTGATGCCTCCTGGGGTACAAATAAGTTCGGGCTTTTTGTCTTTGACAGAAGGACAGAAACATGGAGCAATTACTGTAAAGGTAACGATTTCCCTTCAAATAAAATCAAGAACATCGAAAGAAAAGGAGAAAATGTCTATGTTAGAACTTGGAGTAATTCGGGTCCCATAGTTCGTTTTGACCTAAATATTGGGGAACATGAAAAAGTTAAAAAAGGATCCTTCAAATTTAGCACACCAGGTTTTAATCTTAAAATTGGTGAAAAAAATTATAATTTCGTGTTCGATTCTATCGTTGTTAGCAGTAACAATAAAGAAGAAGTATATCACCCTTCTTCCCATCCACCCCAATATACTAAAACTCCTGAAAAACTGAGAAAGGGATATTATTTCTCACATCCTATATTTTATGAAAACAAGATATACTTCGCTTATAACTTTCTAGGTTATTACGATTCCTATACACCTGGTATAGGTAGTTTTAATATCAGTGACAATTCATTTAACTTCTATCCATCAAACACCCTCAAAATTGGAGATATTACAGATTGTTTTATCTATAATTCATCTATAATTTTCTCCACAGCAAAATTCGTTTATGAAGCAAACGCAGGAGAGGCAGTTGGATTTGTTGAGTTTTCTCTGGCTGACTCAAGTTTCAAAATATGGAATGAGTTGCCATTACCAAGTGATTCACTTGCGATCTTCGGTTTAGAGCAAGATAGTCTTGAATACTGGATAGGAACCGATAAAGGAGTTTTCAGGATAAATAAGAAAACTGGGGAATGTATTCACTATGGAATTAGAAAAGGATTGATGCCAAGAGATGGAATAAATGTACATTCTTTCTATGATTCACATCCTTTTAATAAATACCCCGTTGTAGCCGAATTAAATAAATGTGATACCGCAGAAATATTGGGAGTTTTAAACGGTTGGTGTGAAATTAAAGCTCCTACAGGAATTAAAGGGCTTGTCTCGAGCTCTGATGTGGCAGAAGAAATAGCTCCATCTGATAGAAAACATCCCAGAAAAGTGAGACTTAAAACTGATAAAGGTAGGATTGAAGTCAAAATCAGTTCAAGCGATGAATCAAACAACTTGCTGGTTCTTGGCGGACGGGAGAATCCGCCAAAAGATGAATATATTTGTGTTGGTGGAGCCGGAAGCAAAAATTTGATTGAGTGGTACAGAATAATAATTCCTACCGCATGGATTAAGATGGATAACTTAACCTTCTCTTTAGAAGAAATAAAATAAAAAAAAACCTGAAAATCTGTGTCCTATTCTGTTTTTAAATTTTCAATTTGCAATTTACAACTTGCAATTTACAATTAAATACTGAGAAGTGTCTTAGTGCCTTTGTGGCTATGTTTTTTTCTCGACTTGACTGTTTAAGGTAAATAATTATAATTATTATATGATTTTAATTTTACTAACCCTTAGTAGTTGGGTAAGTCTTCAATCAAACACTGAGGAAAGCATTCGGTGTGATGTATCCGGAAATGGTTATGAAAATACAAGAATAGAATTTACTATTCCCGGTTTCTATCTGGATACGGTTACAATTAACGGCAAGAGTTATTCGAGGGTTAATATACCCGGTGTGACCAATTATATGAAAAAGGGTTACCCGCAGCTTCCCCGGATAGCTAAGAGCATAATCATTCCTGATGAAAAAGAAATAAAATTGAGGATTGTTCGGGAAGAAGTTGAAAGAGTAAAAGTTCCGCCGGTTATGCCCTCCAAAGGTAATATTTTACGAAGTGTTTCTCCTTCCTCTGTTCCATATGCTTTCAGCGATTTTTATTATTCTACGGATGTTTTTCCTGCAGAAGTGGCAAGTCTTTCGGAGCCTTTTATAATAAGGGATTTTAGAGGAATTACCGTTTATGTTAATCCGATACGTTATGACGCTCAAGATGGAGAACTTGTAATACTTAGAGAATTAATCGTTGAGATATATTCGGAAGGTTTTTCCTTATCAAATGCTAAAAACAGATTAGTGAAAAGGTCAATTTCTCCATCGTTTGAGAATTTATATAAGGATTTCTTTATCAACTATTCAGAAAGAAAATTAAGATATGATATGCTCGGAGAAGATGGTGGCAGAATGATTATTATATGTGCCGATCAGTATGTAACTGAAATGGATTCTTTCTTAGTCTGGAAAAGAAGGAAGGGAATTCCCACAGATTTATACAGTTTATCGGTGGTAGGAAGCGACACTGCTTCTATTAGAAATTTCATTAAGGAACAGTATGATGGTTTAGGTGTTACTTTTTGTTTGCTTGTTGGTGATGGAGATGAGCTTCCGCCTCCTGTTGGTAATGTAGGAAGAGCATTTGGAAGAGATGCTGATCCAGTTTATGCATATACAGATGGAGATGATCATTATCCGGATCTTTTTATAGGTAGGTTTTCATCTAATGGGGGAGAAGCGGATAATATAAGAAATCAAGTGATGCGAAGCATCAAATATGAAAGAAATCCGGAAGAGGGAGGAGATTGGTATCATAGAGGTCTTATGGTAGCAAGTGATGAAAGTGATGATGAAGATTCAATTATGGATAAGGAGAGATGCGAATGGCTGAAAGATACTTTAATTGACAATGTTTCTCCTTATTTTACATATACTGCTATTGATTCGAGTTATGACCCCTGGGGTACTGCTTCTATTATTTCCAGTGCTATAAATTCAGGGGTTTCTGTTATAAACTATATCGGACATGGGTATGTATACGGATGGCAAAGCGGGGGAGGGTTTTCCGTAAGTAATATAGCAAATCTTACTAACTATTCGATGTTGCCTCATGTAATTTCTGTTGGTTGTCGAGTCGGGGATTTTAAAGGTAGAAATTGTTTTTCTGAAGCTGCATTGACTGCAGGTACAGTGGAAGATCCTACGGGATTTATTGTAACATTAGGTCCAACTATAGATCAGACCTGGGTTCCGCCATGTGTAGGGCAGGAGGGCGTCGTTAACTTACTTGCGCATTACAAGGCGAATACCGCCGGAGGTATATATTTTAACGGTCTGTGCTATATGATTGAACAGTGTGGAGGTGATACTTCCGATGACGGCGTAGAAATTGCTCAGACATGGCATATTTTCGGTGATCCTTCTATTCAATTTCGAACAGATATACCCCGTAATTTCAAAGTTAATAAGGTCCTGGCTAATTTCCTTGATTCTTTGGTTTGTGAAGTAAATGTTTATGAAGAGGATTCTATAACTCCCGTTGAAAACGCTATGGTATCTTTTTGTAGCAAAGAGTGTTCACTCATAGCATCAGGATATACAAATTCTGCTGGTAGTTATAAATTTACACTTGACTCAAACAATTTTATGCAGGATGAGTATGTTTATCTAACAGTGACTGACTTTAATTATAAACCCTACCTGGATTCAACAACGCTTATGAGTATAGTATTTTCTCCTGAGTCTGTAGAAGTTAATATCCCCACAGAAGTAGAAATATTAACATGCTCTGGTTTGGAAATTGTAATCGATGGTTATGGTTTTTGGGTCTGTGATACCACTGACGATTCTGGCAGGGCAATTATAAATATTGACGCTCCTTATGGAGGAGAACTCCAGGTTTCTTTTTTCGATACCTCTGAGGCGAGATTGTTCTATAAGAAGACACTTCCTGTTTTTGGTGCTCTTGACTTACCTGCCCCTAATATTCAGGCTTCTTGCGGTGAAATTGGAGTTTCCGGGGGTTTTATGCCGGGATTTCCCGGTAGGATTCTTGGATTCGCTGATTCATTATCTTTTTCAATGTTTGTACGGGGAGCTGGTATTGATACTTCTTTTTTTGCCCCGGATGGTTTTTTAGAAAAAGATTTAGTGTTTGAGGAATTAGGGGAAGTTGAAGTAACGCTTGCAAAGTTAGGTTACAATGTTTATCAGAAAGTATTTCCCGTTATAAATTACAGAGGATGGCTTTCGGGTTATGTTATTAGCGGGGCTGATTCTGTAAACGAAATTAGGCTGCAGGTTTATAATGCCGGTGCTGACACCGGGTCTGTTACTCCTGTTGCCGTTATTACCTCTAATGATAATGGATTTTATGAATTCGAGGATTCTTTATTGTGCGGATACTATGATGTTTATTTATCAGGTGTTGGATATCAGAGTGAGTTATTTCCGATAACCGTTGAAAATTCAGGTAATAATATTGATTTCAATATATCTCCCGAATCCTACACTATTGATTTATCCACATTGATTAATGGAAATTATTTAGAAGTAAAATACAGCCTCCCACAGGAAACGGATGTCGAGTTTATTGTCTTTGACGCTTTGGGACGAAAAATTATGTCTGAATTAGAAATGAAAAATTCCGGCAACTTCACACAAATTATAGATATGCAAAATTTCTCGTCGGGTATTTTTTTCTTTGTGATGAAAGCCGGGAATAGAGTGTTTCCGCCGGAAAAGTTTATCTTAATTAGATAGTAATAAGTCGCTCTCGGCTTACCGCTTACGGCTGACCGCTTGTTGGCCCCAACCTACACTCAATTTTTTTTAATGATATTTTTTTGCGGGAAGCGGATGGCGGACAGCGGGTAGCGTAAAGTATTAAAAACAGTGAGTAAACATCAAGTAGGTATGATTGTTGTATTCTTTTAACTTTTTAGGTAGAGGAAAATCCAGTTCTATACCCTGGCGTAGAACAATATATGTTTCTTTGTTAAATTTTAAATTAAACCCCAGAACTCCTCTTGTTTCACTGTTTTTTTCTCCGTTTAAGTTTCTCCACGATTTTTGGAATCCTAAAGTTAGAACTATTTGATAAGTTAGTGAATGATTATATAGTAAAGATAAACCCATCCATTTTCTTTTGTACTCCAATGAGTCATTTTTAATATATTTCCAGTCCATTGGCAAACCAATGTAAAAAGTGCTTTTTTCTGAAATTTTTGTTTTTATAAAAGGTTCCGCGGAAAATTTGTCTATGCTAACCTTAAAATTTAGAGTGTCTTGGGATAGTGAGATATAAGATGAATCAATTTTCAGGTAATTTAATCGCAACCCCGGGGAAATCTTGTCAAACAAATGATAATAAATAATATTTTTTAGACCCATCCCGCCGAATTCGCCACGCCCGATTTCTTCATCATTCTCTAAAAAATTTTTCTTTCCGGGTATTGTTTTATAGTATCTATAGTACAAATCAGCCTGATTGCTGTTTATTACACCTTGAAGTTCAAGACTAACGGGAAATTTCGTAAATGGATCTTCATAAATTGATGGTTCTCTGTGTGAAATTAGATAATTATGGTCGAATTCGTGTAAAATTATATTCAGAGAATGGTTGTTTTTAATATTTTTCCAGTAACCAATACCCATACCTATATATTTTTTATTTTGTGATGATTGTGGTGATATAAAGAGAGATAAGGAAAGTGGTATACCGGTATTTTCTTCCACTACCCATCTGAGCTTAAATAGGTGTTCTTCCGTTTTTATGTCATAATCGTATTCGCTCTCAAAATTATATTCAAATACAATATTTGAAAAAAGAGACGTCCAGATTTTTATTCTGTACATTTCGTACCATTGTTCTGAGTTTCTGGAACCGTGTGCTGTTTGGATTCCGTTTTCACTATAGAGAAACTGAAATTCTTCTTCTATTGGTGTAAAAGAAAAACTTTTATCCATTAAATAAAGAGTGTTATAATCACCTAAGAGGGATAGCAAAAAGAAAAATATCATTTTAGTAAAAGGGAAATATCTATTGATTTATAAGAATGAGTCAAAGAGCCGACCGAAATATGATTAACTCCTGTTTTTGCGATTTCTTTAACGTTTTCAAGTGTTACATTTCCTGAGTATTCAAGTAAAATATCTTTTCCGTCTGTTAGAGTTAAAACCTTTTTTACTTCCTTTGTAGACATATTATCGAGAAGGAGATGTCTTGCCCCAAATTCTATTGCTTCCTTAACTTCCTTAAGATTTGTTACTTCAATTTCACCTTTTGCTAGAGAAAGAGCATTTTTTATTCCTCCGCAAATCTTTATATGGTTTTCTTTTATTAAAACTCTATCATAGAGTCCCATTCTGTGGTTAATTCCTCCGCCCATTCGGACAGCGTATTTTTCCAGGTATCTTAAAGTTGGAGTGGTTTTTCTTGTGTCGAATATTGAAGCTTTGCTGTCCTTTATTTCATCTACGAATTTTCTTGTATATGTTGAAATTCCGCTTAACCTCTGGATAAAGTTTAAGACTACTCTTTCTCCCTCCAGTATTGCTCGCGTATTTCCTTTAATGTGAATTATTTCTTGAGGGTTCAACCAGGTGCCTTCCTTTACGAGTATTTCGGTTTTTACATCGCCCAATTCACTTAATGTCCATTTTGCGATCTCGAGGCCGGAAAGTACGGCTTTTTCTTTTGTCTTAATTATGCCAAATGAATTGTGTTTTTCAGGTATTATATTTTCTGAAGTTAAATCAGCCTTGCCTATATCTTCTGCTAAAGCTTGTTTTATTATCGGTAGAACTTTTTCTTTCTTTAATTTGTCCACGGATAATCCTCCTGATTTCGTCCCTTAATTTTGCAGCTTTTTCAAATTCCAATTGCTCGGCACTTTTTTTCATCTCAATTCGAAGTTTTTCAATCATTTCAATTCTTTCTATTTCTGAGGTAAATTCTTGTGGTATTTCCAGTTCCAAATTTATTTCTTCTTCTTTCTTTTTTTCTCCGGCAACCATTGTTGTCATCATTATTTGTTCACGGCTTTTCTTTATGCTTTCTGGTATAATGTTATGCTTTTTATTATATTCAAGTTGTGTATTTCTTCTACGCTGTATTTCTCTCAAAGCGTTTTCTATGGCGATAGTTTTTTCTTCGGCGTAGAGTATAACCCGGCTATCGATATTACGGGCAGCTCTTCCCGCAGTTTGTATAATAGAAGTTTCAGAGCGAAGAAAACCTGCTTTATCTGCATCAAGGATAGCAACCAATGTAACTTCGGGTAGATCGAGACCTTCTCTTAAGAGATTTATACCTACCAATACGTCGAAATCTCCGAGGCGGAGTCCCCTTAAGAGTTCCATTCGCTCGGGTGCGTCTATTTCTGAGTGTAGATATTTTACTTTTAGACCCACATCAATTAAGTATTCTGTAAGTTCTTCCGACATTTTTTTTGTTAGTGTGGTTACAAGTGTCCGATTGCCTTTCTCGACTTCTTTTCTTATTTCTTCTATAAGGTCATCAATTTGATTTTCTGTTGTTTTTATTGTTACTGGTGGGTCAATAACTCCGGTTGGACGAATCAATTGTTCCACCGTTTTTTTTTGTGATTTTTCTATTTCCCATTCCTGCGGTGTTGCAGAGGTGTAAATAACTTTGTCGATTTTTGCCTGAAATTCTTCAAAATCGAGCGGTCTATTGTCAAGAGCTGAGGGAAGACGGAAACCATATTCTACAAGTGTTTCTTTTCTCGATCTGTCCCCGTGATACATTCCTCTTATCTGAGGTACAGTCCTGTGAGATTCATCTATAATGGTGAGGAACTCATCCGGAAAATAATCTATTAGTGTATAGGGAGGTTCGCCTTCTTCACGCAAGGACAGATATCTGGAGTAATTTTCAATGCCGGAGCAATAACCTACTTCTCGAAGGAATTCAATGTCATACTTGGTCCTACTTTCTATCCTTTGGGCTTCAATATACTTTTCATTATCCAAAAAATATTGAACTCTTTCTTCCATTTCTTTTTCGATTTTATCTATTACGTTTAATACTCTATCTTTGGGAATTACGAAGTGATGTGCGGGGTATATAATAAGTTTGCTTATTTTTTCTATTTTTTTTGCACTTATCGGATCTATAGAAGATATTTGTTCGATTTCGTCTCCGAAGAATTCTATACGGTATCCTTTAAATTCGTAAGAGGGAAACAGGTCTATTACGTCTCCTTTTACCCTGAAATTTCCCTGTTCGAACTCAATATCGTTACGCTTATATTGAATCGAAACTAATTTCTTGATTAATTTATCTCTTGAAATTTCCATATTATTGAAAACTTTAATTGATTGTCTGGAGAAATCAGTAGGTGAGCCAAGGCCGTATATGCAAGAGACAGAAGCAACGATTATTACATCTTTTCTTTCGAGTAGGGAAGTTGTGGCTTTCATGCGCAGCCTTTCTATTTCTTCATTTACCGAGGCATCTTTTCCTATATAAGTGTCGCTTTCGGGAACATAAGCTTCCGGTTGATAGTAATCATAGTAAGAGACAAAGTATTCTACTGCATTTTCGGGAAAGAATTGTTTAAACTCGCCGTACAATTGTGCCGAGAGGGTTTTATTGTGTGAAATTACAATAGTTGGTAAGTTGAGCCTCTCTATAACATTTGCCATTGTAAATGTTTTTCCGGAGCCTGTTACGCCCAAGAGAGTTTGATGTTTTTTACCCTCTTTTATACCTTTCACAAGATTTTCGATAGCCTGGGGTTGATCACCTGTTGGCTTATAATCCGAGGTAAGTTTAAAATTGTTTTCCATATAGAAAGAATAAAACAGGTTATACTTTTCCGCAAGGACTGCTATCAAAATTTTCACCAGAGATCACAGAGAAAAAAAGAACACACAGAGTACACAGAGAAAAAATGTATTTTTTTGTTTAAAACTCAACCCACAACCCCAAATTAATCTCACACAAAGAACACGAAGAACACAAAGATTTTTATTTTTTACTAAATCCTAACCCCAGAATCCTATATCCCAATTTAATCATTTTGCTTTTTAATTTTTGATTTATATTTTGGGGCTGGCGAAGATTATTATCGTGTATATAATGTTCTTTATTGAAAGGAGTGTTTTAAAATGGAAGGAAGTTCTTTTTTTGACCAGTGGATTTTCCTATGGGTAATATTGCCTCTTTTGATATTTTGCTCGAGAGCAGTAGATGTTTCTCTGGGTACGATACGTATAATCTTTGTGTCAAAGGGACAGCGGTTTTTGGCTTCTCTATTGGGTTTTTTTGAAATTCTTGTCTGGATTATTGCTATTACCAAGATTATGCAAAATATCACGAATTTCTTTTATTATATAGTCTATGCGGGAGGTTTTGCTGCGGGTATTTATTTTGGTATACTTATTGAAGAGAAGCTTGCGCTTGGGCTGGTTAGTATTCATGTTTTTACAGCTAAGGGTGCGAATGAACTTCTTAAGAGACTCAGGGACAAAAATTATGGAGTAACCAGTAGAATTGCTCGTGGCGAGACAGGGAAAATAGATGAATTGTTTACCGTAGTTAACAGGAAAAATCTTTCGTCTGTTTTGAAAATTCTAAGGGAATATGATAGAGAAGCCTTTATCTCGGTTGAGGATGTTAGGCTGGTTAGGGGGGGGATATTCCCTCATAGATGTTAGTGTGCGGATTTTTCAAATAGTTAGAACGTTAGAAGGTTAGGTCGTTGGGTAGTTAAAAAAAAGTTAAAAACCACAGTCCTTGATTAATCTCACACAAAACCATAAAGGATACAAAGCTCGAAAACAAACCCCGTTTTTTTATCTTATTGACTTGAAACTTTAAACCCTAAACTCGAAGCTACAATAAACAGTAATATTACGATTTTTTTTGTCTACTGTCGGCGGTCGTCCGTCATCGGTCGGTCGTGAGACCTATCTTGGTGGTTTTTTTATCAGACCTTCCTTTATTTGCAGTTCTGTTTGTTTCCTTGAATTGCTTATTAATTCTTCCGCGCTTTTTCTCAATTCCTTTTCACTTAGAATTGTTCTGGCTATTCCCTGTTTGATTGCTTTGCTTCCGACTGCAACCGCTTCATTTATGAAAACCTCCCATTCATCCATTGATGGAACGATGTAATCTTCTCGTAGCCCTTTTTCTTCGGCAGTTTTCGCAACTGAATAGGCTGCTGCTATTGTCATTTCGTCCGTTATGGTTTTTGCGTTTACGTCTAGCGTTCCTCTGAATATACCGGGAAAGCCGAGAGAATTATTAATCTGATTTTCGAAGTCCGAACGACCGGTTCCGACGATCCTTGCTCCGGCTTCTTTTGCTTCCCATGGCCAAATTTCCGGAACTGGATTTGCCACGGCGAAAACTATTGCATCTTTATTCATCCCGGAAATCCATTCTTTCTTTATTGTACCCGGGACGGGTTTTGCCGCTGCAACCATAACGTCCGTACCTTTTATTGCTTCTTCGCTGTCACCCTTTTTGCCTTCTCCATTTGTTATGCAGGCAAGTTCCCATTTGTAGGGATTGTGTTCTTTATTTTTATCAAGATCCTCTCGACCTTTATGCAGAATTCCTTTACTGTCGGTAACTACAACATTCTTTTCGGTTGCTCCGGCTTTGAATAATATTCTACAGAGCGCCACATTCGCTGCACCCGCACCTATAATAGCGAATTTTACTTTACTTAAATCTTTTCCTACAAGTTTTAATGCGTTAATAATGCCTGCAAGTTCGATTGAAGCGGTTCCCTGCTGGTCATCATGCCAGACCGGGATGTCTAATTCTTCCCTGAGACGGTCTAGAATGTAAAAGCATTTCGGATTTTCGATATCTTCGAGATTTATTCCTCCGAAGGCAGGGGCAATTATTTTCACAGTTTCAATGAATTTCTCGGGTTCCTTTGTATCAAGGACAACTGGAAAAGCGCTTACTCCTCCGAGGTATTTGAATAAAAGGCTTTTGCCTTCCATAACCGGTAGGCTGGCGAGTGGACCTATATCGCCGAGTCCGAGAACTCTCGAACCGTCTGAAATTATCGCAACATTGTTCCACTTATTTGTAAATCTGTAAGCAAGCGATGGGTCTTTATTTATCATTTTACACGGTTCCGCGACACCAGGAGTATACCATATACTGAAATCATCCACGCTTGTTACAGAGCATTTTAGAGAACTTTCGATTTTCCCCCGGTAATGTTCGTGCCATTTTGGAGCTATTTTTTGCGGTTGTTTGGCTTTCTTGATTAATTTTTCAATATCGTGATTCTTATTATCTGGCATTTATTATTTCTTATTATTTTTTCTCTGTGTGCTCAGTGTGTTTTTTTAATTAAAATTAAATACTCTGTGTTCTCTGTGGTTCATGTTTTCTTCTTTTCATAAAAACTATTTCCCTTTGCATCCATCGTTACAATTAGGGGTCCGAAATTTTCGACTTTTAGTATCCATAAGGCTTCAGGGATTCCGAGTTCTTCAAGAAAATAAACGTCTTCGACTTTTTTTATTGATTTTGCCGCAAGAGCGCCAGCTCCGCCCGTGAAATGGGCATATACTGCTCCTGTTTTTTTAAGTGTTTTTAAAGTTTCTTTCCCCATTCCGCCTTTACCAATAATCATCTTTACTCCGAATAATGACAAAAATTCGCTTTCAAAACTTTCCATTCTTATCGAAGTTGTGGGTCCGGCTGATACTATAACCCATTTGTTTTTTTCTTTTCGGGTGACAGGACCACAGTGAAAAAGTACCAATTCTTTTGGATTAAAGGGTATTTTTTTACCTTTCTTTTTTAGCTCGAGCATTTTCTTATGTGTTTCATCTCTTGCGGTGAAGATTTTACCGCTTAAAAAAACAATATCTCCTACGGTTAAATCTTTTATATCTTTTGTTGATAGGGGTGTTTCCAGATAGATTTTTTTCATTTATGTAAGTTTTATGGAGCCGTTGTTATCAATTTTTATGGTTTTTCTTCTGTGAGCCCAGCATTGTAAGACCATACCCACCGGGAAAGACGCGGGGTGACGATGAGCGTATTCGATGTGTACGTCCAAAACTGTAGTTTTTCCGCCCATTCCCATTGGCCCAACTCCTGTTTTATTTATGAGTTTAATTAATTCTCTTTCCGTTTTTGCTACTTGTTTTTCTTTGTGTCTTTCTCCGACTCTACGTAGAAGGGCTTTTTTTGCGAGTTGCATACATATATCGGCACCGCCACCGATACCGATTCCTGCGATGGTCGGGGGACAGGGTTTGCCCCCCGCGTTTGTAATTTGTTCTACTATAAGTTTTTTTAATTCAACTAAACCTTCACCGGGATTAAGCATCCATAAAGCGCTCATATTTTCCGAACCGCCACCCTTAGGTAAAATGTGAATCGTACATTCGCTGCCATTTACAATATTCCAGTTTATATAGGGGATATGCATACCTGTATTGTCTCCCGAATTTTCACCCGTAAAGGGATTAGCGGTATTTGGACGCAGAGGAATTTCTACTGTTGCTCTTTTTACCGCGTTTTTTATAATTTTCTTTAAATCAACAAGGTATTTAAATTCAATGCCTGCTTCTATATAAAATGTCATTATACCCGTATCCTGGCACATTGGGATATTTTGTTTCGAAGCGATTTTAATATTTTCGAGAATTGCTTCAAGCTGGATTCTGGCAAGCCCCTTTTCTACCTCTTTTGCTTTTCTTAAAGCTTTTACAACGTCTTTAGGAAGTTCTGTTTCAGCCTTCTCGATTGCTTCCATGAGCATTTCTTCGATATTTCTTTTACTTATCTTTGCCATCTTAATTCCAATATACAGAGTAATGTAATTGCCGGGAAAGTCAATAAGTTTTTTAAATGTGCAAATTGATTAATTTAGTAGAAAATATATTTTTATTTTACCGTAAAACTGATACTACTTGATAAATCTTTATCCTTTTCTGATTTAGCTGTAAGGCAATATTCTCCGGGTTTTATTTGCCAGAGGAAATTATGTTCTTTAAATGTTTCTCTTAATTTTTCTCCATTTAAAGACCAGGTTATTCTTTCTTCTTTTTCGGTGGTTATAAGTTCTATTTTTATAGATTGATATTCGGGTTTTACATTGGATAATCGGTAAAAAATTGCTCCTTGTTGCGGTTTTATTATTTTAAATCTTTCTTCATGTTTTATTTCGCTTGATGGATTTTTTGCTTCGAATCCTTCTGCCCATTCTTCATATCTGCCCGGTAATACCGTATGAACTTTTCCTTTATCATGAGTGTGCATGTTACAGCTATCTTTGTTGTAGTAAACAAGACTCTTTTTGGGTATTATCTCTTCGATTGAAGATGGACAGAAAGGATTTGGTCTTTTACCCGATAGAGGGCAAATGGTAATTCGCGTAAGTTCTTCCGGTAAAGGTTCTTTTTCCGGATAATCTTTTTTACTGTAAAGTAAATGCATGATATTTGCGAACAGAGGTCCGGCTCCGGATACACCTGAAACTTTTTGCATGGGAGTATGGTCGAAATTCCCCACCCAGACAGCAAGAGTATAATCTTTGGTAAAACCTATTGTCCAGTTGTCGCAGAAGCGGAACGAGGTTCCTGTTTTGGCAGCGCAGGGGAAGGGAAAGTTCAGTACGGAATAAAATCCGAATTCTGAGGTACGGGCAAATTTATCACTTAAGATATCGGTTATCAAATAATTCAATGCAGTCGTAGAGATTGTCTTTTCCGATTCTGTGTTTTTCTTTTCTTCTCCATCAATCGTTACTATTTCTTTAATAGGGATGAAACTCCCCGAGCGTGCAAGACACATGTAAGCTCTTGCTAATTCAAACAGGGATACTTCTCCTCCTCCGAGTACAAGTCCGACGCCGTAATAATCTGCGTTTTTGTCTAAGGAATTAAATTCGTAATCCTTAAGACGTGATAGGAATCTATCTATGCCTGTTTTCGCCAAAACTCTAACAGCCGGAACATTAAGAGAATTTGCCAGAGCTTCTCTTAGTCTTACGGGACCGTAAAAGTCTTCGGAATAATTCTTAGGGCAATATATGCCTGTGGGCATCTTGTAGTAAGTTGGTATGTCTGAAACTATTGTTGAGGGTGTGAGCCCATCTTCGAAAGCTAATAGATAAAGAAAAGGTTTTAATGTGGATCCCGGTTGGCGCAAAGCTCTTACTCCGTCGTTTTCGCCTTCATTTTCAGAGTTAAAGAAATCTGCCGAACCAGTATATGCAAGGACTTCGCCTGTTGCGTTATCTAGTAATATGACAGCTGCGTTAGTGACGTTAAAGGGTTCAAGAGCTTTTACCACTCTATTAGTTTGCTCCTGAACGATTTTCTGTAAATCTCGGTCAATCGTAACTTTGACCTTTTGTACATCCTCCGGTAGTGTTTTTATTAGGGTGAAAACAAAATGCGGTGCAAGAAAGGAGGCTGTTTGTGGTCTTAAAGAAATATCTTCTTTAAGTATTCTATCGATTCTTTCTTTATCTATAAGATTTTGTTCTTCCATTTTTTCAAGAACATATTTTTGGCGTTTCTTGATTTCTTCTAAATTATTATAAGGGTTCAAGCGGGTTGGAGAATTGGGAATAGAAGCCAGAAAAGAAGCCTGTGCAAGAGTTAAATCCGAAGATGATATACCGAAGTAAGCCTTTGAGGCTCCTTCAATGCCGTAAAGGTTTCCACCCATCGGTATCCTATTTATATAAGATTCAAGAATTTTTTCTTTACTTAATCCTGCTTCCAGACGATACGCAAAATACGCTTCTTTTATCTTTTTGAGTAGTGTCCGCTCTCCCGGTCTCATCATTCGCGCAAGCTGGAGTGTTATTGTTGAAGCACCAGATACGATTTTCCTTTTTTTAGTATTTTGCCAGGCTGCTCTTATGACAGCTGTGTAGTCAATACCATTATGGTGGTAAAAGTCTTTATCTTCGGAAGCTATAATTGCTTTTAGAAAGTAAGAGGATACTTGATTTAGGTTAGTGTGTATTGAGCGGGTTGAATTTTCCGATAGAACTTCCTGGAGTAATTTTCCGTCACGGGCGTAGAATTTAACAGAATGAAAGCTTTCTTTTTTTAGAGCTTCTTCTGTAATTGGTAGAAGATAAGGTGTAAGTCGAAAGGCAAGTATAAATAAGATTATTGAAACCCAAAAACTCTGAAGCACTTTTTTCTTATTTAAGTTAGCTTTAATTTTTTCGAAGAAATAAACCACAAATCTCACTTTATTCAACCCCGGATTCTTTTACCGCAGAGAGCACAGAGTTTCGATTTTGTTTCTCCGTGTTCTCTGTGTTTCTCTCTTTTCTAACACAATTATTACTCTGTGTCCTCTGTGGTAGATTTTTTTGTTTTTCAATCATTCAATACTTCTATGAATCCTTCGCTGCTTGTACCAAACTGCTCAGGTTCGTACATCAGACTGACTTTTGAGCAGGGCCATAAGAAGTAGCCTGATGTCGTTGCTCTGAGTAAGTATTTATACTGATATATTCCGGGTCTAACCATATCGGAGAAAAGAGCAACCCTGTCGTCTCTCAGTTCCGTGTGATTTATAGGATTCCATGAGCCTCCTCTTGTAGTTCTTTCCTGTGAGTCAATATCGTATCTTGTTGAAGTTGTTTTTAACGAGGCATCGATCGCTTCCAGACCCGAAGGAAGCGGGTCGTCGATTACAAGATGGTAAGAAGTCTGATTGACCTTAAACTCAAGTTCGACTTCAAGGACATCTCCAGGCTTAATATTGATAGGTTTTAGCGGTTGATTTTCATATTTGGCGATAAGCTTACCGGTATCTTTATTCCTTACTGATCTTTTTATGGTAAGACCTTCGTTTCTGGAGGATTGAGCGCCCTTTATTCTGTATGAGTATGATAGTACATAGTATAAAAATCCGCTCCCTTTTTTGGAAAGCTCAATTTTAGAGAGACCATCCGGTAGTTTTGTAATGGGTATAAATTCTTCAAAAGGTTTATACTGATGCCCTTTGAACATATGAGTAAGGACTTTTTCTCCTGCAATGAACACATTCGCGGAATATTTAGGAGGCTCTGCTTCTCTTTTTAATGAGATTTCTACAAGGGCGTCCATGGCTTTGGCATTTTCGTATGTATATCTCCATCTTCCGTTTTTCCTTGCGTTTAACATATAACGGGCGAATTTTGAAATAAATTCACTCTCGGGTTCCATTTCAAGGAAAAGTTTAGTCGCTTCGGCAGTCGTTATTATTGGTGAGTACATGAATAACCATGATGGAGGTAAATCTCTTGGACTTTCAAAATGTGCGGTTTGCGCTGTGACAAACATTCCATTTTTAATCTCTTCCAGGAGTATGCGTGCTTCTTTTTCCCATCTCGAGGATTTATAAAGTAGATATGCGAGACTTATTTGTGCACCAAAGCTTAATTCATTTCTGCGATTGAAGTATTCCTCAAAGTAGGTTTCATCGTTTTTACCCAGGTAATGCATTCCAAGTAAGATGTTGATTCTGTATTCTGCCAGTCCTTTCCAGCTGAAAAATGAATAACATGGGTTTCTCAGGGTATATTCGAGAAAATTAAGAAGATCGTTCTGTGCGTTGTCAGGAATTTTGTATCCTAAATCCTCGCATCTCTTGAAAAGGTACGCGACATATGGTGATAAGAAACAGTCGGAACGCCAGCTCGTTGGCCAGAATTTGAATCCGCCGTCAGACTTTTGCATTAGA
>Ga0307437_1000622_pt1 | contig 26861 bp, 28 predicted proteins | sample SalMarWE160390MG_FD_202146 | JGI IMG/M metagenome (GOLD analysis project Ga0307437, IMG submission 202146) | Salt marsh sediment microbial communities from the Plum Island Ecosystem LTER, Massachusetts, United States - WE1603-90 | ecosystem: Environmental > Aquatic > Marine > Intertidal zone >...
TAATTATTAGGCGTCCAAAAATTATACTTAAAATGCCGGTTAAGAAAATTGTAAGATAAAAAAATAAAAAATTTATCAGCCAAAAGAAAAATAATTTTCCTTTTTTTAACTTAAAGGATATATATATAATAAAAATATGCTTCTAGGAGTTTTTACTATTACCGGCGGTTTTTATATTTTTACTACAGGCATGCTTGATAGATATTATTTTACAGGCTTAATATTTTTCCTAATATTGACGATGTTTTATAAAAAGACCTTACTTTTGTGGTTAAGTGCAGCACTACTTTTTTCATTAAATTTATTTTTTTCTTTTGGTTATCCCTATTCTATAAATTTTAATTTGCCTAATGTATTTTGGGTAAATTACCCCATGGTTAGGATATTAAGCCTCATTCAGCTAACGCTATTTGTTTCAATGATGGTAATTTCTATCAAAAATAATATTTCAATTGAAAGAAACAGAAGTCGTATTAAATGAGAATTTTTTTAAAGTCTATTTTTTCTTTGAAAAGCAACCTTATCTATAGATTTTCTTATTCTTCTTAGGAAAAAGGCTGATTCTAAAAATAATCGGTATCTTAATTGTTTGTTATATTTTGACTTTAAAAAAGCCTTTTTTATTTCTTTTTCATAATCACGATTATTTTCATAAAAATAAGACAGATTCCCCCATTTTTTTTTGATAAGATTTAAACCTTTAACCATTCTGGTTCTCTTTTTTAAATAAGACCAAAAACCAAAAGCCTGTTCGTTATGTTTAACTATCATTTTGGGGTTAAGGCCAATCTTTCCTCCTTGTGAAGAGATCTGAAGACCAAAATCAACATCTTCACTACCCAAGCATTCATTAAAGCGTAGATTTTTAATTATTTTCCTCCGAAAGCAAGCATTTTTTGTGTCCAGGGCTTTAAAAGTTTTCGTTTTCTGTTCCCATAATCTTTTTAACCAAAGGTCATTGGTCCACTGGGCAAACTGAGAGTAAAAACCATTATCAATGTTAATTGATTTTCCCTGAACAGCCGAATATTCTGGATGATTTTTTAGAAATAAAAAGGCTTCTTTGAGAGTATTTTTCTCAAGCTGGCAATCATCATCAATAAAATAAAGGAAATCAGCGTGGCAAGACAATAAAGCTTTATTCCTTGAATAAGCATGGCCTTTTTTATCTTGAAATTTAATTTTAATGGGCAAGACAGATTTTCTGGCTACTTCTTGAGAAGGTTTATCTTTTGAAGAGATAATCAAAATAATCCTTTGGGGATTAAAAGTTTGTTTTTCAATAAAAGCCAAACATTGAGAAAGAAGTCCTGGCCTAAAACGAGAAATAATGGCGACATCCAAGGTGAGATTTTTAGCCATAATAAAATTATCTTTCGGTTAGTTTTTTATCTAAAATCTTTGTTACTTCCTCAACCTTTTTAGTGGCAAAATACCAATCAAAGGTTTTTTTAAGACCGTCCTTAAATTTTACTTGCGGTTCCCAACCTAGAAGTTTTTTGGCTAAATTGTAATTTGCCACCCGATTATAGGGCCCGACAGGCATCTTAGGCAAAAACTTTATCTTGGGATAAAAATTGGCTAAACGAAAAATCATTTGTACTGCCTCAATCACTTTTGTTCTTTCCCTTGTCCCTAAATTGACAGCTTGGCCGTCGTCAATCTTTTGAGCTACCAAAATTATCCCTCGGACAATATCGCCAACGTAAGTCCAATTCCTAACTTGTTGACCGTTACCCCAAACTAAAAAAGGGTTTTGTTCGATAAAAGCTCTAGCAATCAAAGCAATAATAGCGTGATTCTCTACCCCTCTTTCGCCGTAAACTGTAAAAAAGCGACAAGAGGCAGTTTTTATTCCCCATTTTTGATGATATTCCTTCAAAACTTTCTCCCCCATTAATTTTGCCCAACCATAAATATTGTCGGCATCATAAGGGGGACCCACCATCTTTTCGGTTAAATATAATTTTTCCTTGGGATTTTTTTGTAAAAAATTAGGGTAAACGCAACCGGAAGAGGCATAAACAATTTTTTCAACTTTATTCTCCAGGCAAGATTTGAAAACTAAGTTATCAAGAGCAAAGTTAATGGCTGACTCGGCCTGGTGAAGGTCAACAAAACCCCTTCCTCCATGAACCGCCGCCAGATGAAAAACCACATCAATATTTTTAAAAGCTTTTTGACGAATTTTCTCCTTAAGCAAATCGCCCTTAATAAATTCAATTTCCTTGTTTCGGATATGTTTTTTAATGTTTTCGACCTTACCGCTACTTAAATCATCAACAACTCTTACCGAAGCACCCAAATCAACTAGCGAATCAACCAAGTGAGAGCCAATGAAGGAGGCACCACCGGTGATAAGGATTTTTTTCTTTTTGAGATCTTTCATTTCTTTTTTAAAAACTTTTTCATCAATTCTAAACTAACCAAAATAATAAAACAAGGGATTTGTAGAAGATAACGGCGCCAAAGTCTTTTGGGTTCTGAACAAAGACGGAAAAACCATTCCAATCCTGAACGCTGCATCCATAAAGGCGCTTGTTTTTTTACCCCAGCCAAAAAATCAAAAGCCGCCCCCACCCCAATTAAAACCTTCGGCGATAATTGAAGACTGAATTCTTTAATGAAAAGATTTTGCTTGGGCACCCCTAGGCCAACCCAGACAATATCGGCCCGGCTTTTTTCTATTTTCTCCATTATTTTTTTCTTTTCTTTGGCGGTTAAATCTCTGAAGGGCGGCGAATAACCACCGGCAAGAAAAGTTCCCGGAAATTGATCTTTAACTTTAATTATCAAAGCTTTTAAAATTTTCGGACTTCCTCCGTAAAAAAAATGTCGAATGTTTTTGCCTTGACTTCTGGCCAAAACTTTTCTGAGCAAATCAGGTCCGTAAACCCGACTGACCATTTGATAATAAAATTTTCTTCCTATCCAAACTAAAGGCATGCCATCCGGCGTATTTAAATCTGATTTTAACAAGGCTGTCCTGATTGTTTTGCTTTTTCTGGCTTGTATTAAATCATTCATGGAACAAGCAAAAACTGTCCGACTGTTTTTATTTTTTGCCCATTCAAAAATCAAGTTACAAGCTTTTTCCAAATTAACAACGGAAATTGGCAATCCTAAAACAGGAAAAGAATCAACTTTAAAATCATCTAAAGGCAGCTTTTTGTAAAAGATTTCTTTTTTAAGATTTAATCCAGAGGGGAAAAGTGATGATAGCTGTGAGGAATAATTTTCCAATATCATCTTTTTTTTGGAGAAATTATCTCTATATTCAAAAATTTTCTGATAGTCTTTATTCAGTTGAAAAAAAGCTCTCCTTTTTTCTCGATTGTTGTTATAAGGGACATCTTCCCAACAAAATACTTTTCCAAAAAGATCCTCGGCAACAATCTTGGTTATTAGGTGATCAACATGACTCCCAATTCCCAAAGGGCAAAAAACACTTAATCGGTCTTTTTTAGGGCTCGTGAGTGCAATAACCTTATTTTTTATCTTGTTAATTAATTCTTCATCTTCAAATGAAATTTCCCCATAAAACACTCTTTGCTCGTCTTTATAAAGAAAATTCTTTTGGGAATCAATCCGCCAGGCAGCATCAATAAAACCTAAATTTTGTGGTCTAACCCCTAAAGCAGACCAGGCTTTTCTATCCTCTTTTCTTCTTGCTTCAAAGAATTTTAAGCTGTCGTTTCCGATAAAATTACTTTGTCTCAAGTGAAATTGAGCTGCCTGAGAGATTTTCCCCAGTAAACCCTCGGTAAAAATATTAACCGCCAAAATTTGGTGACCTTTTTTGGAAAGAGATCTTAATAAACTGCCACAAGATAAAATCGTATCATCAAGATGAGGTGATAAAAACAAACAAGTTTTTTTAAGATTGGGGTAAAACATTTTTTATTTCCTTCAGGATTGTTTTGGCGGTTTTAGACCAACGATAATTTTTGACTAAGTTTAAGCCATTTTGCCTAATTTTTTCCTTTTGTTTTAATGACAGCGCATAATAACTCAAGATACTAGAGGCAATTTTTTCTGGTGTCACTTCGCTGATAATCATTTCTGAGCTTATTTTAAGCTGCGCCTCTTTTAAATCACCTACCCCAGTTGATAAAACAGGCGTCCCGCAGGCAATAGCTTCCAAAAAAACCAAAGGCAACTGCTCTTTTTCAGAAGGCAAAACCAAAAGGTCACTTTTTTTGTACAATTTAGCCAATTTTCCATGGCTTAAATCTCTTATCAATCTAATCTCTTTTACTTTGGCTAATTTTAAAAAGGTCTTTTCAAATTCTTTTTGGGAAGAAGGAGTATAAACAATTTTCAAATTTATACCTTTGACTTTATCTTTAATTAGGCTAAAGGCCTCAGCTAAAGGAACCAAACCTTTTTCTTTTTCCAAACGACCCACAAAAAGCAAATTAAATTTATTTTTTTTAAATTTTATTCTTCCTTTATGATTAAAAAGCTTTTCGTCGATACCGTTAGGGACAATTTTAATAAGCTTCTCTTTAATTAGGGGAAAATCTTCTCTAAGATCATTAATCGCGCCTTTGGCAGGGACAAAAATTTTTTTAACCTTCCTATAAATAACCTTCTTTTCTAAATTGGCCAAAAACCAATAGAAGGGGAAAATATAAAGCCAGCGCCGAAGAAAATTCTTTTCTTTCTTCAGTTCCCCCTTAAGATTGAGATGTTTCTTGCCATGATAATGGAAAAATAAAGAGGGCCTATTGGATTTTAAAAAAAGCGAAGCTAAAAAAAGAGCTATTAAGGAGGAAGAATAAACGGTTTTGACTTTATTTTTATACCTTAAACTGATTAAAGCTTGTCGATATTGAGAAAATTGTTTTAAAAAAGATTTTAATAATTGAAGCCTTTCAGCTTTATTCCAAACAACTCTATCAACGATAACTTCTTTAATTAGAATATTCTTGTCAATTTTATAAAGATTTTGACTGATGCTTTTATTAGCAACCCATTCTCCCCCATTTTCCTTTGGGAAAATCATGAAAATTTTTCTGTCCATATTAAATTAAGGAGTTTTTAAAATTTCCGTCACCGTCGGCCAAATGCTGTAATTGACGGTATGGATTGGAATTCCATTACCAACCTTTACCTGAATATCGTCAAAAAGATAATATTCGTCATTAATTTGTTTGACCAAAAGCTTTAGAATTAAATAAACATCCTTTTTTACCGGATCACGTCTTAAAAAGACTTCACCTTTATCATTGGTAACAATTTTTTTGGCTGCTTCTTCTGTTTTTCCTAAGACTGTAATCACCTCTCTGCCATCTGAATCTCTAACTTCATCACCAACTTTAATTGCCTCAGCTAAAAATGGCTGGATTCCATTGGTCTCTGGAAAAACAGGATTTGAATCCAAAATCTGACTTTTAACGATTAATTCTACGCTTTTTCTTGGGTCATCAACACCTTCGACCGCAGTCACCAACCCCTCAGCGACAATATCCTCGAATTCAACCTTAATAGGGCTACCCACTAACAATGGCTTGCCTTTGTAAGTATAATTTTGACTTCTTTTATTGTAGTTCACCTTTAATTTTAAATTGAGGTAAACGGCCTTTTCAGCTCCACCAGAATCGTAGAAGTTGACTTTTTCAATTTCGGCTGAGGTTCTCCCCAAACCATCCCTTTCTCTCATCCCTTCTTTGAATAAATAAACAAACCAAGCCTGGGGGTTATTTCTAACATAAAGGATACTATCCTCGGTAATCTTCACCGTGGTTTTGATATATCTCGTCCCCCTAAAGAAAAAAACGCCGGCACCAATAGCCAAAAAAATCACAAAGATAATAATTAAAAAATCAAATAATCCTAAATTCTTAAGTTTGTTTTGCAGTTTCATAGAGAATTAAAGTTAAAATAATTAAAAGCAATAAATCTGTCGAATACAACGGCTGCAGTAACCAATTAAATAAAACAGCCGAAATTGAAAAAACTGCCCCAATGGTTACAATTTTACCATAATCATTTTTGATTGACAAAACAGTCAACGATTTTTTTAACAAAACAACAAGATAGGCCAAGAAGAAAATCAAAGCAATTAAACCTGTCTCCGAAGCCATCAATAAATAGGCATTATGAACCACTGACGGAAAATAAGACATCACCCCATGGGGATTTTGTTCAAAAATCAGTTGAGGGCTTAAACCAAGCCCAACACCAAAAAAAGGAAATCTTGAAATTAAACTCCACGATTCCTTCATTAATTCAAATCGGGTATAAAAACCGCCTGATTCACCAAAAGAATAAAGAGATCTGGAAATTCTAGGTAAAATAATAAAAAGAGAAAGAATAAAAACAACCAGTGCCAATAATAGTAATTTTCTTTTAACCTTATTAGAAAACTTTAAGGGAAACCGCCATTTTTTTTCGATAATAAAAAGAAGCAGGAAAGCAGTTGAAATAAAAGAAAACCAAGCTGAACGGCTAAGCGTCAAAAATAGAGTCACTAATCCAAAAACAAAAGCAGTTGAACTGTAAACTAAATGATTACCCTTCAGATAAAAACTGGCTAAAACCAAAATTAAACTCGGCAAAAGAAAAGCAGAAAGTTCATTGGCGTGAGAAAACGTTCCTACCGGCCGGTATTGGAAAACGTCTTCATCAGCCCCGCGACCAAAAACTTCAATATCTTGTCTTAATTCAATTGACCTTCCTAAGGGGCTTCTGCTAACGTATTGTAAGCCAGACAAAGTGCCTTCAAAAATAATCATTGCCGAAAGAAGCGCCAAAATTATGAAGAAAATATTTTTAAAATTATAAGAACGGACAAAAAAGAAAATTATAAAAATCCCCAGCATGCCTAAAGCATAAAGAGCAGAAATTTGATAGTTCTTGGAGGCAATAAAAGAAGAAATAACCACAGCTAAATAAAAAAAGAGAAGCAGCCAAAATGAGGTATCAAAGCTTAACTTAGCTATTTTTTTTCGAATAATATCTCTTAAAAGCACCAATAATAAGAGGTAGGAAAAAATGATGGAGACGGTTAAAGTAACGCCAATATTATAGCCAAGAGGATAGTCTTCAAGTAAGAGTTTTTGGACAGGAATAAGTTCAAAAACATAAGTCTTACCTACAATAAAAATAGAACTCGCTAAAGTTGTCACCAAAAGAGCAAGACGAAAATTTTTAAGCTTAAAATAATAAATTAAAATCAGGACTAAAAAAGCTAGAAAAAGGGTTTTATTATTGGGATTTAAAAAGAGGAAAAAGTAAAAAAAGAGCGTCGTCCAAAAAATATAAAAGGCATTATCTTTGAGAAAAAATTTTTTAAACTCTTCCCAAAGGACTGATTTTGATGCTATAATTTTATCAAATGTCTCCCTCATTGAAAAATAAACTGATTATTATCCCCTTTAATAATCCAAAAATCTGGATATGTGATTATATCACAAAAACCATCGATATTTTGGCTGAAAAAAATACCGTTATCGGTTTTTTATGGCAAGATGCGGCTTCTTTTAAGGAAATTTTGATTAATAAGAAACCATTCCAATTTTTTAAGAAGGAGGGCAACGTGTTTTATCTAACTCCAATTCATTTTTTACCTTTTCGGCGTTTTGCTTTTATCGAATTTCTTAATTTAATCATCAATAGCTATCTGCTAAAAATTTTTATTTTTTTAAGGGGCTTTAAAAGCAAGAATAAAATTCTTTGGCTTTTCCATCCTGATTTTTGGCTGTTGCCTAAAATTTTCGGCAAGTCTTATTTTTCTTTATATGATTGTGTCGATTATTTTTCTTCAACCGATCTCCAAATCGAGAAAAAAATCCGCCAAAACGAGGCTAGATTAATCAAAAATGTTCAGTTGATGACGGTTATCTCTAAAACTTTAAAATCACTACATCAGCAAAATCAATTAAAGATTAAAGTTATCCCTCAGGGTTTTGCCTTGGATATTTATAAATCACCCCAAAAATTACCCATAAACAACCTTATTCTTAAACTTAAAAAACCAATTATTGGCTTTATAGGTGGAATTAATTATCGGTTTGATTATTCTTTGTTAATCCAACTCACAAAAGAAAATCCAAATCTAACTTTTCTCTTTGATGGGCCAATCCAGAGTTCTCACTTTGTAAAAACTAACGAACTTGAAAAGCTTAAGAAGCTAAACAATGTTTTTTTTCAAAACAGCAGTCCAAAAGAAATTATTCCGGAAATTATCAAATATTTTGATATCTGCCTTATCCCTTATGACATTAGTCAGGCCTTTAATCGCTTTTGCTATCCAATGAAAGTTTTTGAGTATTTTTACCTCGGCAAACCGACTATTTCCACACCAATTGAAGAGTTAAAGTATCTCCAACCTTATGTTAAAATAGCTAATAATGCTGAAGAATTCACTAAGGAGATTAAAAAAATACTCAAAAACGGCTGGCCAAAAAATTATATTCAAAAACAAAAAAAATTAGCTATCGAAAACAGTTGGACTAACAAAATTACCAAAATCGACCAAATTCTTACTGAAACCATTAATGCCTAAAAAAATTGTTCTATCAATTCTTAGTCCCACCTATCAGAATGAAGCCTATATCACCCAGGTCGTCAATGAAATATACAAAGATGTTGTTTCCCGCTTCCCTAGCTCTTGTGAAGTTATCATATATGAAACTGGAAGCCAGGATAAAACCAAAGAAATTCTAATAAATCTTCAAAAAAAATATCCATTAAAGTTAATCACCACTAAAGAAAAAAGGGACTATATCCCCAAGGTAAAAAAACTTTATAAAGAAGCTAAGGGTGAACTTATTTTTTTCCTAGATTCCGATGGCGAATGCCGGCCAAAAGCATTTTGGAAGCTATATCAGAAATATCAAAATGGCAAATATGATATTGTGACAGGCTTGAGAATAAAAAGAAAACCATTTTACCGCCTAATTATCACCAAATTAGATAACTTTTTAATCAGGAAGTTTTTTTGTTTAAAAATTAATGATGCTAATTGCGGCTTTAGATTAGTTAATGCCAAATTTAGCAAAGAATTAATGTATGGCTGGGGTAAACTGAAACATAATTCCAACACTGAACAGCTTCTTTTAGCCAATAAAAAAGGCTTAAAAATTGCTGAAGTGGCTGTTTTACATCGAGAGAGGAAGAGTGTTATCTCACCATCATATAAATTAATACTACAGATTTTTAAAGCAAGCTACGAATTAATTAAATTTAAATTTGAATATGACAAACTTTAAACACATTTTTCTTAAATCATGGGAATTAACCTTGGAAATGACCAAAAATGAAATCAAGGCCCGCTATAAAAATGCTTTTTTTGGTTTCCTGTGGGCTTTCTTAAACCCTTTGATTCAAATGTTAGTCATCGGCTTTATCTTTCAATATTTCATCAAGACTCCTATCCCTGATTATTTTTCTTTTCTATTCTTGGGTCTTCTTGTTTGGAATTTTTTTTCTTATTCATTAATCAAAACTGCACCTTCAATCGTTTATGCTCGAGACCTTATTCACAAAGCGAATTTTCCCCGCGAATCTATCCCCCTCTCTATTGTTTTTTCTAATTTCTTTAATTTTCTTATTGCCTTTTTTTTGTTTTTTATTTTTCTGTTAATCTTCCGTGAACTCTTTCTCTTTAGTGGCTTGTTTTCTTTTTCCATCTTAATCGCATCTTTTTTATGGATTATCTTTCTTACCAGTGGTCTGGCTCTTTTATGTTCGGCTTTAAACGTTAAATACCGCGATATTAATTTTTTTATCCAGGCCTTGATTATCATTTGGTTCTACGCTACTCCGATTATCTATTCGTTGAATATCCTTCCAGAGAGATATCTAAAAATTTTTATCCTCAATCCTATTGTTTACCCGCTAGAAATGTTAAGATTTAGTCTTCTTGGAACAAATTTACCTTCGATATTCATTTTTTATACAAATTTATTTATTACATTGATTCTAATCGTCAGTGGTGTTTTAATCTTTAAAAAAGAGAATAAAACCTTTTCTGATTGGTTATAGAAAATATGAGAAATCACCAGTTTGCCATAAAAATTGAGAATCTGTCCAAAAAATATATTCTTCATCATGAAAAACCCACTTTGGTGGAAAATATTTTCCGTTTTCGGAGAAAAGAAGAAGTTTGGGCTTTAAAAGATATTAATTTAGAAATTAGAAAGGGAGAAAAGATAGGTATCATTGGCGATAATGGCTCAGGAAAAACAACTCTTTTAAAAATTATCAGTGGTATTACTTTTCCAACAAGTGGCGATATAAAGGTAAATGGAAAAATTGCCGCCCTGATTGATCTTAAAGCGGGCTTTCATCCTGAATTAACCGGCGAAGAAAATATCTTTTTAAATGGCATGCTTTTGGGGATGAACAAAAAAGAAATCAATCAAAAGTTTGACAAAATTATTGAATTTTCTGGCTTAGGAAAATTCATTGATGCTCCCCTTCATATCTACTCAAGTGGGATGATTCTTCGCCTCGGCTTTTCGATTGCTATTCACTCCAATCCCGACATTCTTTTGATTGATGAAGTCTTGGCAGTTGGCGACCAGGAATTCCAAAAGAAAAGCTACCAAACAATACAAAACTTTTTCAAAAAGGGAAAAACAATCATCTTTATTTCTCATTATCTTCCACTCGTGACTAAAATCTGTCCGAGAAGTGCTTTGTTAGAAAAAGGGGGAATAAAAATTATTGGTGAAAGTAAAAATATTATTAATTTTTATAAACAAAAACAAAATTAAATTTGTTCAGGAAACGTTATCTATTGTGTGAATAAATCATAAGTTCTTCCTTTGTAGGTGGATTCCTCGAGAGAATAATAAAATCGATACACACAAATATGCTATTAATAATATTATAGATAAATCGAGGAAGGTATTTAATCTGTATCACTTCTAATCCAGTAAAATCTTTCCGCATAATATCTTTAGCATGAAAGGAAAATGAATCAAATAACGATGAGAAGCAAATATGGATCCAATATACAATAAGGCCAAATTTAAATAAACATCCTCCTCAACTTGATTTTGATTGCTTTTTTGAAAGCTGCCATACTTTGCGATGTGGACAACGGAGTATCTATTTTTTTCTGGAGATCCTTAATCTTTGCATTCATGCGGTGAAGTAATGTAGGGTGAACCAAATGATACTGCCATAATGGCAATTTATAATACAAATGTAATAATTTTTTATATTGCGATAGTGTATTCTTTTTTACAAAAAGGGTCATGTTTTGCGCATACCAACACTCAACATCTTTCTTCTCCCACAATATTGGCCTGATGGCATCAACTAAAACATAATTATGTTTATTAAATAGTTTTTCCCAATATTCCAACCATTGTTCGTTTATATGATTTGTTCCTCCCTGGCCAGGAATTGCAGCAGAAAAAACAACAATTGGACTCAATTTTACCAATGATTTTACTAAAACAGAGGAAGAAGAACTGGGTAGATGCTCTGCTACTTCTAAACACAGTGCCATATCAAATTTTCTTTTCAAACTAAATGGTTTAGCTAGGTCGGATGTAATAAATTTATTTGGAGGAATTAAAAGTAATTTCGATTTAATCCACGGCCCATCAACTCCCACAACATCCTTTATTCCCAAATATATACATTCTTTCAACCATGCACCAGTATCACATCCAACATCGACAACACTTTTAGGATGAATTAAATCTATAAGAATCGGTATTATAACAGCAGCTGAATTTTGCCCATCTTTGGTTACTAGTTTTTGAAATCTACCACTATAGATTTTATTTTTGGTTGAAGGATTTACCATACAACAACGCATATTGCCTCCGCTAGTATATCACACAGTGATTTTTATCTAATTATGAATTTTGTTAATAAATTATCGATTCTAATAAAAAACAGTCTTTTTGAGTAGGGCTGGCTTATTCTTAACCATATGTGAATTGCCTTAATCCAAAAATCCCTTGGGTCCCTAAAGCACTTTGTTTCTTTATAGCCTATTTTCCTCGCCATCTTCTCCCAATTAACACTCCAAATGTCCTCTGTTTTAAAATAATTTGCGCCATATTTTTGAATTAGATGTAAAATATCCGTATCCCACCAAAATTCTTTATCTTTACGTATATTAAAAATATTGATACCTAATGTTAAATAACTTTTATACCATGACTCTGGAATTATCTTGATCATATTTTTGGGAACAGCATCCATATGATGATAGGTTCTAAATATTTCAATGAAACTTTTATTAGGATTTTGTATTCGCTCAAACATCTGATACCAACGATGTTTGCTTCGCATTCTTTGCCAGTCAGTAAATTGAAAATGAAATTGTTTCACTCTTCTTATAATTAGAGGTTTAACTTTATTATTTGTCGGGAGACGTAAGCTATGAAAACTTGTTCCACTATACTTTTTCCCATCGTCTACATAGGCACGGGTTGACAAACCATCTTCCCAATACCGTTTTAAATCTGGTGTGATGCATGCCCAAGAAAATTTTATTTCCGTACCCTTTGGAGCTTTTAGTATTTTAGACCATGTTAAACTATTTAATAAATTTGCTGTAAATATTTCATCTATATCTATACCAAACAATATCTTCTGTCCTCGTATTTGGCGTGCAGCACTAATTAATAATTTGTTAGTACTATATTCATCAAATATTTTATCCGAAACCTTGATTATCTTTACCTTATTAAATTTTGATGCAATCTCAATCGAGTTGTCAGTTGAGTTTTGATCAGCAAGTATTATTTTGTCTGCCCAAAGCTCTGTACATTTCAAAAAAATCTCTAAAAACCAAGATTCGTTTTTTAATCGACTAAGACAAATTATCTTAGGTCTTACAGTATTCACTTTCATAATATCTTCAATTAATGCTATAATAACGCCATTCATAAATTATTAAAAGGAGATTTATATACATCTAGCTATAACGACAACAATTGATGTAAAAGACGAGATAGATCACCTTTCCACATCATTCAGTTCTACTGAAATAAATCGATCAAAATTAGTATTAGGTACACAAAGTATATCTCCAAAATCTTTGTATTTTACAACCGACCCTCATCCAAACGAAAGAGGTGCAGACATGTTTGCCTTATCGATTAAAGAAAAAATCATTCCGTTAATAAAATGATAAAGTCATTTATAAAATTTAGCGTGCTTCCATTTCTGAATTATCCAATAAAACTTGAGGACGACTTCATTGAAATAAATAAACTTGCAGCACAATATCCGAGTGTATTTTCAATTTTTAAGCGCCAACCTGGATATCGCAAAGTGCTCGAACACGTTACCAGAGAACAAGGCGATGAATATCTGAAAATTACTCAATATTACAATATTAATAGTATTGTCTCAAAATTTGATAAATATAAAGAAAACGATGTAATTGGAAGCCCGGTTACATACCGTTACAGACCGGGAAATTTCTCACCAACAACACTCCGATATATTAAAGTTTTAAATGATCTCAGTCTCTTTTTCGGTTCTTTAGATAATCTCAACATCGTAGAGGTTGGGCCCGCATATGGGGGACAGTGTAAAATTATTACTGATACATATAAACCAAGATCCTATACAGTCATAGATTTGCCAGATGTACTTCTTTTGACAAAAAAATATTTAAATTATTTCAATATTAAAAATATTAAATATATACCTTCAAATAAAATAATAACTGACATTAAAAGTGATTTTGTAATAAGCAACTACGCGTTCTCTGAATTAAAAAAGAGCGAACAAGACTTATATTTAAATCACATTTTAAAAAATGTTGAACGAGGGTATATTACATACAATGCTGAACACATGATTAAACATGTTTACAAAAATAGAGAATACACCGATATCCCCTATTCAAACAAAAAAATTACGAACAAGATGTCACGTTTACATAAAATCTATGTATTCGACGAGAGACCAAACACTGCCAAAGGTAATATTATCATCACCTGGGGATTATCAAGAAAATTTACAAACAACATACATATTCACAGAAAGTATTTCAAAATCATTACTAAATGAAGTGGTGTAGACTTTAGTAATCTGATTATATCCTTTTTTTTTGCTAATCTTTCCTAATTAACACTCCAAATGTCCTCTGTTTTAAAATAATTTGCGCCATATTTTTTATTCTACTAAGACAAATTATCTTGGGCCTTACATTATTATTAATTTTCATAGTTTTTTTAATTTAATGTTATAATACATCATTCCTAAATTATTTAAGAGGAGATTTATATGCATCTAGCTATAACGACAACAATTGGTTGCCCCAATAATTGTGATTTTTGCCCCCAACGATTGTTTACAACTAATTATTATAAAACAAGTCGAAAAACACTAATGACTTGGAACTTGTATAAAAAATGTATCGATAAAGTACCTCAAAATGTTGAAATTGGCTTTGGTGGATTTAGCGAAGCATTCCAAAATCCTTTATGCACAAACATGATACTGTATGCCAAAAAAAAGCATCACCGAATAAAAATCTATACAACTCTCGTTTCATCTAATTTAAAAGATATTGATACTTTATTATCAAATTTGTCTTTAGACAAAGGAGGTAAGGATTATATGTATATTCACCTTCCATCTGTTGAAAAATTTGATCAGATTAGAATAACAAAACACTATAAAATTATTCTAAAAAGATTAGTTAGTTCAAATCTTCCTAATATTGTTTTTCTCCAACATGGGTCTCTACTTAATAAGTCTCTAACAAAAATAATGAAATCTAGAAATGTACAATATTTTCCAGTAAACAGCCGCGTTGGAACAACACCTCAATTCTTAAATATTAAGATACCCAAGAAAAGGGGTATCATTTCTTGCTCTATAAAATTAAGGGATAGAATATTACTTCCGAATGGAAACGTTGTAATTTGCTGTCAAGATTTCGGTTTGAGACATATTGTCGGAAATTTATATAATTCAAAATTTAGTGATATTATTAAAAATAAGAAGATCGATTTTATTCGTAGCGCATGGGCAGATGAATCAAAGGATGTGCTCTGCCGTTATTGTGATTTTGCAAAGAACGATAATGCCAAAGCTGAGTTTTACAATACACCGTTTAGTTTAGGAAAGATTCCACTTATATTAAAGGTAATCATTTATAACAAGTTCCCTGATTTTTATTCATATTATAAAAATAAAATAAAACCAGGAAAAGAAAATCATTACCTCAAGTGGTAAATAACATTCATTGTGTTACTTTTTTTACAGAATATGCGTCAGTTTATTTTTAAAATACGACACCTAATTATTGGTATTGTAAATAATTTACGACTTTTCTTGTTATATTCCAAATTAAAAGATTACACGATGATATCAAGAAACATCTTCGTGGGAAATCTTAAACTAGTTCAAAGATTTAAAACTGTCCCAGGAGTTGTTGTTGAATGCGGTGTCTGGAGAGGTGGAATGATTTCTGCAATAGCTAAGATAATGGGTAATAAAAGAAAATATTATCTGTTTGACAGTTTCGAAGGTTTACCGCCCGCCCAAAAAATTGACGGCACATCTGCTATTAAATGGCAACGCAGCAAGAACTCGCCATTATACTTTAACAATTGTAAAACAGAAGAAAAGTATGCGCGAGAAGCAATGGTACTTTCTAATGTAAAAAACTACAAAATTATTAAAGGCTGGTTTTCAGAATCGTTGCAAAAAATCAATTTTGATCATAATATTGCTATACTTAGGCTTGATGCTGACTGGTACAAATCAACCATGGAATGTCTCGCGGCATTATATGATCATGTAGTTAAGGATGGAGTAATAATCATAGATGACTATTATATCTGGGATGGGTGCTCAAATGCTGTACATAAATTTTTAGCAATGAAAAAGGATTCTTCCAGATTATTTCAAACCAAAGATGGAATAAGTTACATCTTGAAACATTAACTTTTGAAAATGCATAAGACGATTAGCCATCACAAAAAAGCCTTAGTATGCGGTGCAGGAAAATTTATTGGTGGACATCTAGCACAAAGGCTAAAAGAAGAACAAGCGCGAAAATATCCCATCCATGAAAAAACACGTGAATAGTTATAAACAATCTAAGGGTATTTATTTCCCAAAGATATCAATTGTAACACCAACATTAAATAGGAAAGATCTCCTGGAAAAAAATATTCACAATGTTTTAAATCAAGAATATCCGAATGTTGAACATATTATTATTGACGGCAATTCGAGCGATGGAACAGTGAACATGCTTAAAAAATACAAACACTTAATATGGAGATCTGAACCAGACAGAAATCACATAGATGCCGTAAATAAAGGGGTAAAGATGGCAACTGGAGATATTATTACATGTTTAAACAGTGACGATTATTTTGAACCATTAACTCTCCAAACTGTCGGTAAATTCTTTATCAAATCATGGAAAAATAAAGTGGAACCAGTTTGCTTGGTAGGAAATTGTAGAGTTTTTAACCGTAAAGGAAAATTTATAAGAGTATCTCGTCCTGTATACTCATTTATTGACATGCTTCGATTTTGGAGACATGAGTTTCCCATAAATCCTTCTTCATATTTTTACATTCGAAAAATACATAATGAGTTAGGTTTATTTGACGAAAACGCTGGTATTGCTTACGATTACGAATTTTTATTAAGGGTGTCAAATAAATATAAATTTAATTACATCGATCAGAATTTTGGTAATTTCCTTTTTGACAAAGGAACAATTACATATGACAACTGGGATAGTCTTTCAAAGATAAACTGGGAAATCGGTAAGAAATATCGAGCAAAATTACCATTTATCTCAAAAATTGAAATTATTATTGATTACATATTTTCTCAACATCAATTTCTTCTTAATATTACAGAGTATACGAAAAGAATATGGCGAAAAATAAAATAGACATCTCCGTAATTATTGCAACAAAGGATAGGCCAAATGAAATCTCGTTTTGTATTCGTGCATTACTGCATAATCATGCTAAAAATATAGAAATTATCATCGTCGACCAAAGCAGAGACACCAATAGCGCCAATGCTGTTGGTAATTTCAACTCACATACAATTACTTATTATCACAAAAATAATATCAATGGAAAATCTGCCGCTCTTAATTTTGGTATAAAACAATCGAAGGGCAATTTAATCGCATTCACAGATGATGACTGTATTGTTTCAAATAATTGGATTAAAGAAATGGTAACATCCTTCAGCAAACATTCTGATATTTCTTGTCTAACTGGTAATGTATACCCTTATAAAAATTACCCAAAATGGACATGCCAACCCACTATTTCAACAAAAAAATTTACATTTTCTATTCCAACATATCATGTTAAAATTGGCTTTGGTAATAATTTCGCCATACGAAAATCGGCATTAAATTCTATAGGATTATTTAAAACTTGGCTTGGGCCAGGTTCAATAACAGCGGCATGCGAAGATGGTGAAATAATTCTTCGTCTACTCACAAAGGGTCATAAAATCTTTCACAATCCAGATGTAATTGTTTACCACAAAAAAAAGTTAAACAGTGCTACATTGATAAAACAAAATCTATCATATGTCTGTGGTGAAATGGCTTGCTATGGATATCTTTCATTTTTGGGATATGATTTTGCTAAAAAGATAATTTCCAATAACTTTATAGAATCGTATCATGATATGAGAAAAAATATCGGAGATATCTTAAAAAGAAGGATTATAAATGTACACAACTGGGAACATTCAATAACGAAGATATGTTTCAAAATTTTGGGCTATTTAGTTGGGTTGTTTTTTTATATACGAGAGGTTAGATTGAATAATAATTTAAGATATTCTATCAAAGTTTTACGATGAAATTTTCCTTTAAGCTATGAAAAAACTTACTCTCGGTCAAGCTGATAAAGCCATTCAAAACCCAAGTTTTGCATTCATAGAGGTGCTCCTCCGAAATTTTTCAACTTACACCTGGGAAATTTTTTTAATACTTGCTTCAGAAAGTATATCAAAGTATCTAAAAATAATTCAAAAAATGCTAATTCTTTAATCTCTTTTAATTAGAATGTGGCGAAATCGTTAGAACACTAGGGACAAGACGAGTTTTATGATCTCGGTTCGAGGGCGAATTTAATATTTCAATACCTTTCTCGGTCTTAACAACTACAGCCACATCCCCTCCTGCGCTTCCTAAACCGGCAGTCACTGCTCCTTCTTTTTTCATTAACTGGGCTAACTCTTCAACCGTCACTCCGGCACTTTTTTCCTGCCGGCCGTCAACCGCAACCACAATTAGTTGTCTTTCTTGATTAAAACCAATCCCAAAAACGGGAATGCGACTTAAGGACAGTTTACTCATCACCGCTAATCTTGGAATTCCCCTTCTGGTATCTATCCGCAACCATTTTTCTAATTGGTTATTTTTAATTATTGTCGCTAAACTTTTTGTTTCTTTCAATGAAACTCCTAGCCGTCTAACCACCACTTGCCTTCCTTCCACTAATCTTTTCCCTGCTACCTTTACAGTTGGCAATAAGGCTCTTAGATAAAGCCAAAACTCATTTGGTAATTTTTTCCCTGCCCCAAAATCAACTACATTGCGAAGATCAGCCAGAAAACGAGAATCACCAATTATCTCTTCTAAGGGGAAAATTCTATTATCTTTAAGAATCAGGGGTAAGCTTAAACCAATCTCAAATCTATCAAAGTTTTGAGGTGAAACAACCTTGCCTTTTTTTAACTCTGTTTCCGTAGATTCCCATTTGTTCTGACTTAAACCGATTACTCCAAATTTACCGTTAATTTTTTCTCTATCATTATTGAGTACTGTTAGTTGACCCTTAACGATAAGAAAAGCGTCTTTTTGCCAACCAAAGTTACTGGGACAGATGGCAACTGTCCCTTCTGGGTAATCTTTTATAAATACTTCCGGCAATCTTCCAGCTTCCCTACCTAAACTTAATTTAGTTGCCTCTTGGTCTATTAGAACTTCTCCAGCGCCAGTCTTAATTCCACGAATAGCTAATTCTTCATCATAGGTAATCCCAAACAGCGCTTCTGGTGAAACTCGAACCACTGTGTATAAAACGGGGATTTTACCTTTTTCTTTGTCGAGAAAAACTGTTTCTTTTCTGGTGATTTGACTCGGCCCAATTTGGCGCTCCCCAAGAATGATGGGTTTAATTTCGTGGCTAGTCAATGATTCTTTGTTAATCTCAGCCGTCATAGAATAATCTCTGGCCTTATTATACAATATTGAAGAAAAATTAACTTTCTCTTAGAGTCAACCAGATAAACTTCAATAAACTCAATTGTCTTTTAAAACGCCAGGGTTCACGAAAAAGACGGTAAAGCCATTCAAAACCTGTTTTTTGAATCCATTGAGGGGCCCTTTTAACTTTGCCGGAAAGATAATCAAAGGTGCCACCTACCCCCATCGCCAACCTGACATTTAAGCTTGGCCAATTCTCACCAATAAACTTCAGCTGCTTATCCATATTAAAGGCAACAAAAAGCAAATCCGCTGATTTGGCATTAATCTCCTTAGCTAATCCCTCTATCTTCTTTTTTGATTCCTGAACCCAAACTCCTGATTCTAAGCTCAATTGAGGTCCAGACATTGCCCAACCTTTCAACCCCGGATATTTCTTTTGCAATTTTCCCAGGGCTTTTTGAGCGATTCCTGTCTTTCCCCCTAAAAAATAAACGGACCAGTTCTTTTTGGCTGCCATCTGACATAATCTTTCCGTTAAATCTGCCCCGGTAATTCTTTTTTCTCCCCAACCAATAAAAATAATTTTCAAACCGGTCCAAAAACCAACTAAAAGTCGAGAAAAAAGGCTTTTTTTCTTTAAAACCTCTTTTGCCCATAACAAAGCTATGCCATCAGGAATTGCTATATCAGAGTGTATCAAAATCTTGTGGAACCAGGGATGCTTTTGGGCAAAAACTAAAAATTCAGGGTTAGGCGTAGTTATAAAAAGCCTCTTTCCCTGCTTTATTTCTTGCTGAATAACCCCTAGCACTCCTTCTTGAGTATCGCCAATCAGCGTTGTTTTAAAGATTTCAAAGGTGTTTCCGTCCTTTTTAAGGATGTTTTTTTTCTTTTTAAACATTTTTTAGAGACCTCTTTCCCTTTTCGGAACAATTTTTTCAAATGTTGCCTAAATCAAGCATCAATCTTCCTCAAAAATTAAAGTCAATCAAAGTCTTATAATAAAAAATATAAAGATTTTATACTCTTTACTCTATCAAAATCATTGTCTTTGATACCTAAGAATTATAAGGATATTTTTAAAAAAGTACCCTATACTCTAAAAACTCATTTCTGAGTATAATCTTTACTCTGGAATTTAGAGCTTTAATTCAAGCTAATTTTCACAAAATCTTTCTCTTTAGCCTGTTAAACAGCTAAATTTATTATAAGCTCTCCCCCACCTTGCTTTTGATTTTTAAATAACAATTTTAGAAAACTTATAGTTTTTTGTTATTTATAAGCTATTATTTTTGACTAATAGCCCTTTTATAAAGTTCAATGTTTTCCAAAGCAACACCAATCCCCTTAGCAACACAGGACATCGGGTCTTCAGCTGTATGAGCTGGAACACCGATTTCTTGGGTCAGATATTTGTCAAAACCACTCAAAAGGCTGGTCCCGCCACTCATGACAATACCTTTGTCAATGATATCCGCTGCCAGTTCCGGCGGTGTTTCTTCCAAAACATCTTTAACTGTCCCAATAATCTGGTTTAAAGTCGGCCGGATAGCTTCAGTAATCTCAGTTGAAGTTAATTCTACAATTTTGGGTAGACCGGTAATCGAATCACGGCCTTTAACCTCCATTTTTTCCTCTTTAGCCAGAGGTAAGGCTGAACCGATTTTGATTTTAACTGTTTCAGCTGTCTGATCACCAACGATAAGATTATGTCTTCTTCTTATCCAAGAAGCAATAGCCTCGTCAATTTTGTTACCAGCCACCCGTACGCTTTTATGAACAACCACCGCTCCTAAGGAAATAATGGCGGCTTCAGCGGCTCCTCCGCCGATATCAATAATCATACTACCAGAAGGAGCGGCAATCGGAATTTCCGCCCCAATGGCAGCGGCTAGAGGTTCGTCAATAAGATAAGCGGTTCTGGCTCCAGCGGTCATAGTAGCGTCTAAAACGGCCCTTCTTTCCACCTGAGTGCAGCCAGCTGGAACACAAATCATCACCTCAGGCTTAAAGAAGAAATTTTTACTACTAACTTTCTGAATAAAATAACGAAGCATGGCTTCGGTAACGACATAATCGGCAATGACTCCTTCTCTCATTGGCCTTGAAGCCCGAATATTCCCTGGGGTCCTTCCTAGCATCTGTTTAGCTTCATCACCAACGGCAATGACCCGATTATCTTCAATGGTTACGGCGACAACTGTCGGTTCATTTAAAGCAATTCCTTGCCCTTCTAACCAGACAAGACTGTTAGCTGTGCCCAAATCAATACCAATCCGTTTTGCTAGCATTTGGAAATTAAAAATTTAATTGTTATTATAAACTCTCCTTGTCATTAACTGCAAGGACATGATAAAATTATATTGTCTAAATATCATCTAAACATATCAAACATGATACGTAAACGAATTTTTATTTCTTTAGCTCTTGTTATCGGCATCGCCGCTGTTGCTTATTTCTTAATTAAAATCGCTTCAGGCTACCGTCTGGATTTAACTAATAGAAGCTTACGGCCAACTGGCCTTTTGGTAGCCAATTCACTCCCCAACCAGGCCACCATTCTTATTAACGGCAAAGCCATTAAAAACAAAACAGCAACAACCTTGAATCTAACTCCTGGTGAATATCAGATTGAAATTAAAAAAGACGGCTTTAGTTCCTGGCAAAAAAAGCTTTTAATTGAAAAGGAACTGGTAGTTAAAACCGATGCTTATCTTTTCCCCACCTACCCGGAACTCAAACCCTTAACTTCCACTGGGGCAGCCAATCCGGTTATCTCGCCTGACGGCAAGAAGGTTGTCTTTGCCGTTGACAGCGAGGATGAAAAAGGCGGTCTTTGGGTTTTAGATTTAAGTGAAAGAGCTTTAGGCTTGGAGAGGGAACCGCGACAAATTGTCAAAAGTGCGCCTAAGGGCAGAAATTTCGCTCAAGGTGACTATCAATGGTCACCTGATTCCAAACAAATCCTCATTGTTTTAGCTAAAGAAACGGTTCAAGAGGAAAATTTCCTCTTGGATGCTGTTAATCTTAACGACAACACCAAATTGATTGATATTACTGAACAAAAAACAGCCCTTCTCAATCGTTGGGAAAACGAAAAAGAAATTCTTCAAGAGGACAAAATCAGCCAGCTACCTGAAGAACTGATTAATATTCTTGAAGAAACAACCAAAGAGATTATCTTTTCTCCAGATGAAACCAAAATTCTCTACACGGCGACGGCTTCAGCCTCTATTCCTCAGGAATTAATTCCACCACTCCCTGGAGCTTCAACTCAACCTGAAGAAAGAGATTTACAACCGGATAAAACCTATGTCTATGATTTAAAAGAAGACCGCAACTTTGCCATTGATTTACCAGAAGAAACTAAAATTAGCTGGTTCCCCACCTCTAAACATCTCTTTCTAGTACAAAATGATAAAATAAGTATCAAGGAATATGATAACACCAACCAAGTAGATATTTATTCCGGTCCTTTTGAAAATTCTTTTGCCTTTACCTTCCCTTCTGGCAATCGTCTTTTAATTCTTACCTCTTTAAGTAAGGATACCCCTCAAAACCTCTACGCCATTACCCTACGTTAATTTATTTCTTTAATTGTGATAAAATCAGTTTAGAAAAATAGTCTACCCCTGTAGCTCAACGGATAGAGCCCAGGTTTCCTAAACCTGTTATGCAGGTTCGACTCCTGCCGGGGGTGCTTACGGGGAGTAGTTCAGCAGTAGAACGCGCGGTTCGGGACCGCGAGGTGGCAGGTGCGACTCCTGTCTCCCCGACTTTTTATTTCAATAATTTTAGGAATTTTTCTTCACTATTGTAAGGACCAATAACCGCTAAATTCAGCTTCTTAGGAGTAAAAATATCTTTAGCTACCCGCTGAATGTCATTAACGGTTATTTTTTCAATCTTTTCAATGATTTCTTGTGGATCACGAATTCTCCCCTCTAAAATGGCTTGCAAGGCATACCTTTCGGCAATTGAATCTGAATGTTCTAAGGATAAAATTAACCTTCCTTTTAGTAATTCCTTGGTCTTTTTTAGTTCCTCTGGAACAACTCTTCTTTGACAAAGACTCCAATATTCGTTAAGGATAATTTTGATCGCTTCATCGATTTTTTTAACATCCACCCCTGCCTGAGTAACCAAATTGCCATTATCACGATAAAAAACCGAAGAAGTCTTAATATAATAAGCCAAGCCCCTTCTTTCTCTAACCTGAGTAAACATCCTAGAACTCATTGAACCACCTAAAAGAGTAGCCAAAACAGTAAGAACATAGCGATCAGGATGAGAGTAACCATAACCACGAACGCCTAAACAAAAATGAGATTGGTTGGTCTTTTTACTTCTCAATCTAAATCGAGGCCTTTTTTGTATAGTATAACTGGTTGGTTGAAATTTTTCTTTTTCCCGGAGCCTAAGTTTACCAAAATATCTCTCAGTTAAATCTAAAGATTCTTTTTCGTCAACTTTACCAGCTTTAACAATTACCATGTTGCTTGGAAAATAAAGTCTTTTTTGATAGCCAAGGAAATCTTGACGTTTGATTTTCTTGACATTTTCTTTTAATCCGCCGACGTACCAACCTAAAGGCTTCGGACTATATAAAAGTGACTCAAAAACTTCACTAATTTTCTGAATTGGTATATCTTCATACATATTCAATTCCTCAATAATAACGCCCTTTTCTCTTTCAATCTCTTCTTCTTCCAATTTTGAATTCAAAATCATGTCACTTAGAATATCAAAAGCTAAGTTTTGGTGAGCCGCATTGGCCTTGACATAATAAAGTGTATATTCTTTTTCGGTTCCGCCGTTAAACTCTGCACCGATACTATCCAAAGCACTAGAAATATCTAAAGTTGTCGGTCTTTTTCTTGTCCCTTTAAAAAGCATATGCTCTAAAAAGTGAGAAAGACCATTTGTTTCCTTAGTTTCATATCTGGAACCAGCCCCAACGCCAACCATCACCGTCATTGATTCAACACTTTTCATTGGCACGGTAATTAAACGCAAACCGTTTTTAAGAATGGTTAATTGGTGATTGAGCATTTCTACATTTTCTCCGGAGCTTCAATCCCTAATAAATCTAAACCATTTTTAAGCACCTTACTTACAGCTGAAGTTAAAAATAAACGGAAATTGACTGAATTAACATTATCCGCTTTTAAGATAGATAGTTTATTATAAAAAAGATTATATTTTTGGGCTAAGTCAAAAAGAAAATTACAAATTAAATTAGGAGCTAATTTCTTGCCAGCTTCCTGAACAACTTCAGGAAATTGATAAAGACTTCTTAAGAGACTAATCTCTTCGGCTTTAAGATGAGGCCCAACGGTTATCTTTTCTATTTTGACATTTTCCGCTTTGGCTAGAACCGATTGACAACGAGCATACGTATATTGCAGGTAAGGGCCAGAATCACCTTCCAAGTTAATTGATTCTTTAATATCAAAAACAACTTCACTTAAAGTATTAAACTTTAAAAGTGAATATTTAACTGCACCCACGGCAATTTTTTCAGCAATTTTTTCCGGTGTTTTAAATTTCTTCAGAAGCTGTTTTTTAACTTCATCTAACAACCACTCACCTAAAACAACTTTACCGGTTCGTGAAGACATTTTGCCCTTTTTCAAACGTACCCAGCCATACATCAGATGAAATTCCTTGCCGACTGTTTTAGGTAAAATTTGTTCCAGGGCTTTAAAAACAACCTTAAAATAGCCTTTTTGCTCCGGGCCAACAACATGGAAAATTTTTAGGGGTGAGAAATCAGCAAATTGCTTTTTGGCTAAGGCTAAATCCTTAGCTTCGTAAGTTGGTAACCCCTTTCGGTTTAGAAAAACGCGGTTATGAAGTCCATATTTCTCGCCCGGAAAGATAATTGCTCCTTCGCTTTCCTGAAAAATCTTCTTTTTAAGGCCTTCTAAAACCATTTGCTTGCCTTTCTCTGCCACTTGGCTTTCAAAATAAAGACGATCAAACTTCGTCCCTAATCTTTGGTAAATCTCTTCAAAATAGTCAAGACTCCACTTACGGGTTTCTTTCCAAAGCTTGATTATCTCTTTATCTTGAGAGTAAATCTGCTTATTTAGTCTTTCAATCTCAACCTTGGCCTTCTCGTTTGTTTCATAAGCTTTATTTCCTTTAACATAAGCTTTACCTAAAAGTTCAATCTTCCCCCTTAATGAACGCGGGGTGGCTTTTTTAAGCTTTAAGAGTCCCCATAAAGACTTGGCTACATGAAGACCAACATCGCCCTGGTAATTAGCACGATAAACCAAATGGCCGTTGGCTGTTAAAATCCGACAAATAACTTCTCCTAAACAAAGAGTACGCAGATGACCAAGATGAAATTGTTTGTGGGTATTAGGATGGGCAAATTCAACCATGATGCCTTTTTGAACCTTGTTTTTGGATGATTTCTTTTTCTTTATCACTTCCTCTATTTGAGTGATAAGAAATTTGTTTTCTAAGGAAAGGTTAATAAAGCCAGGTTTAACAATGCCAATTTTAGCTAGATATTCCGGTAAACCCTGAGAACGCCAGGTATTGACAATTTTAGTAGCTAAATCAAAGGCTGAAGGATAATTTTTCTGCCAGCATTGTAAAGCAATATTGGTCGCGTAATCACCATGATTAATGTCAGCCGGATGCTCTAAAACCAGCTTCTTAGGATTAATTTTAAGCTTTTTTAAAACAATACTAAGATCTTTTTTAATTTGGTCGGCAATCATCATTAAAGTTGATTATACCATCCCCAACCGTTGGAAACAATCTCAATATTTCCTTCCTGGTCGGTCCTTAAAACCTTAATTCCAGCCTTAGATAAACGTTCCAAAGTTTCCTGGGCCGGATGGCCAAAACGGTTTTCCCCAACGGAAATAATAGCCAATTTAGGCTTGATTTTACTTAAGAATTCTTCACTGGTAGAAAACTTGCTACCATGATGAGCTACTTTTAAAACTTCTACCTTTCCTAAATCCAATTGAGACTCTACCTTTTCGGTAATATCACCAGTAAGTAAAGCTTGAGATTGACCAAATGAAAGCTGAAGGACAATTGAAGTGTCATTTAATTCATCAGGAAAAGTTGCTTTTGCCAAAATAGAATCCGGTAACGGTTTTTTTTCAGAAAGATAACTTAAGTTTTCTTTTCGCCAAATCTGGGAATTTCCCAACCTTTCTTTGGGCCATAGAACTAGAAACTCCAAGTTTCCTATTTTTATCTTTTCTCCGGCCTTTGGCGAATAAAAAGAAGCCTTTTCTTCTAAAACTAATTGATAAAACTGCCAAAAAGAAATTTTACTGTTAATTAAAGAATCAGCAACAAAATATCTCACATTATATCTTTTAAAAACATCAATCAAACCAACAAAATGATCTTCGTCCGCATGGGTTAAAACCACCATTTCAATTTGTCGGTCCCAAAAAGGCAGGTGTTTTGAAAGACAATTAGAAACTTTGTTATCCGGTCCCCCGTCAATCAAAACCTGTGTTCGTCCATAAGAAACTAAAATGGCATCGCCTTGACCCACATCACAAAAAACCAAGTGAAGTCTCCTATCCGGTAAAGAAAGAAGTATTCCCAAAAGCAAAATTAGAATTAAGGAAAACCAAAAAAGAGGTTTTTTAAAAATTGTTAGTTCTTTCATCTCGGTTAAACCTTTTCTTTATTAAAAAACCTATTAAAAGAAGGTAATAAGCTAAGG
>Ga0307437_1000625_pt1 | contig 26829 bp, 24 predicted proteins | sample SalMarWE160390MG_FD_202146 | JGI IMG/M metagenome (GOLD analysis project Ga0307437, IMG submission 202146) | Salt marsh sediment microbial communities from the Plum Island Ecosystem LTER, Massachusetts, United States - WE1603-90 | ecosystem: Environmental > Aquatic > Marine > Intertidal zone >...
CGAGAACCACCACGTCTGGAAGCATGACTTCAAGGTTCCTTTTGTCTGCGGCTGCCGGGATTTGGGCGAGGCGCTTCGGCGCATCGGGGAGGGGGCAGCCATGATTAGAACCAAGGGCGAAGCCGGCAGCGGTAATATTGTCGAAGCGGTCAGGCATATGCGGGCGGTAACGGACAGCATCCGCAAACTGGTTAATTCCCCTCAGGAAGAGCTGATGGCACAGGCTAAGGAGATGGGCGCCCCCTTCGAGCTGGTAGCTGAGGTGCATAAAGCCGGTAAACTGCCGGTGGTCAACTTTGCCGCTGGTGGTGTCGCCACCCCGGCTGATGCCGCCCTGATGATGCAGATGGGCGCTGACGGCGTCTTTGTCGGGTCGGGTATATTCAAGTCCTCAAACCCTGAGGTTAGAGCCAAGGCTATAGTTGAAGCTACCACCCATTTTCAAGACCCCAAAATCATCGCTGAGGTTTCCAAGAACCTGGGAGAAGCCATGCCCGGGCTGGATATAAAGCAGATTCCTACCGAAGAACTGCTGGCGTCTAGAGGGTGGTAATATGAGGATTGGCGTCCTTGCTGCGCAGGGAGCCTTTGTTGAGCACATAGAGATATTGCGTCAACTGAAGGTAGATACTTTGCCCGTCCGCTTACCCCGGGAACTGGCTGGTTTGGACGGGCTAATCATTCCCGGCGGGGAAAGCACTTCCATCAGCAAGTTGATGCTGACCTATAACTTGATGGACGAGGTGGGAAATCTCGCCCGGAGCGGGCTGCCCATATTCGGCACCTGCGCCGGGATGATAATATTGGCCGGTAAAATTTCAGATTCCGATGTCGTGCCTCTGGGTCTTATGGATATAGTTGTTAGCCGCAACGCCTTCGGCCGGCAGAGGGAAAGCTTTGAGACTTTGATCTCGATGCCAGTATTGGGGGAAAAGCCTTTCCCCGCTGTGTTCATTAGAGCTCCGGCAATTAAACAGGTGAACGGTAAAGCGGAAGTATTAGCCAGGTTAGACGACGGCACTGCCGTCGCTGCCAGGCAGGGTAAGCTACTGGTTTCCGCCTTTCACCCGGAACTAACCAGCGACCTGAGATTTCATCAATATTTTCTGGATATCGTCTCCGGAAGCCACCAATCTGGAGGGTAATTTTGCAGAAGGTAATCACTGACGACCTTGATGCGCTGGTTGATGTTCTGCCGCCGCATATTCGCCAGCCGTTACGCCGACAGAAGGACATCAGTGAGCTTCTAGAGATACTTCTTGACCTGGGCCGTCCCCCCGAAGCCCGTTTTCCCCTCCGGGAGGTGATTCTCAACCCCAAGGAAGTTGACCAGGAGGATATTGACTATGTAGCTGCTCGGGTCAGCAGCTTCGGCGACGATAACCGTGCTGGCATTGAGCGCACCCTGCACCGAATATCGGCTATCCGCAATCGTAAAGGTCGCATCATCGGGCTGACCTGCCGGGTGGGCAGGGCTGTATTTGGTACGATAAAGGTTATTGAAGACCTTATCCAGTTGGGCAAGAGTGTCCTGCTTTTAGGCCGCCCCGGGGTGGGTAAGACAACCATGCTGCGCGAGGTAGCCCGGGTGCTGGCTGATGACCTGGATAAGCGGGTCATCATCGTCGATACCTCAAATGAGATTGCTGGCGATGGCGATATTCCTCACCCCGCCATAGGTCATGCCCGCCGCATGCAGGTAACTACCCCCACCATGCAGCATGCGGTGATGATTGAAGCCGTGGAAAACCATATGCCTGAGGTAATCGTCATCGATGAGATTGGCACCGAGCTTGAAGCTTTAGCCGCCCGGACTATTGCCGAGCGTGGTGTTCAGTTGGTGGGTACCGCCCATGGCAATACTCTGGAAAACCTGATGATGAACCCCACCCTCGCTGACCTGATTGGAGGTATCCAGGCGGTAACCCTGGGTGATGAGGAGGCCAGGCGGCGGGGTACACAGAAGTCCATACTGGAGCGAAAGGCGCCGCCTACCTTTGATATCATCGTTGAAATTCAGGACCGGGACAGGGTGGCGATTCATCCTGATGTCAGCCAGGCGGTTGATGCCCTGCTGAGGAGTCAGATGGTAGCCACTGAGGTTCGCTGGCTGGATGAGAGTGGGGAGGTCAAGAGCCAGAAAGAGTTGCCGGTGGCTACGACGGAGAGAACCTCCAGGGTTAAGCCGCAGGCTCGCGGAGAAAGTCCGCCCAGGCTCTATCTCTTCGGGGTGAACCGGGGGCGAATGGAACAGATAGCCAAGGACATGCAACTGAGCCCGGATATAGTTGATAATTTAAAAGAGGCCAATTTGCTGGTAACCCCTAAAAGCCATTATCGCCGCAAACCGCAAAAGGTTAAGGATGCTGAAGCGGCTAATCTGCCTATCTACGTTCTCAGAAGTAATACGCCGGCCCAGTTCCGGCAGCTGCTAAATACTATTTACCCCCGAGCTGATACGGGAAAGGCAGACCTGTTTAAATCAGCTATGACTGAGGCGGAGGAAGCGGTTACCCAGGTAGAGGGTGGGCAGGAGATGGTGGAACTCGGCCCCCAGAGCGCCTATATCCGGCGCTTACAGCACCTCATCGCCGAAAGAAATAAGCTGTCCTCACAGAGCACTGGCAAAGACCCCAATAGAAGGGTGAGGATTTATAAAGGCTAGGGGTTAAAATCATGTCCCTATTCATCACCTTCGAGGGAGGGGAGGGGGGCGGTAAGAGCGTCCAGGCTAAAGCGCTGTTCCGGAGGCTATCGGATTTAGCCGTTCCTGTTCTGTTGACCCATGAGCCGGGCGGCACCCCATTCGGCGAAAGGCTTGGGCGCTGGCTGAAATGGGCTAAAGGCGCCGAAATATCGCCGCTAACAGAACTGATGCTGTTTAATGCCTGCCGCGCCCAGCTGGTGGCTGAGGTAATTAAACCTAACCTTAAAAGTGGTAAGGCGGTTATCAGCGACCGCTACGCCGATTCGACCACTGTCTATCAGGGCTACGGGCGGGGGCTGGACCTGGCCATGGTCAAGGCGACTAATAAGGCGGCTACTCAGGGATTGAAGCCTGACCTGACCGTTCTGCTTGATATAGCGGTGGAGAAAGGGCTTGCCCGTAAGCTAGCCAGAAAGCAAGACCGCTTTGAGCAGGAGGCATCCATCTTTCACCATAGGGTAAAGGAGGGCTACCTTAAGCTGGCGGCGGCTGAGCCGAGACGATGGCTGGTGATAGACGCCAGCCGGTCCAGGCAGGAAGTGGCCGATATTATCTGGCAGCGGGTGAGCCGGCTGATTTCAAAAAGGAGAGGCTAGGTTGTCTCAAAAGCGAGTTGCCGTAGCTATGAGCGGCGGGCTGGATTCCTCGGTGGCGGCGGCCCTGCTGAAACAGGCCGGCTATGGGGTCAGCGGAATATACGCCCGGCTTTGGCCGGACCCTGACCTAGCCAGCACCATATCTGATTTAGAGCGCACCTGCCAGCTTCTGGACGTCCCTTTCCACAAGCTTAACCTGGAGGGGGAATTCCGCCGCCTGGTTATTGACTATTTTACCCAGGAGTACGGCCGGGGGCGGACGCCGAACCCCTGCGTCGCCTGCAACCAGCACATCAAGTTCGGGCTGCTTATGGAAAAGGCGCTGGAGACGGGCGCAGAGTATATGGCTACCGGCCACTACGCCCGAATAGAGCTGTCGCCGGAGGGCTACCGCCTGCGGCAGGCTGCCGACCAGAGCAAAGACCAGTCCTACTTCCTTTATATGCTGGGGCAGAGGCAGCTGGAGCACCTGCTGTTTCCCCTGGGAGGCTTGAGTAAAGAAGAGGCCAGAAAAATAGCCGGCGAGATGGGCCTGCCCACGGTAAGCCGGAGTGAGAGCCAGGACGTCTGCTTTATCCCCGATAATGACTACCGATCGTTTATCGCCCCGCATATATCTTTCCAGCCGGGGGATATAGTTGACATAAAGGGCAAGGTGCTGGGCCAGCACGACGGTATGGCTAAATACACGGTGGGGCAGCGGCAGGGTTTGGGGCTTGCCTCGGATGAGCCGCTGTACGTGATAGAGATGGATGCTGCCAATAACCGGCTGGTGGTGGGCAGCAAAGACCAGCTTTTGCACAGCGTGCTACTGGCCAGCCAGCTGAGCTGGGTATCGGGCAAAGACCCCGCCGGGCCCATCAGTATAACGGCTAAAGTCCGCTATAAAGCGCCGGAGGCAGCCGCTGAGCTTTATCTTAATGACGGGGCTGAGCTCCGTTTTGACGAGCCCCAGCAGGCAATTGCCCCCGGACAATCGGTGGTTTTCTACCAGGACGATTTTGTCCTCGGTGGGGGAATAATAGATGCCGTCCTTCATTGAAGAGGAACTGCTGGCAGCGCAGGGCTACCGGCTCATTGCCGGTGTCGATGAGGCCGGGCGCGGCGCCCTAGCCGGCCCGGTAGTCGCCGCCGCCGTCATCCTGCCCCGTGATTTAGATACGCCGTGGCTGGCCGAGGTTAATGATAGCAAGCAGCTGACCCCGGCCAAACGCGAGCTTCTGTTTCAACATATACACGAGACAGCCGTTGCTATAGGCATCGGCGCCACCCCCCATAACCTGGTGGATAAGAAGGGTATAGTTAGCGCCACCCGCCTGGCCATGAAAGAGGCCGTAGAGCAGCTTTCACCGCCGGCTGAGTCCCTGCTTATAGACTATATGCGCCTGCCCGAGGTCAGCCTCCCCCAGAAGGGGATAACCAACGGCGATAGTTTATGCCTGTCCATAGCCTGTGCCTCAATCATTGCCAAGGTAACCCGTGACCGGCTGATGGTGCTCTTTGATAGGGCCTATCCCGGCTACGGGCTGGCCCGGCACAAGGGCTACGGCACCAGACGGCACTTTGCCTGCCTTTCCCGCCTGGGGCCCTGCCCCATCCACCGCCAGTCGTTCCGGCCGGTACGGGAAATTGTGCAGGGATTGTGGCTGGTTTGGGGGGGTAGCGACCCCATACAAAAAGGAGTTTTATTATGAACAAGGCTGAAATTATCGACTTTATGAATGAAACCCACACCTGCCATATGGCTACTTTAGAGGGGGATAAACCCCACGTGCGCGCCATGGGCATAGTTAAAGCCGATGAAAACGGCATTATAATCCAGACCGGAACCTACAAAGATGTATATAAACAGCTATCGGCCAACCCCAACGTGGAGCTGTGCTTTAATAATTTTAAGGAGGGCATCCAGGTAAGGGTAAGCGGCGCCGTTGAACTGCTGGATGACCTGGAAATGAAAAAAGAGATAGTCGCCGAGCGTAATTTCCTCGAGCCGATAGTGGAAAAAGACGGCTACGGGGTAATAGTGATATACCGGCTCAAAGGAGTGGCCGCCATCTGGACTTTTAAGACCAACTTGGACCCCAAGACCTATATCCAGCTTTAGGCGGTTTTCTTCCCACCCTCCCACCCTATAGAGGTGATACCTTTTTGGGCGGGTGGGTATGGGAAACTAAACACCCGTAAATAAAGGGGAGGGGTGATGAGGCGCAGAGAAACCGGCATCATGGGTGAAAAGATAGCCAGCGACTTCCTCAAAAAGCGGGGCTACCGCATCAAGGAAGCCAACTACCGCTGTACCGAGGGCGAGATTGACCTGATCGCCCGGCATAAAGACTACCTGGTCTTTATCGAGGTGAGGACAAAAAGGAGCCTGGCCTTCGGCACCCCGGAGGAGTCAATCACGGCGGCCAAGAGAGAAAAACTGAGGACCGTAGCCGCCCGTTACCAGCAAACACACGATAACCTCCCCCAGCTGTGGAGAATCGATGTTGTCGCCATAGAGCTGGATAAAAGAGGCAGGCCGTCGAGAATCGAGCTGATTGAAAACGCGGTGGGCGATAGTTAAAGGCTTTCAAGCTTTAACTATAAATCCGGCTGTGCTAGAATTTAGCTACGATGGTAGAACAGAAAAGGCGCATTATCGATGCCAACCTGAACCGTGCCAGCGAGGGGCTTCACCTTCTGGAAGAGCTGGCCCGGCTGATGCTTAATGATGCCGAACTGGCCCGGCAGCTGAAGACCATGCGCCATGAGATAGTCAGGGGCGGCCTGGCCTTTAATAAAGAGCTTATACAATCCCGAAACTCAGAGAGCGATGTTGGCGTTGATATTGAAGTCCCCGGGGAGGGGGGTAAGGAGCTGCCTATTATTGTGGTAGCTAACGCCCGCCGGGTGCAGGAGGCACTGCGTATCCTTGAGGAGCTGGCCAAGATTCCGGGCACTACACCCGAATTAGAGACGGATAAGTTCAAGAGAGCCCGCTTTGACCTCTATAGCATAGAGCAGAAATTGCTATCCCGATTACTGCGGCGGGATAAAATTGAGCGTTTAACCGGGCTCTATGCCATTCTCGATAGCCAGAAGCTGGGCGAGCGCAGCCATCTTGAGGTGGCCGAAAAGCTAATCAGGGGTGGGGCTAGGGCCATCCAGCTGCGGCATAAGCTGGATAATAAGGGCGAGCTTATGGCCATTGCCCAAAAGCTAAAGGAGCTATGCTCTGAGAACGGCGTGCTTTTTATAGTGAATGACTACCTTGATATAGCCCTGGCGGTTAACGCCGACGGGCTGCACCTGGGGCAGAAGGATTTGCCTGTCAAAGAGGCCCGCCGGTTGCTGCCGATTGATATGATACTGGGCGTATCGGTGACTACTGTAAAGCAGGCTAAGGCGGCTGAGGTGGGTGGGGCTGACTACATTGGTGTTGGCTCTATGTATTCCACTTCATCTAAGGAAACGGCCAGGGTGGTGGGACTGGAGAGGCTGCGTGAGGTTAGGGGAGCGGTAGTTGTGCCCCTGGTGGCTATCGGGGGGATTAATAAGGATAATGCCGGGGAGGTGGCCGCCGCCGGCGCCGACGGGGTGGCGGTGATTAGTGCTATACTGGGGGCGAAAAGTATAGAGGAGGCATCCCGGCATCTGATAAAGGCTTTTGAGGCGGGAAAATGAGTGAACTGACCGATAATCTGGAAGCGATTGCCAGTAATATCAGGGAGGAATTTGAGGCTAAAGACGCCGCCCGGGAGAAGGTTCTGCCCCTGTGCCGGGAGGCCATCCGGCACTGCGCCAATGCCATCCGGGCGGTGCATCGCCAGCAGTTTGACCAGGCTGAAAAGCTGCTTGAACTCGCGCGGGAAAGGCTGAGCGAAGCCGAAAAGAGCGCCGCCGGCTACGGCGAGCTTGGCTACGCCGGCTTTATCCGGGACGCACGCAAGGAGTTTGCCGAGGGCAGCATAACCCTGGCGCTGGTTACCGGTAAGCGCCTGCCCGGCCCCGATGAGCTGGGCATTGACGCTGCCGCCTATCTGAACGGGCTGGGCGAAGCCGCCGGTGAACTGAGGCGGTATATACTGGACAGCATGAGGCGGGGCGAACTCTCCCAGGGGGAAGAGCTGCTGGGGGCTATGGATGATATCTATAATGCCCTTGTTTCCATGGACTTCCCCGATGCTATAACCGCCGGTCTGCGCCGCACCACCGACATGGTGCGCGGGGTGCTGGAAAGAACACGCAGTGACCTGACCCTGGTGATGGGGCAAAAGGGGCTGGCGGATAAGCTTGCCGATTTTTCCACCGATAAATAGGCAGCCAGTTGTGTATTTTACGTAATTGAAATGACCCGTTTTTCTTGACCATGCTAGCTGTGTATGATAAGATAATTCTGGTTGTATGAGCTACACTTTTAGACATCCCCCTGCTTAAAACCTAAGAAGGCAAAGGAGGGCAAATGGAGCCTAAAATTGGCGTCTACGTGTGTCATTGTGGAACCAATATCGCAGGTACGGTGGATGTGGAGGCGGTTGCCGAATTTGCGGCTACATTACCCAATGTAGCTGTAGCCCGCCACTACATGTATATGTGCTCTGACCCGGGGCAGGACCTTATCCGGCAGGATATCAAGGAGATGGGCTTGAACCGTGTGGTGGTGGCGTCCTGTTCGCCGACGCTGCACGAGCGAACCTACCGGCGGGTCTGCCAGGAGTCGGGCTTGAACCCCTATTTATTTGAGATGGCTAATATCCGGGAGCATGTCTCCTGGGTGACCGAAGATAAGGGTGCCGCTACCGAAAAGGCCAAAGCGCTGGTGAGTGCCGCGGTAAGGCGGGTCTATTACCAGGAGCCGCTGGAGACCAGGGAGGTCCCGGTCAACCCCAACACCCTGGTGGTTGGAGGGGGCGTGGCCGGTATTCAGGCCGCCCTGGAGATTGCCGATTCCAAGCACAAGGTCTATCTGGTAGAGAAGGAGCCCAGCGTCGGCGGGCACATGATACAGCTGGACAAGACCTTCCCTACCCTGGACTGTTCCGCCTGTATTCTAACCCCTAAAATGAGTCTGGTGGGCGCTCATCCCTATATAGAGTTGATGTCCTACAGCGAGGTGGAGAATGTCTCCGGCTACGTGGGCAACTTCAAGGTCAAGATAAACAAGAAGGCCAGATATGTTGATGTTGACAAGTGCACCGGCTGCGGCGAATGCTCTGCCGTATGTCCCGTTACCGTACCCAACGAGTTTGACCTCGGCCTGGGCGACCGCAAAGCTATATACCGGCCTTTCCCCCAGGCGGTGCCCAACGCCTTTACCATTGATAAGCAGGGTTTACCCCCCTGCCGGGTGGCCTGCCCGGCCGGAGTCAACGCCCAGGGTTATGTAGCCCTTATCTCCCAGGGTAAGTTCAAGGAAGCCCTTGAGGTACTGCGGCGAACCATGCCCTTTGCCGGCGTCTGCGGGCGGGTCTGCACCCACCCCTGTGAGACCGAGTGCGAGCGGGGCAAGGTTGATGAGCCGGTATCAATACGTTCCTTAAAACGCTTTATGTCTGACTATGAGATGAGTGTGGGCCGGGAGAAGGCCGCCCCTATCGAGAGAACTAAAGAAGACAAGGTGGCTGTTATCGGCTCCGGTCCGGCGGGGCTGGCGGCAGCCTATGATTTGATAAGGGAGGGCTACCCGGTGACCGTTTTTGAGGCGGCCCCCAAGGCCGGCGGCCTGATGCGCTACGGCATACCGGAATACCGCCTGCCCGAAAAGGTGCTGGACAACGAAATCAGCTACATCCAGGAGCTGGGGGTGGAGATAAAGACCAATTCCCCGGTGAAAGACCTTAAGGATATTTTCGACCAGGGATATGAGGCCATATTCCTGGCTGTGGGAGCCTGGGTAAGCCAGAAGATGGGCATACCCAATGAAGACGCCGAGGGCGTGCTCCACGCCCTCGATTTTCTGAATAAAGTGAATGCGGGAACCAAGGTTGAGCTGGGCCAGCGGGTGGCCGTTATCGGTGGTGGCAATGCCGCCATAGATGCCGCCCGGGTAGCCAAGCGGCTGGGGGCTAAAGAGGTGGCTATTGTCTATCGGCGTTCCCGGGCCGAGATGCCAGCCGACGCCGACGAGGTGGATGAGGCCGAGAATGAGGGGATAAAGCTGCACATCCTGGCAGCGCCGGTGAAAGTACTGACCAAGAATGACAAGGTAACCGGCATCCAGTGCATCCGCATGGAGCTGGGCGAGCCCGATGAAAGCGGCCGCAGGCGCCCGGTGCCGGTTAAAGGCTCCGAGTTCGATATGGAAGTTGATAACGTGATTATGGCGGTGGGGCAGGGGGTGGACAAGACCGCCCTACCTAAAGAGCTGGAGTATGCCAGCTGGGGTACGGTTAAGGTTGACCAGCTGACCCTGCAGACTAATATCGAGGGTGTTTTTGCCGGCGGCGATGTCGTTTCCGGTCCCTCCGATGTTATTGCCGCTGTTGCTACCGGTAAGGAAGCGGCTATCTCTATTGACCGCCACCTCAGGGGTGTTGACCTTAAGGAGGGCCGACCGGAGGCGCGTAAGAGGGTAGCCGATGTATCCAAGGAGGGAGTGGCCAAGAAGGCGAGGCCGTCCATGCCGACCATTGACCCGAATAAGCGGGAGGGCTTTACCGAGGTCGAGCTGGGTCTTGATGAAAAGACGGCTATCGAGGAAGCCCAGCGCTGCCTGAACTGCGGGGTCTGCTCGGAGTGCATGGAGTGCGTCAAGGTCTGCGAAGTGGGCTGTATCGTTCAGGATATGGAGCCGGAAACAGTCGAGGTGGATGTAGGCAATATAATCATCGCCACCGGCTACGACTCCTTTGACCCGACACCGATCTATCATTACGGCTACGGGCGCCTGGATAACGTGCTCACCGCATTGGAGTTCGAGAGGATGATTAACGCCTCGGGGCCGACCGCCGGCGAGGTGCTGATGAAAGACGGCTCCCACCCCAAGACAGTGGGCATTATCCACTGCGTGGGCAGCCGCGACGAGAAATATCACGAGTACTGCTCCCAGGTGTGCTGCATGTACTCTATGAAGCTGAGTCACCTGATAAGGGAGCATGTTCCCGGAACTCAGGTAATTGAGTATTACATCGACCTGAGGTGCGTGGGCAAGAACTTTGAGGAGTTCTATAACCGGGTTCTTGATGAAGGGACGACCTTTGTCCGCGGACGCCCGGCTGAGGTGACCAATCTTGCCGAAAGCCCCGAAGAGGAAGGCAAGCTGATTATCATCGGTGAGGACACCCTGGTGGGCCGCCAGCGCCGGACCCCGGTTGACATGGTGGTGTTGAGCACGGCGATTGAACCCAGGGCCGATGCCGAAGACGTGGGCCGGATGTTCTCTATCAGCCGCAGCGCCGATGGCTTCTTCCTGGAGAAGCACCCCAAGCTTGACCCGGTAGCCACTATGAACGATGGCATTTTCGTGGTTGGCTGCTGCCAGTCGCCCAAGGACATTCCCCAGACGGTGGCGCAGGCTTCGGCGGCGGCGGCCAGGGCTCTGGCTACCATTAGCGCCGGCTCAATAGAGGTTGAAGCGGCCACCTCTGTCGTTATTGAGGAGCTCTGTTCCGGGTGCAAGACCTGCAGTGACCTCTGCCCGTACAGTGCTATCTCCTTTGACGAGGAGAAGAAAGTTTCCAGTATCAATGATGCCCTCTGCAAGGGCTGCGGTGTGTGCGTGGCCGCCTGCCCCAGCGGCGCCATTGTCGGCCGGCACTTTACCACCGAGCAGCTCATGGCTGAGATAGAAGGGGCATTGGTATAAGTTGAAAAAGGAGGACTGTAGATGGATGAGACAATAGCCGTAGCTCCGGCGGCTGGAGTGAGCTTTACTGACGAGGTTTGTTCCATCCCCGGCGGCGACGCTATCCGTTCCTGTATTCAGTGCGGTATGTGCACCGGCTCCTGTCCCACCGCCAACAACTGGGATTACCCGCCGCGGCGGGTTATCGCCATGGTGCGGGCCGGGATGAGGGAAGAGCTGCTGTCCAGTAATTCCATGTGGTTCTGCGCCTCCTGCTATACCTGCACGGTGCGTTGCCCGCGGGATATCAAGCCGGCTGATATTATGCATGCCCTGGAGGTTCTGTCCATCCGCAGCGGCTTGAGCACCAAGCAGAGCCGGACGCCGATTATGTATCAGTGCTTTGTTGATTCGGCCAAGGGCAACGGCCGGGTGTATGAGCTGGGTATGATGATTAAGCTCTTTTTGAAGACCAATCCCTTTGCCGCCTTTAAGCTGGCGCCGGTGGGTCTGGGCCTGTTCCTGCACGGGCGGATGCCGCTAAGACCGACCCGGATAAAGGGGATGAAGGAACTCAAAGTTATCTTGGATAAAGCCAAGAAGCTGGGGGGGTGCTAAATGAAATACTATACCTATTACCCGGGTTGCTCGGCGGAGGCGACGGCCACACCACTTGGCCTTTCGGTGCCGCCGGTGGCCAAGGCACTGGATATGGAGCTGGCTGAGCTCGAGGACTGGAACTGCTGCGGCTCCACCCCCTATCACTCGACGTATAAGCTGGAGGCCAGCGCTATGGCCGCCCGGAACCTGGCCCTGGCCGAGAAGACGGGGCTTGACCTGGTGACCCCCTGTTCTAACTGCTATGTGGTTCTGGCATCGGTCAATACTCACCTTAAGGAGCTACCGGCCTTCCGGGAGAAGGTGAACGAGGCGCTGGCGGCGGCTGATTTGACTTACGGCGGCGGGGTTAAGGTGCGGCACCTTGTCGAGGTCTTGTATACCGATATTACCCCGGAGGTTATCGCCAGCAAGGTGACCAAGCCCCTTAAGGGGCTTAAAGTAGCTGCCTACTACGGCTGCCAGCTGGTGCGCCCCGACGGCTTTGACGACCCGGAGTCGCCGCACTCACTGGACGAGATGGTGACCAGCCTGGGGGCCGAGACTGTCCCCTGGGAACTGAAAGCCCGCTGTTGCGGCAGCTCGCTGATTATGCCTGAGCCGGATGTTGCCCTGGGGCTGATTAACAAGCTGCTAAAGAACGCCCAGGAGCACGGGGCACAGTGCTTGATTACCCCCTGCCCCTTATGCCAGATTAACCTCGATGCCTACCAGAGCCAGGTAAACTCCAAGTTCAATACCAGCTATAACCTCCCCGTACTGTTCGTCACCCAGCTGATAGGCATTGCCCTGGGTATACCGGCTAAAGAGCTGGCTTTAGAGAAGAACATCGTTTCACCGATGCGGGTACTGGCTCCCTATCTTTAGGAAGCTGCCGGTAAGATAATCATGGTGGATAGATTATCCTTCCGCTGGAGCTATGTCATGGCTCCGGTGATTGTATTTCTCCTTTCTATAATTCTTTTTGCCTTCTTTTACCACCTGCTTCCCGCCGAGGTCGCCATCCACTTTGACATGGGCGGCAACCCCGACAACTGGCTCGGCCCGGAGATGACCGGCATCACGCTGCTGGTGCCGCAATTGCTCTTCCTTCTGATGGCATTGGGTATCGCCTGGGGGGTAATACGGCTCGACCGGCGGTTCAGCTGGTCCGAGAACGGTGGGGTAGGGACGGGGCGGATGGTATCCTTTATGGGGAATATTATGGCACTGCCCCAGCTTATAATCCTCTTTGCAATGCTGGATATTTTGAGCTACAATTCATACCAAACACACATACTGCCGATGTGGCTCTTTTTGATAGTTGTCCTGGGGCTGATGACGGCAGGCCTGATGGCGGCGGGCATAGCCTTTTTCTTAAAAGTAAGGAAGGCCATGTCCCAGCCAGAAGAGTAGGTGGGGGGATAAGGGGAGGGAATAGCCTGGTTTTTAGAGAGTGTTTTATTTCCCACCCTCCCACCCGATAGAGGTTAGACCTCTATTCACTCCTTGTTATAGGGGGTGGGGAAGGAGAGTCTAAAGAGGTGAAACCTTTTTGGGCGGGTGGGTATGGGAAATAAGAGAACTGTTAAAACTGGTGGGGTGGGAAAAGATAAAAAACGGGGTGGGGAAGCAAAACAAAGGAGGAAATCTTGACCGAACCGGCAAAAGCCAAGGTTGACATGGAAAAGCTCGTATCCCTGTGCCGGCGGCGCGGCTTCATCTTCCCCAGCAGTGAAATCTACGGCGGGCTGTCCAGCTGCTGGGACTACGGGCCGTTGGGGGTGGAGCTAAAGAGAAATATCAAAGACGCCTGGTGGCGGGCGGTGGTACAGCAGCGCGACGACATGGTGGGGCTGGACTCCAGCATACTGATGCACCCACAGACCTGGGAGGCCAGCGGGCATGTGGAGGGGTTCAGCGACCCGCTGGTGGAATGCAAAGGCTGCCATCTGCGCTGGCGCAGTGACGAGCTTGAGGGCGACAGGTGCCCCGAATGCGGTGGCGAGCTGACCGAGCCCCGTTTATTTAATCTGATGTTTAAGACCTTTATGGGCCCGGTTGAGGACGAAGCCGGCATGGTCTACCTGCGCCCGGAGACGGCCCAGGGCATGTTCGTTAACTTTGAGAATATCTTAAACACCACCCGGAAGCGGCTGCCCTTCGGCATCGCCCAGATAGGCAAGTCCTTCCGCAACGAGGTCACCACCGGCAACTTCATCTTCCGCTCTCGCGAGTTCGAGCAGATGGAGATTGAGTACTTCGTCAGGCCGGGGGCGGACAAGCAGTGGTTCGACTACTGGGTCGAGGAGCGCGTCAACTGGTACGTGAGCCTGGGGATTAAGCGGGAAAACCTGAAGCTGCACCCGCACGCTAAAGAGGAACTGGCCCACTACGCCCGCGAGTGCTCCGATGTTAACTACCTCTTCCCCATGGGCTGGGCTGAATTGGAGGGCATCGCCAACCGGGGCGACTTTGACCTGGTGCAGCACGCCGCTTCCAGCGGCAAGGGCTTGAGCTACTATGACGAAGAGGCTAAAGAACATATAGTTCCCTATATTATCGAGCCTTCGGCCGGGGTTGACCGCACCTTTTTAGCCCTACTCTGTGACGCCTATGACGAGGACGAGGCCGAGGGCGAGAAAAGGGTGCTGCTACACCTCCACCCCGACCTGGCCCCCATCAAGGCGGCGGTGCTGCCCTTAAGCCGTAAAGAGCACCTTGCCTCCTTTGCTAAAGAGATTTACGCCGACCTGCGCCAGCAGTGGATGGTGGGCTACGACGATGCCCAGAGCATCGGGCGGCGCTACCGGCGCCAGGACGAGATAGGCACGCCTTTCTGTGTGACCGCTGATTTTGAGTCTTTAGAGGATAAGCAGGTTACCATCAGAGAGCGCGACAGCCTGCGGCAGATACGGGTGCCTATCGAGAGCTTAAAGGTAACACTGGCGGCCAAGCTGGGTGGGGAGGATTTATTTGTCCTGCCCGAGGGCGGCAAGGTCTGGAAGGAATAGGGGAGTTTTTAGAGGGCGTTTTATTTCCCACCCTCCCGCCCTACAGAAGTGATACTTCTATCAATTTCTTCTTTGGGGGTGGGGAAAGAAAGGTCATATAGGGGCACAGCCCCTGTAGGGTGGATGGGTATGGGAAGAAAGCTAACCGGGCTAGCTGATTAACCCTTCCATCTGTAAGGCTAATAGAATCAACGCCACCATATTAGTAAAGGCATGCATTATTATCGTGCTCCACAGCGAGCCCGTTTTTATGCGGACTACGCCAAATAATATCCCCAGGAGAAATATCACCGCTATGTCATAAATACCATACTGAATGTGGAGCGCTGCCCAGGCAAGTGCCGTCAGGCCTACGGCTCCAACAGGGCCGAGCCGTGACTGCCGGAAGCCCTCAAACAAAAAGCCGCGGAAAAAAGCCTCCTCAAAGATTGGGGCGAAGATAATCAGGGATACCCAGAGCAGCGCCGGCCAGACACTGGTGCTGTATGTGTTTACCATAAACTCGTTGGAGGTCGACCTGTCCACCAATAGACCCAGGCCGTCCGAAATAATTATAAACCCCGCCATAATACCCAGAACGGCCAGGATTTGCTTGGCCGTTATTCGTTTTAAACCCAGGTATTCGGCAATACCGACGCCTTTTCTAATCCCGGCGAATAATATGATAAGGCCGACGCCGATAATTGCCGAAGCGCAGGCGGCAACAGAGGTAATCAGCCCCATCCTGGTGTTAAGTAGGTTTATCATAGTGTTCATAAGCTCATAGAAGTCCGGCTGGATGGGTGAAGACCGCAGGAAGGAGAGCAGGTCTGGGAAAATAACAGCTATTACCGCCAGTGACTGTATCGCAGAGAAAACGATAATGATAACAAGCCCGAACCCAACGGTTGCCCAGGCACCCCACAGCTTTTTTTCTAACTTCGGTTCTTCTATTTCATACATGTCTGTTTCTTACCGGGCTATCAGCGTTGAGAGCTATTATAAACTACTTTACAGGGGAATTCACCCCTGTGTAACGAATAACCCCCGCCTGTTGATTGCATATGGCCGGCGGGTTATAATTCAATGGAGAAGGGGTGAAATTACAGATTTGAAAATCCTCCACTTTGCCGACCTTCACCTTGGCGTTGAGAACTACGGGCATATCAACCCGGAAACCGGATTGCCGACACGCCTTGAGGACTTCCTGAAAGCCCTCGACAGGCTGGTGGACTACGCCATAGACAACAAAATTGACCTCGTTCTTTTCTGCGGCGATGCTTACAGAAGCCGCGAGCCGACCCAAACCCAGCAGCGGGAGTTCGCCAGGAGAATTAACCGCTTGGCCACCAGCGGCATCCCTGTATTTCTTTTAATCGGCAACCACGACCTGCCTAACGCCGTGGGGCGGGCCACCAGCACCGAAATCTTTGATACCCTGGCGGTGAAAAACGTCTATGTCTCCAACCGCCCCGAAGTTTACACCATCCCGACTAGGAACGGCAAAGTCCAGATTGTTTCCCTGCCCTGGCTGAAGCGCAGCGCCCTGCTGACCAGAGAAGAGACCAAGAACCTCACCTTTGAGCAGATAAACCAGAAAATGCAGCAGATATTAACCGATGTAATCGCTGCTAAGGCTGAGGAGCTTGACCCCAAACTGCCTTCTATACTGGCGGCCCATGTCTGGGTGGCCGGTTCTAAGGTTGGTTCCGAGAGTTCAATGACCATAGGGCAGGAACACGCCCTGATACTGAGCAATGTTGCCCACCCCGCCTTTGACTATATCGCCCTGGGGCATATTCACAAACACCAGGTGTTAAACGAGAACCCGCCGGTGGTCTATGCCGGCAGCCTGGAGCGGCTGGATTTCGGTGAGGCCGATGACGAGAAGGGCTTCTACCTGGTGGAAATCGGGGAAGGAGGGGAGGCGGGAAAGAGGGCGGTTTTCTTTGACTTCCACCCGGTGGCTGGGCGGCGCTTTCTGACCATCGATGCCAATATCAAGCCGGCCGATGCCGAGCCGACGGCCACTGTATTAAAGGCTATCGCCGAACGGTTGGATGAGATTAAAGATGCCGTGGTGCGGCTGACTATCAGCCTGCCGGCGGAGATTGAGGGGCAGCTGAGGGACGGTGACATCAGGAATGCCTTGAAATCAGCCCACTACTTTACCATCGCCAAGGATATCAGGCGGGAAGCCCGGGTGAGGCTGGGGGGAATGGCCGCCGAGGAGATAAGCCCCCTCGACGCCCTGAAGAGCTACCTGGAATCCAGAAATGACCTAAGCCCGGAAAGAGCCAGGCTTTTGCTTGATTACGGCGATAAGCTTATCCAGGAGCAGAAGACGGGCTCCTGACGCCATCAATATAAAAGGAGGCCAGTTATGGTAAGAGTGGTAATACAGCGTCACCTGAAAGAAAATAAGAAGGGAGACCTCCTGCCGTTGCTCAGGGCGCTCAGGAAAGAGGCTATGAGCTACTCGGGCTATATACACGGAGAGTCTTTAGTCGGCACCGAAAACCCATCTATAATCTCGGTGCTGAGCACCTGGCAGAGTCTGGAGGAATGGAAGAAATGGGAAAAATCGGAGCAGCGGGTTAAGCTTTATGAGAAAATCGAGCCCCTTCTGGTGGAAAAACCCAAGGTCAGTGTCTACCTGATAATGGCTACCGAAGAGAAGTAATAGCTGCCCAACCGGGAATGTGATAAGGCTCTTACCCAGGAGCTGAAGAGAGGCTGCTGACGCGGTCAATATCTACCGGCAACGGCTGCCGGATACGGGTAGATTAACCTAAGTTAAATCATATACCAACAGGCGTAATTGCTTGACTTCTCCTATTCCAATGAGCTAAACTAGATACTGGGCGCTTTCAGATAACAGGCACGATTTTAAGCTGAGAACTTTCCCCCGAAGTCTCAGCTTTGTTGTGGAAAAAGCAAGACCCACATGAAGATTGCTATAAGCGGCAAAGGCGGCGTAGGTAAGACGACATTAGCCTCCCTGCTTTCTAAGATTTTTGCCGAGGCGGGCTACTCCGTTTTAGCCATAGATGCCGACCCCAATTCTAATTTAGCTGCCACTCTGGGTATTTCCAATCCCGATGACATAACCCCCATATCCGAGATGGAGGCTCTTATCGAGGAGCGCACCGGAGCCAAGCCGGGTAAGTCGGGAGGCTTTTTCAAGCTCAATCCCAAGGTTGACGATTTGCCGGAGAAGTATTCCCTCAAATCTAATGGAGTCAGGCTGATGGTGATGGGGCGGATAAAGCAGGGCGGCACCGGCTGCTACTGCCCGGAGAATGCCCTCCTGCAGGCTCTGGTCACCCATTTGCTCCTGGGGAGGGACGAGGTGGTGATTATGGACATGGAGGCCGGCGTGGAGCACCTGGGCAGAGCTACCGCTAAAGCGGTGGATAGGTTGATTGTAGTGGTAGAGCCGGGCCGGCGCAGTGTTGAGACTGCCCGCAGAATCAAAAAGCTGGCCGAGGAAATCGGTCTGCGTAATATCGCCGCCGTGGGCAGCAAAGTCCGCAGCCAGTCCGAGCGGGATTTCCTGACCTCCAGCCTGCCCGATTTTGAGTTCCTCGGTTTTATCCCCTATGACCAGGCTATAGTCGATGCCGACCTGGCCGGCCGACCCCTCTTCGAAGCAAGCCCTAAGATTGTTAGTGAAGTCAGAAATATCTATAAGGCACTTTTAGCAACTGCTCAGGTATGAGCACTAGTATAATAAGCCGTTAAATTTAACAAGGAGGTTGCAGTGGCTTACGACGCAACGAAACTAAAGGACTGGCAAATTTCCGAGGCGGCCGAGGAGAACATGCCCACCCCCGACGAGTGGCGGGAGAAGCTGAATCTGCAAAAGGACGAAATTATCCCCTACGGCCGGTTGTGCCGGCTCGATTTCATGAAGATTATCGAGCGCCTTAAAGCAAAACCGGACGGCAAGTACATCGAAGTAACGGCCATTACCCCCACGCCGCTGGGGGAGGGGAAGAGCACCACCTCCTGCGGCCTTATGGAGGGTATGGGCAAGCGGGGGCTGAATGTCGGTGGTTGTCTGCGGCAGCCTTCGGGCGGGCCGACCATGAACATCAAGGGTACCGCCGCCGGCGGCGGTAACGCCCTGCTAATCCCCATGACCGAGTTTTCCATGGGGCTTACCGGCGACATCAACGATATTATGAACGCCCACAACCTGGCCATGGTGGCCATGACCGCCCGGATGCAGCACGAGCGCAACTACGATGATGAGCAGCTCGACCGGCTGACCGGCATGCCCCGCCTGAATATCGACCCCACCCGGGTGGAGATGGGCTGGATTATGGACTTCTGCGCCCAGAGCCTGCGCAATATCGTTATCGGCCTGGGCGGGCGCATGGACGGCTTCACCATGCAGTCCAAGTTCGGTATCGCCGTAAGCAGTGAGCTGATGGCTATGCTCTCCATCGTGCGGGATTTGGCCGACCTGCGGGAGAGAATGGATAATATCACCGTCGCCTTTAATAAGAAGGGCAAGCCGATTACCACCGGCGACCTGGGGGTGGGCGGTGCCATGACCGCCTGGATGCGCAACACCATCAACCCCACCCTGCTCTGCACCGCCGAATACCAGCCCTGTATGGTGCATGCCGGGCCTTTCGCCAATATCGCTGTCGGCCAGTCTTCGATTATCGCCGACCGTATCGGCCTCAAGATGTTTGATTACCACGTCACCGAGAGCGGCTTTGCCGCTGATATCGGCTTTGAGAAATTCTGGAACGTGAAGTGCCGCTACAGCGGCCTCAAGCCCCACGTATCGGTGCTGACCACCACCATAAGAGCCCTCAAGATGCACGGCGGTGGGCCTAAAGTGGTTGCCGGCATCCCGCTGCCCGACGCCTATAACAAAGAGGACCTGGGGCTGCTGGAGAAGGGGCTGCCCAATATGCTGCACCTTATCGGGGTTATCCGGAAGTCCGGCATCAACCCGGTGGTCTGCATCAACTGCTTCCACACCGATACCAAGGACGAGATAGCCATGGTGAGGAAGGCGGCTGAGGCCGCCGGCGCCCGCTGTGCCGTATCCACCCACTGGGCCGACGGCGGCGACGGCGCCCTGGAGCTGGCCGATGTGGTCAAGGAGGCCTGCGAGGAGGAGAACGAGTTCAAGTTCCTCTATCCCAACGAAATGAAGCTGCGGGACAGGGTTACCCAGATTGCCAGAGAGGTTTACGGCGCTGACGGCGTGGCCTGGACACCAGAGGCGGAGACCAAGGCCAAGGCCTTTGAGGCCGATGCTAAATATGACGAGTACACCACCATGATGGTCAAGACCCACCTGTCTCTTACTCACGACCCGGCCCTTAAGGGTGTTCCCAAGGGCTGGACGCTGCCCATCCGCGACGTGCTGATTTACTCCGGCGCCAAGTTCCTCTGCCCCTGCGCCGGGGCCATAACCCTGATGCCGGGGACCAGTTCCAGCCCGGCCTTTAGAAAAGTAGATGTTGATGTGAAGACGGGCAAGGTTACCGGGTTATTCTAGAATCGGAGGAGAGCTGTTTGAGCTTTAATATCGCCGTAGCCGGAAAAGGCGGCACCGGGAAGACCTCACTTGCCAGCCTGGTTATCCGTTACCTGATGAAGAAAGGAGCCGGGCCGATTCTGGCTGTTGATGCTGACCCAAACGCCAATCTGGGGGAGAGTTTAGGACTTGACATAAAACAGACGGTTGGCTCTATAATTGCCTCCTTTAACGAGGAGAAGATAAACATCCCTGCCGGCATGACCAAGGAAGCCTACCTTGACGTTAAGATGAACGAGGCTGTAGTCGAGGCCAAGGGCATTGACCTGGTGACCATGGGGCGGGGAGAGGGGCCGGACTGCTACTGCTACCCCAATGTTATCCTGAGGAAGTTTGCCGATACCCTCTCCGGTAACTACCCCTATATGGTGATGGATAACGAGGCGGGGATGGAGCACCTTTCGAGGCGGACTACCCAGAATGTCGACGAGCTGCTGCTGGTTTCCGACCATTCGATAAAAGGGGTGAGGACCCTGGCTCGGATAAGGGAGCTGGTGGACGAGCTGAAACTGGAGGTGAAGCGGCAGTCGGTGCTCATCAACCGGGTTCCCGACGGGATTGACCCTATAGTTGCCCGGGAAATGTCCCGGCTGGGCATTGAGCCCACCGCAACTATTCCTTTAGATGACGAAGTATACCAGTACGACATTGAGCTAAAGCCGCTGCTTGACCTGCCCGATAGCTCCAGGGCGGTGCAGGCGGTTAATAATCTGATGACCAATCTTCTCGGTGTAAAGGGGGTAATAAAATGACTGCCCAACTTATTAAAGGCGCTGAAGTGGCCGCGCAGATTCGCGAGGAGTTAAAGAAGGAGATTGCCGAGCTTAAGACCAAGCACAACATTGTGCCCGGACTGGTCACGGTGCTGGTCGGTGCCGACCCGGCTTCGCAGGTCTATGTCGGCGCCAAGGAGAAGACCTCTAAAGAACTGGGGATTTATTCGGAGAGGTACGACCTCCCGGAGAAGACCACCCAGCAAGAGCTTTTGAAATTGATTGACAAGCTCAACAAAGACCCCAAAATTAACGGCATCCTGGTGCAGCTGCCCCTGCCCAAACACCTCAACGAGGAGGAAGTCCTCTTCGCCATCGACCCCAGGAAGGATGTTGACGGCTTCCACCCGGTGAACGTGGGCAAGCTGATGATAGGCGAGCCGGACTATATGCCCTGTACCCCGGCCGGCATCCAGCAGCTTTTAATCCGCTCCGGCACCCAGATTGAGGGCGCCGAGGTGGTCGTTGTCGGGCGGAGCAACATCGTCGGCAAACCAATCGCCAATATATTACTGCAGAAGGCGCCGGGGGCCAACGCCACCGTAACCGTCTGCCATACTAAAACGCGCGACATGGCCTTTCATACCAGGAGGGCCGATATATTAATAGTGGCCGCGGGAAAGCCCAAGTATATCACTGCCGACATGGTCAAAGAGGGCGTTGTCGTCATTGATGTGGGCGTGAATGAAATCGGCCGGACGGCCGAGGGCAAGCGAATACTGGCCGGCGACGTTGATTTTGAGACGGTTAAAGAAAAGGCCAAAGCCATCACCCCGGTTCCGGGTGGGGTGGGGCCGATGACCATAACCATGCTGATGATGAACACGGTCAGGGCGGCTAAAGTCGCCGCCGGACTGGCTTAGGAGGTATAACCGATGGAATACAAGATTAAGAAAACCAAAGCGCCGGGCCGGGATGAGGTGGAGGTGCTGGGAGCCACCTTTGAGGAGGGTTCACCCGAGGGCGAAGACCTGGGGAAGTGGCGGCAGAAACTGGACAGCCGTGAGGATAAGTTAAAGTACCTGCAGAACGGCGAGCGTTACTGGTTCAGCGAGGAGTGGTTCGGCAGCGAGAAACGGAAAACTCCGGCTTAAAAGTAAGGAGGGATAGTTATGGCTTTAGAAATCCCCAAGACAGCCTACAGCGGAAAAATCAGAGAGATAAAGCTGGGCGGCGGTGACAAGGCGGTGACCGTCGGCGGCGAGACCGCCTATCCATTTTACCTCTTTGAGGGGGAGATGCCGCGTCCGCCCCGGATAGCCATGGAGGTCTGGGACATGCCGCCCGAAGGCTGGGCCCCGGCCGCCCTGGAGCCGTTTAAGGGGGTAACCGACGACCCGGTAGCCTGGGCCAAGAAGTGCGTTGACGATTACGGCGCCGAGATGATTTGCCTGCAGCTGTTGAGCACCGACCCCAACGGGCTTGACCGGGGGGCTGAGGAAGCCGCCGCCGTGGTCAAGAAGGTGGCCGATGCCATCGACGTTCCCTTGATTGTCTGGGGAACGGCTAACCATGATAAAGATACCGAGGTCCTGCGGCTGGTGGCCGAGGTCTGCCAGGGGAAAGATTTGATTATCGGGCCGGTGGAGGAAGGTGACTACAAGAAAATCGGCGCCGCCGCTATCGGCTACCGCCACACCGTGGGGGCTTCGACGCCGATAGATATCAATCTGGCCAAGCAGCTTAATATTCTGCTGGGCAACCTGGGCGTTCCCGATGAGCTGCTGGTCATGGACCCCACCGTCAGCTGCATCGGCTACGGTATAGAGTACTGTTATTCGGTAATGGAGCGGATGAGGATGGCCGGCTTAACTCAGCAGGACGACAAGCTGCAGTATCCTCTCATTTGTAATATATCTAAGGAAGCCTGGAAGACCAAGGAAGTGCACCTGGCCGATGATGAGCTTAATATGGGTGACGCCAAGAAGCGGGGAATCCTGCTGGAGGCGATGTCGGCCGCCGTTTTGCTTATGGCCGGCGGGGATGTGATGATTATGCGGCACCCCGAAGCCATAAAGCTGGTCCGGGAGATGATAGCCGAACTGACGGCTTCCTGAAATAAGGGACATTTTTAAGTAAGAGGTGACTGAAGGATGGAAGAAGAAAAAGCTAAAAGCATAGATAAAGCCAGTATTGAGCTGATTGAGAAAGCGGCCAAAGACGGGGTTAATACCGTTTTTGACCGGGCGGACGCAATGAAGCCCTGTCCTATAGGCTCGGTGGGCAGTTGCTGTAAGCACTGCGGCATGGGGCCCTGCCGGGTGCCGCTGCCCAAGGGTAAAGAAGAGACCCCCGAAGAGAAACAGAAGCGGAGGGGTGTCTGTGGGGCTACCGCCGAGACTATCGCCGCCCGTAATTTCATCAGAATGGTGGCTGGCGGGGCGGCGGCCCACTCCGACCACGGGCGGGGGGTGGCTGAGCTTTTCCTGGCGGTGGCTAAAGGCAAGGCGCCGGGCTATGAGATTAAAGATGAGCAGAAGCTGCTGCAGGTAGCCCTGGACTGGGGCATCGAGATTGGCGACCGCAGCAACAACGAAATAGCCGCCGATATCGGCGCCAAGGCGCTTGCCGAGTTCGGCAAGCAGGAAGGCGAGCTGATAACCCTGAGGAAGGCGCCATTGAAGCGCCAGGAGTTGTGGCGGCAGCAAGGTGTTGCCCCACGTGGTATAGACAGAGAAATCGTGGAGATAATGCACCGCACCCACATCGGGGTTGACCAGGACTACAAGAATTTGCTCAAGCAGGGGGTAAGGGCGGCCATAGGGGATGGGTGGGGCGGCAGCATGATTGCCACCGAGCTACAGGACATACTGTTCGGCACCCCGGCCCCGATTCTGGGCAAGGCCAACCTGGGGGCGCTGGAAGAGGATAAGGTCAATATCATCATTCACGGCCATGAGCCGCTGCTTTCCGAGATGATTGTGGCTGTCTCTCAGGAGCCGGAGATGATAGAGCTGGCCAAGTCCAAGGGGGCCAAGGGGATAAACCTGGCCGGCATGTGCTGCACCGCCAACGAGATACTGATGCGTCACGGGGTGGCTATCGCCGGTAATTTCCTGCAGCAGGAGCTGGCTATAGTCACCGGAGCCGTCGATGCCATGGTGGTGGACGTGCAGTGTATCATGCAGTCCATACAGACGGTGGCCGAGTGCTACCATACCAAGATTATCACCACCTCCCCCAAAGCCAAGATACCGGGGGCGGTTCATGTTGAGTTTGACGAGCACGATGCTATTAAGTCTGCGCGGGAGATAGTTAAGACGGCTATCGAGAACTTCCCCAACCGCAAGGGGGGTGTTTATATTCCCGGAAAGGCGGTCAACCAGATTGCCGGTTTCAGCCATGAGACCATCAACTACCTGCTGGGCGGTCTTTTCCGGGCTTCCTACCGCCCCCTGAATGACAATATCATCAACGGGAGGATAAGGGGAGTGGCCGGGGTGGTAGGCTGTAATAACGCCCGGGTCAAGCACAACGAGGGCCATATCGCCATGGTCAAGGAGCTGATAAAGAACGACGTGCTGGTGATTACCACCGGCTGTAACGCTATCGCCTGTGCCGAGGCCGGGTTGCTGGTTCCCGAAGCCGCCAAGGAGTTTGCCGGTAAGGGGCTGGCCGAGGTCTGTGAGACGGTGGGCATACCGCCGGTGCTGCACATGGGCTCCTGTGTCGATAACAGCCGAATCCTGATTGCCGCCACCGCCATGGTTAAAGACGGCGGCCTGGGCGACGACATCAGCGAGCTGCCGGTGGCCGGAGCCGCTCCCGAGTGGATGAGCGAGAAGGCTATATCCATCGGGCAGTACTTCGTCGCTTCCGGCGTCTATACCGTATTCGGCGTTACCTGGCCCACTACCGGCAGCAAAGAGGTGACCGACTTCCTCTTCAAGGAGATGGAGGAACTGTACGGCGGGATGTGGGACTTTGAGCCCGACCCGATTAGAGCCGCTCACCTTATGATTGCCCACATCGACAAGAAGCGCAAGGCTCTGGGCATTGACAAGGCCAGGGAGCGGGTGCTCTACGATATGGATATGAGAAGAGAGCTGGACGCGGTTTAAGCGCTCTAGTTAAGATAATGGAGGACTTGAGATATGTCTAAAATTATAGCGTCAGCAGCCATCAGAGGGGCTTACAAGATCATTGACAACGCCGAGAAGAAGTGGAAAGGGGCGATGGATAAGTGGGGAGCCAAGGAACCGGTGGGCTTTCCCAATACCGCCTACTACCTGCCCGTAATCTACGGGATTCTGGGCAACAAGGTGGAAAAGCTGGGTGATATGGAGGCGGTGCTGAAGAGATGTAAATCCCTGCTGCCGCCCCCGGTGAGGGAAAAATACCCTCTGCCCTATCTGGCGCCGGCCCTCGACGCCGGCATGGCCACCTTATTTGCCGAGGAGTTGATAGAGGCGATAAGGTATCTGGAGCAGCCCGACTTTTATACCAAGACGGAAGACCCTACCGATGATAATATCTGGCTGGGCGCCGCCGACGATGTCATCCTGAGGAAGCGGGGGGTTGAGTTTGTTGACGGCACCGCCCCCGGTTTTGCCGCCATTGTCGGGGCGGCCCCGACCAGCAAGATAGCCGCCAGTATTGCCCAGGAGCTGCAGCAGAAGAACCTCTATGTGTTTATGGCTTCCGAGTACAACGGTAAGAGATTCTCCGAGCAGCTGGTGGAGGAGGGGGTGCAGATCGGCTGGCCGACCCGGCTGGTATCCTTCGGGCCTGATATCAGCGCCGCCGTCTTCGCCATGGGCTTTGCCACCAGGGCGGCCATGTCCTTTGGCGGCGTTGGGCCCGGCGATTACCGCAAGATACTTATATATAATAAAGACCGCATTTTTGCCTTCGTTTTACCCATGGGCTATGTCACCGACGAGTGGTACGCCAATGCCGCCGGTGCCATCAGCTGGGGGTTCCCGGTTATTGCCGATACCCCCATCCCCGAAATCCTGCCCACCGGTATCTGCACCTATGAGCACGTCGTCTCCAACGTTCCCCACGACCAGCTGGTGGCCAAGGCGGTGGAGGTGAGGGGACTCAAGGTTGCTGTGGCCGAAGTGCCGGTGCCGGTTGCCTACGGCCCCGCCTTTGAGGGGGAGAGGGTGCGGAAGGATGATGTCTATCTGGAGTGCGGCGGCGGCCGGACCCATATGGTGGAGTGGGTTACCACCAAGCGAATGGACGAGGTGGAGGACGGTAAGGTCGAGGTTATCGGCCCGGAGATAGACGATATAACCCCCGGCTCCCGGCTGCCGATGGCTATTGTCGTTGAGGTTGCCGGGAGGGAGATGCAGGAGGACTTTGAGCCCATCCTGGAGAGGCAGGTTCACCACCTGCTAAACTACGCCCAGGGAGTGATGCACATCGGGCAGCGGGATATCGCCTGGATACGGGTGGGCAAACTGGCGATGGAGAAGGGCTTTAAGCTGCACCATATCGGCGACATCCTTCACGCCAAGCTGCACCAGGACTTCGGCCGGATATTTGATAAGATACAGGTAAAGGTCTATACCGAGGAAAACAAAGTAAATGAGGTAATGGAAAAGGCAAGGACAACCTATGCGGTTCGGGATGCCCGAATTGAGGGGATGACTGATGAAACTACCGACACCTACTACTCATGTACTCTGTGCCAGTCCTTTGCCCCAAACCACGTTTGTGTTATTACCCCGGAGAAAACCGGGCTTTGCGGCTCCTATAACTGGATGGACTGCAAGGCGGCTTATGAGATTAACCCCACCGGGCCCAATCAGCCGGTGGAAAAAGGGGATACTCTCGATGCCAAGCTGGGGCAGTGGAAGGGTGTGAACGAGTTTATCTATAAGG
>Ga0307437_1000626_pt1 | contig 26815 bp, 21 predicted proteins | sample SalMarWE160390MG_FD_202146 | JGI IMG/M metagenome (GOLD analysis project Ga0307437, IMG submission 202146) | Salt marsh sediment microbial communities from the Plum Island Ecosystem LTER, Massachusetts, United States - WE1603-90 | ecosystem: Environmental > Aquatic > Marine > Intertidal zone >...
CCTATTTGATGCGTTAGTTTCCACACTCCCCAACCCACCAATTTGTGCAATCAGCTTTCAGAGTTTCCATACCATGTGTAGTGCTTCTATTGCCTTGGTTAAAGCCAGTTATATCGTGAGTCTCTACTCGTGTGTAATGTAATCACAACTTTGGAGGGGGATGTGGTATTAGTTAGACGTTAGTATTGTTGCCGCCACTTGCTGCCTTACCAGCACAGTATGGGCACCCGTTCCGAGCGATATCAAGTAATGAGCACAGCGGCGGGATGACTGTCCAGTACGAGCCGATTGAGGTCAATCTCGATATTGACGACAATTTCTTCATCCTCACGCCCACAGAGAGCTGAGGGCTGCTCCGTTCACGGTCGACAGGATTAGTAGAACCTGCTAACGGGCACACTAAGTAGTTAGACTGTGTTTACGAAGAACACCAGGTGACATTAAACATTACGGCATTTTGTTCAATAGATAGGGATGGTTAGAGACGCGCCCAACTAGTGCCACCGGTGGATATCGTGGGTTGTGAAAAGCCCTTGCGAGCATTATAATCTCGATAATCCTAATGCTGGTTATGTGAAGGCTTCAAATGAAAGTATTTGAAGAGGAATGGGTAAAACAGATAGGTCAGAAGTACGATTATAGAAAGAAATATACTGCTCCTTTCGTAAGTAAGCTTGCTTTTGACCCAATACTCCAGCCAGAAAAAGACAAAATTGAGGAGTGGTTTAGCAGACTACCTGATGCAGCAAAGCCTGAAATCTTAGGCAGCTTAAGAAGCACAAATAGTCATGATCACTTTGGTGCATACTTTGAGTTAGTTCTCTACGCATATCTTAAGGACTTGGGGTTTTTTGTAGACTTTCATCCAAAGATTGCGGAAGGAGAGCCTGATTTACTAGTAAGTGGTAAAAATCTAATTAAGCCCACTTTTATTGAAGTGGCTACAGTCTTTGACGAACCACAATCGGAAAAAGAGGAACAAAAATTTAATGGCATTCTGGAAAAACTCGATGCTATTCAGCACTATTACTCTGCCATAATATCTAATGAATCTGAGCAAATTCCTAATGATGTAGACTACGATAAACTCAGAAATTTTGTTGAGTCACAATTGAGCAGTCTATATTCACGAGCCATATCGAACCCGCAGGAATTTGAATATATGGAAGGTGGACTAAAACTCAAGCTGACAGCTTTGCCTAACTTCCATAAGAGTTCAATAGTATTAGGCTATGGTGGGCAGGGCAGGTCTGTCGGAACTGCCCAGTTAAGGAGTGCCATTAAAAAGAAGATCAGCAAATATAAAAGCGTTAAAGAGTTAGGATTAAGTTTTATCGTGGCGTTGAATCTAGCCAATGTACCCGCAGGAGAAGATGGTCTTCTTAATGTACTCTTTGGTGATATAGTTGTCCGCATACAAAGGAACAGGAAGGGCAAACCAATCAATGTCAAACCAACGCGAAATTTCAAAGGTTTATTTACGCCAAAACCAGGTCTAGGAGGAAAAGCCCAGAATACACGCTTAAGTGCTGTTTTAAACGTTGTCAGTAAATGGCCAGAGCATGATGTGGACAAGCCGATAAGCAGAGTCCATAATTTTCGTGTAATACATAATCCTTGGGCATTAAACCCGTTAGACATAGAGGTTTTCAAGGATTTTCCGCAGTATACAGTAGTGTCAGAGGATGATTTAGGGATTACATTAGACTGGATAGGTAACGTTTCATAACGCCTTAATAACCTCTACCGAGCTTGGGATTCTACAAGGCTACCTAGTCGCTAGATAAGTTGCCAGGCCTCCTCTATGTCGCGCAGTTCGCCTGTTTTGTAGAGTAACAAAAAGCCATAATGTGTAACCTGGCCCAGTCCTTCGTTTAAACTAATTAGGAAGCGGCCAAAAAGTTAGGCATCCCCAGGGAAAGGGTAGGACCTCATTTAGCCTTACGTCCCGTTCTGTTTGCTCACAAAACCTTTCCTGCCAGAGCTTTTGACGAATCATGTTCCCAGGTGCCTCAGACAGGTTGGTGATTATTCCTCGGGCTATGTTTCAAAAGTCTTATCCCAGTTGATCATATTACTGGGGTGAAACGCTAGGTGCTCGATAAAGCTCCGCAACTCATCATCATCCTCACGAACAAGTGCGCGTATCGTGTTAATGTCTTGAAGACGGCAATGGGTTGATAACTCACTGACTAATCTAGCGCCAATGCGACGCCGCTGATATTCAGGGTCGACGCCAATAGCGTGAATAAGACAAACTTCAACAAGTGGTATATATACATATTCCAGACGAGCCACAGCAAAGCCAATTATCTGACCCTTAGCCTCAGCCACAAAACTCAAGTCAAGCGGCCCACCAGGATCATAGGCAGCCAACTCTCTATAGGTAACACGAGTTTTTTCACTGGTGGTTTTGTTGACGAGGACTAGAATGGCATCTATATCGCTACTTGTCATACGCCGAATATTTATAGCATCTCTTCCTATTGCACTCATTTTAGTTAACCTCCTAAATGAACTGCTCTTCCAAGCTACCTGAACTTTCAGATTTTTACTTTACGTCTAATTTACGCGATTGTCAATATGCTCAGAATACTGGGAAGTCCTGTAGACGATCATATTTGTACCATTCACTCTAAAGCTTTTTTCTGCTTATCATACGATGTAACAATCAGCCATAATGTGTAACCTGGCCCAGTCCTTCGTTTAGACTAATTAGAAAGCAGCCAGAAGAGCGACTTGCAAGCCCCGTTCGGAGGAGGCTCACTTCTTCTAATCTTGCCAACTTTCCCCTTAGAATTTCACAAAAGCAAGGCGTTTCAATTCATCTTGACGAATTCCCTGTGTTTCGCTTTGCAAGCAGTGAGTGGGAAATAGGCTCGCAATGACAGGAGACAATGGCTGGCAATCACAGAGGAAAATGGCGGATTAGCTCCCATTACCCACATTAACAAGAGGAGCTTTAGTTATTAAAGCTCCTCTCGAATTGCCCTATTCAATTTTACCATCACCCCTACTCTTCCCCTTCACATTTCGGCTGAGTAGCCGTTGCTCTATTTTAAAGAGCCTTATCTTACAACGAAGAGCTCAGGGCTTCCTACAGCTCTCCGCCAGCACATTCTGTTACTCATCTCTGAAACTCTACGCCCTCTTACACTGGCGGAGAGCCCAAATCAGGAAACATCCAGCGGCATAACCAAGCTTGCATCCTTGCCATGCCTCACCTCCTTACCCTTTCCCATACTTATAGCAGAAATAAGGGCACAAGTCAAGTTTCGCACATCGTGTGCCCCAACCCACTCTCTCCCGGTTAGATTAAGAAGCGGGGAAGTTGATGAGATTGCCAAGCTCCGCAATCCCCACGGATTCTCCCTCCCACCGGAGAGGGAGAATTACAAGGAATTTTGCAATTGACTATAATATTGCTCCGGTATAGATAGTCGCCCGATTTGAGATACAAAGTCAGGAGGTGAAGACATAGCTACCTTTTCTAAGATAGTAATAAAAGGAGAGCAAGGTAAAGATAATCGTAAGATACATCAGTGCTGCAAGCAGTATATCCGGGCCTACACCAAAAATACACACCACTAACGTTAGCATCTGAAAAGAGTAAGTAATCCTGGCTATTTGGGGAGGAGCAGGAAACTCAATCGCATAGGTGCGTCGCTTCCAGATAAAACTAAACACACCTGCCAGTACTACGAGGTCTCCGGCAATCACAATCGCTGCATAGGGATAGGGATTGAAGGGCATTAAGCCAGTCGTGCGTGACCAGAGTCCGATGATTATTGTCAGAATTACGGTAGGGGTCATGACCAGCCGGTCGGCAGTTATGTCAAAAAGCGCTCCACCCAAGGTTGATTGTCCCAGTCGACGAGCCAGGAAACCATCCAGCCCATCGGTAGCCCAAGCGATGCAGAGCATAATAGCTGCCAACAGCATTGCCCCTGTTCCACCGTGGCACAAGAGCCAAATGATAGGCGCAACCAGAACGATGCGCACCGCAGTTACAACATTAGGAATGTTAAGCCTCAATGACAATGCATGCTCCTCAGGGTTATTCACCTACCTCAATCCTCCAGCGGTCAAGTTGGCAACAAAATGTATGTTTGCTATCATTACAGTTAGAATCACGATGAGAGGCCAATCCAAAGGGTTCCGTCCCGCGGTAATGCCTCTCCTTTTCATTTAGTGCCCTTATCATACTCCAGCTTGCTTCTGAGGTCACTCATAAATACAATATGGGCATCATTTTTCTAAACAATAATGAAAAACTGTTCTTATTCGGGACCATCAACTTTAACAATTTATCATTCTTTATAAGATAATCCACCAGGCAATAAAAATCACCGTCGCCAGTGACAATTAAGGATCCCAGGGGATTGATATCGAGCTTTGCTGTTCATCGCCTTTGTCCATGAGGAAGCGTTATTCTTGCTCTAAGTCCTTGACTAACTCATCACCTGAGGCAAAAGTCTTGACGCGTCCAGCCTTGATATCCTCGTTAGCTTCCCTTTCCGCTTCCTGCCATCTCCTGGTCCAAAAGTAGGCCTGGCTCTTGTCCACTAATTTCTTTGGCATTAGCACTGCCCTGAGTGCCGTGAGATTCTTCCCCTTCGGTTCCTTCCTTTCGTCAGGACTCAGGCTCAGAATGAGAGGGGGCGAAGGGCTCCAAATAACACCGTCCTTTCGGGGATTAATTCTCCGCCGACACCACGCCGAATTGTTACTCTTTCTCGCCCAACATCCTCCGTGCTACGGGGTTATTTCTTTTGAGGCTTCTTCGCCTCTGGAGTAGAACAGGGGTATGAGAAGCAGGGCTGCCATCGAGGAAACCACCATGGCGACCCACATTACCGCCGCCACCTCCAGGTGGATTTGCAGCGGCGACAAGAAGAACACGGAAAGCCCGATGGCCAGACCGAAGGCATTGGCAAGTATGGGCTTGCCAACGGTGGAGAGAGCCAGGTCAACGGCCTCTTTGCCTTTATGTCCCCGTTCCCGGAAATAATAGATGCCGGATATGAGGTGGATGGAATAGTCCACTCCCACCCCGACGGCAATGGCAGACAGGCTGGCGGTGACGACGTTGAGGTTGAACTTGCTGATAACCAGCATCCCCATGATGGCAATGATGGTAATGACAATGGGAATGAGAGCCACCAGGGCGGCACGCAACTTCCTGATGGTTACCAGCAGCATGATGAAAATCAGTACCAGGGCAAGTCCCAGGCTGCGGACCTGGCTCTGCACCACCAGCCTGTTCATCTCGTCAAAGAGCACAGGCATTCCAGTTATGACCGTGATTTCGGGGTGCTCAGCGACGAAGCTGTCCAGCAAGCCGATATCCACCGAGTCCAGGTCATCGATTTTAATCATCATCCTGAGGCCATCATCGGAAAACCACGTTTCCAGGTCCTCGTCATCCATGTGGCGCAGGATATTGTCCACGACGGCGGGGCTTTCAGGATAACCATGCTGGCCGGTCATCTCTTCACCGGCGCTGCCGACAATGTCAAACAGCGAAACAACGCTGTGTATTCCGGGCAGCCTCTCCAGGTCCCTTTCATCGTCCAGGACGTCTTCGGCAAAAGAGTGGTCCCTCAGGGTGAACAAGCCTCTTGGAGCAGCGATCTCCCCGGTAAGAGGCAGCGCCCCACCGAAGTGCTTTTCCACTTTGTCAAAGGTCTGGACAACCTCCGAGTCCTGCTTAAAGAACATCAACTGGTTGGACACGACTTCAAGCCGGGGAATGGCGAAGGCGGATATGCCGATGACAATGGCGAATGCCACTATCACCCTGGCCCTGTGCCTGGAGCAGTCCAAGACGAATTTGACCAGGCCGCCGGGCTGGACCTGCGGCTGCACCACGGGCAATTTTATCCGTAAAAGCACCGCCGGTAAGAAGAATATGGACAGCAGCCCGGCATAGGCAATTCCCACGGACACGAAGATGCCCATCTGGCGCATGGGCGCTACGTCCGACCACATCAGAGAGGCAAAGCCGGCCATGGTGGTTATCGTTGTCAGGAACATTGGCATTCCCACCAGGCGCAGTGTTTCCACAGTGAGTTGACGGCGGTCGGAATAGCGGGAAAGGTTATCTATGAAGTGGCTGACGTAATGCAGTCCATCGGCGGCACCAATCACTATGACGAAGATGGGACAGAGAACGGTGAGCAGGTTTAATTCCTGTCCGCTCCACAAAATCGTGCCCATTGTCCACAAGGCAGCCAGACCGGCGGGAATTATGGCCATGACGGTAAGCTTGCGGTCTTTGAGAACCAAGAAAAATACCAGCAGTACCAGGAAAATGGCGCAGGGAGGAAGGATCAATAATATCGTGACCAGGTAGTGCCAGAGGGTGCTTTTGATTACCTCATTGCCAGCAAGGGAAAGGTCGAGGGCGGTTTCGCTTTCCACCATTTCTTCCAGCGACTTCATCACCTCCGCAACCGGGGCGTTCAATTCCATGGTGACGATAAGCGCTCCCTTGCTTTCGTCGGAGGAGAGGAGGTCGCCGGTGAGGAAGCTGTCGCGGATGAAGTCCTCCAGGATGTCGCTGTGGTACGCAATGAACTTCTGGTCCACGTCGAAGGTGCTGCCCTGCACCAGAATCTCCGATGGAATGAAGCTCTGCACCCGGGATATGCCGTCCATCTTCTCGATATCTTCCTGAAGGCGGAAGACATCCTGGAGGTGCTGCTCTTCGAGAAGGGACTCGTCTTGCTCGATGAGAACCACGACGGTTTCGCCCGTCTGGTATTTCTCGTTCAGTCTATCGTATTCTTCTACCCGGGGATTTCCCGAAGTAAACAAATTGAGGAAGTCAGTACTGAGGTCGAAACGGATGAAGGAAACCAGAGCAACGATGTTCAGGATGACCACCAAGACAAGAATGAGCTTTGACCTGGCGTAGACGAAGTTGCCGATTCTTTCCATGGAAACGCCTCACCCCTCAGTATCCTGGCCCGGGATGCCTGTGTTCTTTTTGATGGAAACAGTCAGGGCAGAGTATAACCCCGTTCTGAGCATCGGCTTACTTCAGTCTGAGTATAGCACAGAGGAACTAAGTGAGGTATCGCTTATGGCCTGTTCACAAGCCGTCGTGAGATTGCCGCGCTTCGCTCGCAATGACAATAAAAAGTGGCAATGAGACTCTCCTTCACTCATTGCTGGCGGGAGAGGGAGCCCGGGCTTTCTTGGGATATGCCAGCTTAGCCAGCCAGATGCTTAACTCATAAAGAACAATTATCGGGGCGGCTATCAACGTCTGGTTAACCGGGTCCACAGTAGGAGTGATAATAGCGCCGAGAACGAAAGCTGCCAATATCGCCCACTTCCTGCCCTTAGCAAGCTTTTGAGGGCTAACCACACCCAGTTTGGCAAGTAAGGTGATGACCAGAGGTATTTCAAAGACCAGCCCGACAGCGAGGAGCAGCCTCACCAGAACACTGACATAATTGCTCACAGTTATCATTGGTTGGGCAATATCGCTGCCAAAAGTGAGCAAAAATTTAAGAGCTGGAGGGAGAAAGATAAAATAGGCGAAGCAAACACCGGCAGCAAAGAGGACAACAACCAGCGGCATTGAGAGATAGAGGTATCTCTTTTCCCTGTCCTTCAATGCTGGAGCAAGAAACATCACCAGTTGATAAATAAGATAAGGCAGGGAAAGAGCTATACCGCAATAAAGAGCCACTTTCATATAGGTGCCAAGCATCTCGGTGACATTTATGAAGACCAGATTCATATCGCTCGGCGCCCGTGATTTGAGGATATCGAAAACATAGAAGGCGAATGGAAAGGAGATGACGATACCCACACCTAAAGCTATTGTTGATTTAATTAAGCGGCTGCGTAGCTCCAGGAGGTGTTCGGTGATACTCAGCTTTTTTTCTTGTCCCACTGTTGGATGTCAGTATCCACCTTGGAAGCTTCTTTGGTAATGGCTACATTAAAGTCAGTATAGTTTTTCTTGAGCCAGCGGGCCCCTTTGCCCAACTCCCTGGCTACTCTGGGCAGCTTCTCAGGCCCAATGAAAATAAAAGCAAGGAGCAAAATAAGAATTATTTCCCAGAAACCCATATCTGGCACTCCCTCGCGCAGAGGAATTTAGCTTTTCTTGGTGCTTTTGCGCCCCTTCGATTTCTCTGCCGGCTTATCTTCGTCAAACTCACCCGCCTTTGCCTTTTGGAACTCCCTTAGTCCCTGGCCCGCAGCACGAAAGACCTGAGGCAGCTTCCCAGCACCAAAGATGATGAGCACAATGAGTAAGATAAGCCCTATCTCAAGCGGTCCAGGTGGTCTCATATGCCAACTCCTTTCCTACAACTTCCCAGCTTATCCCTAATCACAGATTTTGTCAATTTCCCTCCATAATTGTCATTGCGAGCCAAAGGCGCGGCAATCTCAGGAAAGCAAAACTCAAAAATCAAAATGCAAAATGACAGAGCAAGAATAAAAAAGCAGTCGGTAATCAGCAGTCAGCAATTAGCCAATGGCTGCAAGCTAATAGCTACTAAATTGGAGATTGCTTCGGCACTGACGTGCCTCGCAATGACAGAGGGAGTGTGCCGCGCAATCACAAAAGGGCGTTGCCCCCAATGACGGAGGGGAGGAGCTATGATTGACTTTGTCTTTAGTCGCAGATACACTTCGCCAGAGAAGGAGCAGGTACCACAAATGAGACTGGCAAATGAAATATTGAAAGGCAATATAAGGGCAGCGGCAAAGTTAATAAGATACGTGGAAGATGGAGCACCTGATGCCGTTGAGGAACTAAAGAAGCTATATTTTCACACCGGGAAGTCCTACATCATCGGCATTACCGGGGCACCAGGGTCGGGGAAAAGCACCTTGATAGACGTGCTAATCGATAGCTTCAGGAAGAAAAATAAAACGGTAGGGGTAATTGTTATAGACCCATCCAGTCCTTTCAGTGGTGGAGCGATACTGGGGGACAGAATAAGGATGCAAAGGCATGCCACAGACCAGGGCGTGTTTATCAGAAGTCTTGCGACAAGAGGGTGGCTTGGGGGACTATCCAAAGCTACTATTAATGTAATCCACATTATGGATGCCCTCGGAAAGGATATCATCCTGGTGGAAACTGTAGGCGTAGGACAAGCAGAGGTAGCTATAATGAATTTCGTCCATACTGCTACTGTGGTGTTAATGCCAGGAAGCGGCGATTGGGTTCAAACACTCAAAGCTGGTATCCTCGAGATAGCTGACCTTCTGGTCATAAATAAAGCGGACATGAAAGGCGTCTATGAACTGGAAGCTGAGTTGAAAGCAATGTTGCAAATGAAAGATTACCCCCGAGAAGTATGGAAGCCAAGAATTCTTGTAACCGAAGCGAGCAATGATAAGGGTACTGAAGAACTAATGAAAGGGATTTACGAGCATAGAGAGTTTCTGGTTACCACGGGGAAATATGATACCCGCGTTAGACAGAGCAACAAACAGGAATTACTTGAAGTGCTTAGAGGTTCTCTGATAGACACTGTATTTCAAAAAGTCGATAAGAACGATTATGTGGAAAAAGTGATAGACGACCTTGTAAACAGGAGAAAAGACCCATATTCCGCCGTTTCCGAGATAATCAACAAGCTAACCGAGGGAAAATAGATGCCTAAAATCTTATTTCAAAGGCAGTGAATTGTCCCGAGTAATTTGACCAGCTTGTTTCCACTTCTGTTACCCGAGCTCCAGGGGGACCCACCTTCAGTCGCTCAACCAGTATTTGTAATTGATTCTTATCCCCTTCAGCCTCAACTTCCACAGCACCACCGGGCAGGTTACGAACATAGCCGCTCAAACGCAAATATCCAGCTTCACGGGTGACAAAATAGCGGAAGTTGACGCCTTGCACGTAGCCGTAAACTCTGGCTGAAAGATGAGCCATGTTTTCCATTTCAGAGTCTCAGTAACAAAGGGCGAGGTTGATCCAACCGATTCAAGCCGGCCTGACCAGCCAGCGCCACCGCCTCCTGAAATTCGACTGCTGAGGTTCGCCGCGATAGGCTGGGAAACCGGAAGGCTTTATGACAGGGATGATACTGAGCCATGATGTTAACATAAGTATCAGGCGAGACTTCACTGGCAAGGAAGTCCACCACTTCCTTTGTTCCCGCCAGCCCATGTGGCAAAACCAGATGCCGCACCAGAAGTCCCCGCTGCGCTATTCCATCCTCGTCGATTTGCAAGTCACCTACCTGTCGATGCATTTCCTTTACCGCTGCCCTGTTTATTGCGGGATAATTCTCAACCCCGGACAGCTTTTCGGCAGTTTTCTCATCGCTATACTTCATATCAGGCATGTAAATATCAACGATGCCATCGAGCAATTTGAGCGTCTCTACGGAATCGTAGCCACCTGAGTTATATACCAGAGGAAGCCGCAAGCCCGACTTCACCGCTATTTCTAAGGCTTCCAATATCTGGGGGACTACATGTGTAGGTGAGACCAGGTTTATGTTGTGGCAGCCTTTGGTTTGAAGGGAAAGCATCATGTAAGCTAATTCTTCTTTGCTTGCCTTTTCTCCCTCACCTAGCTGACTTATGGAATAATTCTGGCAAAAAACGCACCTCAAGTTGCAATTGGTAAAGAATATTGTGCCCGAGCCATTCCTGCCCACCAGTGGCGCCTCCTCGCCAAAATGAGGCCCGTAGCTGGATACGATTATCTCCGTTGAAGTGCGGCATTTACCCAGCTCACCATTCAGCCGGTCCACCTCACAATGGCGAGGGCAAACGCGGCAATTTTGCAACAATGACCTGGCAGCCTTTACCCGCTCAGCCAGCTCGCCACTGCGATAAAGGCTTAAGTACGCTGTCACCCCTCACTCTTCCTCGCCTTCTTTCTTTCCTTTCTTGATTACCTCTGCCTCTACCTGGGGCGACATCTCCGGTATCACCTGAGCCTTCTTCGCCGTTTTTTTCGGCTTTTTCGATTCTCTCCGCCTGAAATCTCGCCTACCCATGGTTATACCCCACTTTCACCCAGGCTAGCTGTGATGCTTCCATCTCAGCAGCCTTCTTACTCTTACCTGTGCCAACGCTTATGACCTCATCGCCCATAATAACCTCAACAGTAAATCGCTTATCATGGTCAGGACCAGCAACCTTCACCACACGGTAAACCGGCACCGACATGTTCTCCTTCTGAGCAAATTCCTGCAACAACGCTTTGTAGTTGAGACTCACCTTCCCACTCTTTATTCTCTCCAGAAAAGGCTCGACCTGCTTGAAGATGAATCCCTTCACCCGAGACAATCCCCGGTCAAGGTATATAGCACCAATCAGAGCTTCCAAGCTGTTTGCCAGGTTGCTCTCTTTACTCCTCCCCCCGGTGACATCCTCACCCCTTCCCATTAACAACCAATCACCAAGCTTGAGGGAAGAAGCGACCTCAGCCAAAGTATCCTGACAGACCAGATAAGCACGCATCGTGGTTAGCCAGCCTTCACTCAACTCGGGAAACTCGCTATACAGCCTTTCAGCTATCACAAGTCCAAGCACGGCATCGCCAATAAACTCCAACCGCTCATTGCTGGGCCAACGGAAGTCCTGGTTCTCATTTAAGTAAGAGCTATGCACCAATGCTTGCAGCAACAAAATTTCATTGTTAAAGGATACACTCAACGCTTTCTGACACTGGTCTAAATCGACCATGTGCTTATAAGTATAGCAACAAAAGCCTGGCTCGCTCAACTTTTTGTTATAATTAATCTGGTTATATGCAACAACTTAAACGCGTGGTTATTTACACCGACGGTGCCTGCCTGGGAAACCCCGGACCGGGGGGTTATGGGGTAGTCATATTATACAGAGGAAATAGAAAGGAATTGTCCGGGGGTTATCGGAAAACCACTAACAACCGAATGGAGCTGATGGCGGCGATCGTCGGGTTAAAAGCACTCAAAGAGAAGTGCAAGGTAACGCTCTACAGCGATTCTGCATATCTGGTCAAGGCAATAGCAGAAGGATGGGCAAAAAGATGGCGCAAAAACAATTGGCGGCGTAACAAGAAAGAGAGGGCGTTGAACCCTGACCTCTGGGAGGAACTTCTACAGCTATCTGACACTCACCAAGTTGAATTCAAATGGGTAAAAGGACATGCCAGCAGTGCTGAAAATAACCGCTGTGATGAGCTTGCCCTGGAAGCTGCTCAGCAGCCAAGCCTGCCTGTTGACCAGGGATATGATGGCAGAGAATGAGACTCACTTCCTTTCCAAAATACCGCAAACACCCATCCCACCACCACCACAAATAGCCTCAAGTCCGTATCTTACGTTGCGCCTTCGCATCTCATAGAGCAGCGTGGTCAGGATTCTAGCACCAGTACAACCTAACGGATGACCAATAGCAATACAAGAACCGTTTACATTCACCCTATCATGGTCCTTTTCAGTTATTCCTAACTCGGCAAAGTTTGCCAGCACCTGAGCGGCAAATGCCTCGTGCAACTCAATGAGGTCAATTTGTTCCAGAGAGAGTCCACCACTTTGTAACGCTTTGTTAACCGCGGAAGGAACCGCCTTCCAGGTGTAGCGTGGGTCAGCACCACTAAAGGCAAAGGATTTAAGGTAAGCCATTGGCTCCACGCCAACTTCCCGAGCTTTCTCTGCTGACATCACCACACACGCTGCAGCGCCATCATTTTCGCCAGAGGAATTACCGGCAGTGCAAACCCCGCTTAGTACTGCCCTTAACTTAGAAAGCGCTTCCATGCTGGTATCGGAGCGGGGATGCTCATCCCGGTCAACCAATACTGGCTCACCCTTGCGTTGTGGAACCGACACAGGAATGATTTCGTCTTCAAATTTCCCCGATTCTATAGCAGCACATGCCTTTTGATGGCTTAATAAAGCCCACCTATCTACATCCTCACGACTGATGTCATATTGCTTGGCTGCCGTTTCAGCCCAGGACATCATTGTAGGCAAAACGCCAAATCTTTCCTGTGGTTGAGACATCATTCTGCCACGCTGCATTCTGTCATACATTGGGATTCCCCACATTGAGCTGTAGCCATGTCCTTTAGGCATATCAGCGGTTCCTCCCAATCCCCACCTCACATCACCTGTTATGTAAAATTCAGCCGTGCTCATGCTCTCCACACCCCCAGCGATCACAATATCGGCATTGCCACTTTGAATTGTCATCGCGGCAAGACATACAGCGTCAAAGCCACCACAGCAACGACGGTCGATAGTAAGCGCCGGTATCTCCACTGGCCAGCCAGCCTTAAGCAGTGACATCCGAGCAATATTTACATACTCACCACTCTGGTAATTCTGCGCCATCATTACCTCGTCAACTAAGCTCGGAGCTATCCCTGCTCTCTTCACCACTTCATTGAGAACCAGAGCAGCCAAATCATATGCTGGTATAGTTCGTAAAGAACCACCCAAATTACCCACAGGTGTCCGCGCAGCACTGGCTATAATTACTTCCTTCAATTCGCCCCCAACGGTAATTAATTTACTGGAAGTGTAGCACATCGCCCAGCGCTCGGTAAGGACTGCCCCTATTTGAACTAGATCAAGGAGAGCACAGGAAAAATTGACAAAAGCTTTCCTCAATGGTATGGTGAATACCAAGGATTATGAAAACGGGGGATGATGATGGATTACAAACGTGAGTTACTCAAAGGCAACACCGAGTGTTTGCTTCTTTGCCTGATTAATTCTCAATCTATGTACGGTTACCAGCTCATAAAGGAACTGAATAGGCGTAGCAACGGGTATTTTCATTTCAAGGAAGGAACTCTCTATCCAGCGCTACACCGACTGGAGAAAGAAAAGCTTATTAAGGGTAACTGGGAAAAGTCACCCGCTGGGCAAGAAAGGCGATATTACCATATAACGGGGAAAGGACGCCGAGCTTTATTCCAAAAATTGAGTGTGTGGGAGGATTTCTCTACTGCGATCAGAGCAGTTGTACAACCAAGAACAAGCTAGTATAGCCATGGCAGACAAATTAGCCAGTTACCTGGAGAGCCTCAAGAACTGTCTGAAGATTGATTCTGCAGTTAAGGACGAGGCTATCCGAGAAATTTCTACCCACCTTGAAGATGCAAGCCAAGAGCTGAAAGAAGGCGGGCTTAACGAAGAAGAGGCTTTAAGACTCGCCACCGACAAGTTCGGCTCAGCTCGCTTGATAGCGCAAGAAATATGCGAAGTACATAACCAAGGGAGCTGGCAGGATGCTTTTTTTACCGCCTTACCCCATTTTTTGGTAGCCACGCTCTTCGCCTCCTACTACTGGCAGAACACGACTTGCCTGTTACTGGTACTGCTAGCAACAACTTGTGTGGTCATCTATGGTTGGCGGCATAACCAGCCACTGTGGCTCTTCCCCTGGCTGGGATACTATCTACTGCCAGTAATGGTTACCGGTATTCTTCTGATTTCTTTGCCCCAAGGTTGGACCTGGTTAGCAGCACTGGTGTATATCCCGTTAGTTTTGTTTATTGTTGCCTATATAGTAAGGCAAACGACAAATCGAGACTGGCTTTATGTATTGCTTATGGTTATTCCCATTCTTGTGGTATTTATGTGGCTGACCTCCTCGAGCACTGGAGGGCAATTTTTACCCAGTAGCACGCAGCTTCAGGCGAACACACTGTGGTTAACGCTTAGTTTCTTCACCCTGGCTGTGGCAACCATTGCCTTCGTGCGGGTAAAACAACGGTGGCAAAAAGCAGCCGCTCTGCTGATTCCAGCAAGCCTGATACTACTTGCAGTAACTCTGGTAAATCGCGAAGGCATTGGCCTTGGTGCTGGGAGTATCTTAATCCTTTCCCTTCTCATCCTAGTCATGCCAGCGTGGATACAGTTGAAGCCAGAACCACGCTGAGTTAAGTTCTTTAGTTCAGTTCTAGAGGTGACCTTGCCTCGGCGGCTAGGTTTGATTCCACAAACTTGTTTGTGCTTGAAAAGTTTTAGGATAAGATAATCCTAGATGCTCATAAGCAGGTTTAGTAACCACCCTGCCCCGGGGAGTACGCGCTAAGAAGCCTAACTGGAGAAGGTAAGGCTCGTAAACATCCATAATCGTATCGGCATCTTCGTTAATAGAAGCAGCGATAGTCTCCAAACCCACAGGACCACCATCAAACTTGTCAATGATGGTACGTAATACTTTGCAATCTACATCATCCAAGCCTATGGAATCCACTTTAAGCTTTGAAAGCCCTTCAAGAGCTATTTCCCTGGTTACCACCCCATCAGCCATGACCTGGGCATAGTCTCGCACTCTTTTCAATAGCCGGTTGGCTACCCGGGGAGTCCCTCGAGCACGCTGAGCAATCTGTTCCAACCCTTCCTCCATAACTGATACCTTCAGAAAAGTAGCAGCGCGTTTTAGGATCAGCTTTATAGCTGATTCATCGTAGAAATCAAGATGGTACGTGGCTCCAAATCTGTCACGAAGCGGAGGGCTCAACAAGGCAGAACGCGTTGTAGCCCCAATTAAGGTAAAACGAGGTAGCTTCAACCGTAAGCTTCTGGCTGCCGGACCTTTGCCCAAAAAAATGTCAAAAACAAACTCTTCCATCGCCGGGTAAAGCTTTTCCTCCACCAAATGGCTGAGCCGGTGAATTTCATCAATAAAAAGAATATCGCCGCTCCGCAAGCTGGTAACAATAGCCGCCAGGTCCCCAGGACGCTCTATGGCTGGTCCCGAGCTTACTTTGATGTTAACTCCCATCTCAACAGCGATAATGTGAGCCAGTGTGGTTTTGCCCAGTCCAGGAGGGCCACAGAAAAGAATATGGTCTAAAGGATCGCCCCTTTTTTGTGCCGCTGCAATGGCTATGTTTAGATTCTCTTTAACTTCCTGCTGACCAACAAATTCACTAAGATGCTTGGGGCGAAGAGCTAAATCAGTGGGTACATCCTCAGAGACCTGCTTGCCTGAAACTGGCCTCATTCTTCATTTCCCTCCTCATCGGACGAAGCCTGAGTGCCTAGTTGCAAGCCAACCAGGTCTTGTCGGGCACCTAACGCCCCAGCCGGGATAACTCTACCAAGAATAACATTTTCCTTTAAACCACGAAGCCTGTCTACCTCCCCTGCGATCGCTGCATTGCGAAGGACATGATCCGTTTCTTGAAAAGAAGCAGCAGCTAACCAGCTATCTTTATGCAAGCTAACCCTGGTCATCCCCAAAAGAACTGCGTCGGCTATCGCTGGCTCACCGCCTTCAGCCAGTACTTTTGCATTCACCTCTTCATAACTGAATCGGTCAATCAACTCCTCAGGCAACAGCTCCGTATCTCCACTGGAAGTAACCCTGACTTTGCTTAACATCTGACGGACGATAATGGCAATGTGCTTATCATGTATATTCACTCCCTGGGAGCGATATACTTTTTGTATTTCATTTATCAAATAATGCTGGACTGCTTCCTTGCCCATAACCCGCAAGACGCTGTGGGGATCAACGGTTCCCTCGGTAAGCCGTTCACCTGCTTTCACCTCATCACCAGATTTAACAAGCAAACGTAAGTCAGGCGGTGCAAAATACTCTTTTTCCTCCCTTTCCCTCCGTCTGATGTAAAGACGCTCATTCTCAATCACGACTTGTCCCGCAGCTTTTGCCTCTATGGCCTCTGATTTCACTACCGGCAGTTTCTTCTTAGCTTTACTTGGGGATACTTCAGGATGAAAGAGTACAGTACCAGCGTCAACCAGCTGCCCCTCTTCCACAGCTAATTTCGCTTCGGGAGGAAGTAGATATTCGTCCTGATAAAGCTCTGAACTAACTACTCTGATCACGGTTTCTTCTTCACCGGCAACCACTTCAGCAATACCATCGATCTCAGAGACGATAGCACTACGTTTTGGCAACCTCGCTTCAAGAAGTTCCTCCACGCGAGGCAACCCACTGGTGATATCAGTACCTACCACACCCCCGGTATGGAAAGTTCGCAGGGTAAGCTGGGTGCCTGGTTCACCAATGCTCTGAGCAGCAATAATACCTACAGCAGTGTTAAGCTCTACCAGCTTCCTTTTCGATAAGTCTCTACCATAACACCTTTGACAAACACCAAACCGAGAATGGCAACTAAGAGGAGACCTTACGTATACCTGAGCAATATCGGCCTCAATGATCTCCTTAGCTTTCTCTTCATCAATTTCCTCGTTGTGGGCAACGATAACCCTCTCTGTGCCAGGCTCAACGATCTTGCTTGCAGCAAGATAACCAATAATCCGTTCCTTAAATGGAGGCAAGTATTCCTCTTCAGTTCCCTTTAATATCCAAACCCCTTCAGTGGTACCACAATCCTCTTTGGTTACAATGACGTCCTGAGCTACATCCACAAGACGTCTGGTAAGGTAACCACTGTCCGACGTTCTCAAGGCAGTATCTGCTAATCCTTTACGAGCACCATGAGTGGAGATAAAGTATTCCATAGCTGATAAACCGTCACGAAAACTGGACTTAATGGGAAAGTCTATTATCCTTCCTGATGGGTCGGCCATTAACCCACGCATCCCCGCCATCTGTGTTATCTGAGACATATTTCCTCTAGCTCCTGAGTTAGCCATCATGTAGATTCCTCCAAGAGGGTCTAAGGATTGCGCTACACGGTCAGTAATCTCATAAGTGGTTTTCATCCATGTCTGAACAGCATTTTCATAACGCTCGTCTTCAGTAATCAATCCCTGACTGAATTGTTCCTCCACAAGAGCAATTTGCTCCTCAGCCTCTTTGAGAAGCTTATTCTTATCATAGGGCTCATTGATATCGCCTATTGCAATAGAAGTACCTGATTTTGTAGCGTAGTAAAACCCCAATTGTTTGAGATCATCAAGGATAGGAGCTGTAGCCTCTTCACCCAGCAAGCGAATACACTCAGACACCAATGATTTTAAGGATGCTTTGTCCATGGTTTTATCATAAGCACGCAGCTCTGGAGGCAAAATCTCATTAAATAAGACCCTTCCCACGGTGGTCTCTATTCTTCCTGACTGCTCATCTTGTACTGTAATCTGGGCACCAAGCTCAATAAGACCCCACTCGTGAACAAGCTCAGCCTCCTCAAAACTGCTGAATACTTTCCCGGTTCCTTTAGCCCCAGGCTTAACCATAGTGAGATAATAGCACCCGAAGACTATATCTAAACTGGGCACTGTTATCGGCTCACCATTACTTGGCGACAGCATATTGTGAGTACTGAGCATAAATTTCCTGGCTTCTTCCACCGCTGCTTTGGATAGAGGAACATGGACTGCCATCTGGTCACCATCAAAATCAGCGTTAAAGGCAGCACAAACGAGAGGATGAATTTGAATGGCATCACCATCGATTAACACTGGTTCAAAAGCCTGGATGCTCAACCGATGTAGTGTAGGAGCACGATTGAGTAACACTGGACGCTCTTTGACTACTTCGTTGAGCAAATCCCAAACTTCAGGATTACCCCTTTCCACCAAGGTTCGAGCGATCTTTAAGTTATTAGCATAGCCCAACTCAATAAGCCTATTCATCACAAAAGGTTTAAATAGCTCTAAAGCCATGCGCCTTGGCAATCCACATTGGTGAAGCTTGAGATTGGGGCCAACAACGATTACTGACCGTCCACTATAATCCACCCTCTTTCCCAAGAGATTCTGACGAAACCGACCTTGTTTCCCTTTTAGCATAGCCGATAGAGATTTCAGTACATGCTTGGTTCCAGTAGTGACCGGACGTCCTCTCCTTCCATTATCAATAAGAGCGTCGACGGCTTCCTGTAGCATTCGCTTTTCATTACGGATAATAACCTCTGGCGCACCTAATGCTATGAGACGCCGGAGACGATTATTGCGATTAATGATACGACGATAGAGGTCGTTAACATCACTGATAACAAAGCGACCGCCATCCAGCTGAACTACAGGACGAAGCGCCGGGGGCAATACCGGAAGCACATTCAAAATCATCCATTCAGGTTTATTTCCACTAGCTTTGAAGGCTTCCACTAGTTGTAGTCGCCTGCTTAACCTCTTACGATTTTGCCCAGAGGCATTCTGTAATTCGTCGAGAAGTTTGCCATGCAAGCTATCAATGTCAACGTCCCTCAGTATCTCTGAAATGGCTTCAGCTCCGGTGCCAACTCGTAGAATATCACCATATTTATCCCTAAGTTCCTGATATCTCTCCTCGGTAAGTATTTCACATTTCTTCAGACTTTTTACTTCCTCCCTCATCGCTCGGCATTCCCCTTCAATCTCTACCCTGTTCTCCTCAAGCTTAGCCCTTAGCTGATTTATCTCCTCGATTACGTCTTCATCTTCGGGAGCTGCCTTCAATTTGGCTTGCAACTTCCCAATTTGCTTATTCACCTTCTTTTCTTGCTCGGCTATTTTTCGATCTCTATCTTTATCAAGCTGCACAATCTTCTTCTCACGAACTTCCTCATCAATGGAAATAACGATGTATCGCGCAAAGTAGATGACTCCTTCCAAGTTTCGAGGCGTGACATCGAGGAGGAGACTGATCGGGCTGGGCACAAGCTTGGTAAACCAGATATGGGCAACCGGTGCTGCTAACTCGATAATCCCCATGCGCTCCCTTCGCATACTAGATGGACCAACTTCAACACCGCATTTCTCACAGATGACGCCTTTGTACCGTACCTTTTTATATCGCCCACAATGACACTCATAGTCTTTGACGGGACCAAAAATCTTCTCACAGAATAAGCCGTGCCTTTCTGGCTTTAATGTGCGGTAATTTATGGTCTCCGCCTTAGTTACTTCGCCATGAGACCAACTCCTGATTTGCTCTGGCGAGGCAAGGCTTATCCTAATAGCGTCAAAATCACCAAAATCAGACATTTCTTTTTACACCTCGATTTCTTATTCCAGCTTTGAATCTTCCAAAGTGTCCACTGTAGCGAGGCTTGCCTGCTTCCTTCCTTCATTAAGCAACTCCACGGCAAGGCTTAAGCTACGTAGTTCCATAAACAGCACCTTACATGCTTCGGGGATGCCGGGATGGTGAACATCTTCGCCTTTAACGATAGCCTCGTAAGCTTTAGAGCGGCCAGCAATGTCATCCGATTTTATGCTAAGCATTTCTTGAAGTGTATAAGCTGCACCGTGACCTTCCAATGCCCACACCTCCATTTCCCCGAAGCGCTGACCTCCAAATCGAGCTTTCCCGCCTAAAGGTTGTTGGGTGACAAGCGAATATGGTCCGGTAGAGCGAGCATGCACCTTGTCTGAAACAAGATGTATCAACTTCATCAGATAAACAACACCAACAGTCACAGCCTGGTCAAAAACCTTCCCAGTTTGACCATCTCTGAGTTCCATTTTCCCAAAAATAGGTGGATAAACTCTTCGTTCTTTGTAAGCCTTCTGTACTTCTCGCTCCAATTCATCCCCGCTAAGATCCCGAGAATTTATGCCTAAATCTTCAAGCCATAAACGCAAAGCTGCTTCTCTTGTCTTGCCTTTATGTTTCCCAGCTATCATTTCCTCTATCTCTCCCCTATCAAGTCCGCGAGCAGTGAGCCAAGCATCAATCTTCCCAAAATCAGCTACCCCTCCAGTCAAGCCATCTTGATATAGAGAGACAGCACCAGCTTTCCATGCTATCCAAGACATGGCTAAATAATCTTCAATCCCGGCAATGTCAGCTCCATCAAAAATGGGATTAACCGCTTTGAAGCCCAGAATGCGAGCTGCCCAGCCTAAATGAGCTTCCAAAACCTGTCCAACATTCATTCGAGATGGAACACCCAGAGGATTAAGGACAATATCTACAGGTGTGCCATCAGATAAGTAAGGCATATCTTCTTCAGGCAATATGATCGAAACAATGCCTTTGTTGCCATGCCTGCCTGACATTTTATCGCCCACTGATAGCTTGCGTTTCTGCGCAACCCATACCCATATAATCTTATTTACTCCGATTGGCATTTCGGCGTGGGTACCACGAGAGAGTACCTTTACATCAATCACCTTCCCCGCTTCACCAGCCGGCACTCTAAGAGAACTATCCTTTACCTGGCGTGTCTTTTCCCCGAATATCGCTCTTAGTAACTTCTCCTCCGCAGAAGGCTCAGTCTCGCCCTTAGGGGTAATTTTCCCCACCAATATATCATTGGAACTTACTTCAGCTCCTATGCGTATAATGCCCTGCTCATCAAGCTCGCCAAGGCTTTCTTCACTTACATTTGGTATATCTCTGGTAATTTCTTCAGGACCAAGCTTCGTGTCACGCGCCTCAATTTCATGTTTCTCTATATGAATAGAGGTGAAAACATCGTCTGTGACTAGCCTTTTACTAATAACAATGGCATCCTCAAAATTGTATCCTCGCCAACTCATAAAGGCACAAACAACATTTTGCCCCAGAGCGAGCTCCCCGCCCTCCATTGCACAACTATTAACGAGTGACTGTCCTTTCCTAACCTTGTCCCCCTTACTTACTACGGGATATTGGTTAATACACGTTCCTTGATTGGTTCTAACAAACTTATTCAACTCATAAACATGTTCCTTGTTTTCCTCATCCTTAACCATGATTTGCGAACTAGTGGCTGAAGTCACTACACCATCACAGGGAGAAAATATTGCCTGCGCACTGTATTTAGCTACCTCTTTTTCCATACCTGTGGCTACTAAGGGGGCTTGGGGAAATAGCAAAGGCACAGCTTGGCGTTGCATGTTGCACCCCATTAAAGCACGATTGGCATCATCATGTTCCAAAAACGGAATAAGAGAGGCAGCAACACTGAATATCTGCTTGGGAGAGACATCCATAAAATCTACCTTATCAACAGATCCCTTAAAATATTTGCTACCTTTCTTAACTTCAACCCTTTGCTGGATAAACTCACTCCTGCTATTAACAGGAGCATTAGCCTGAGCAATGGCATATTGCTCTTCTTCATCGGCAGTCAAGTAAGTAATCTGCTCAGAAACAAAGGGGATTATTTTAACTGTTTGTATGGGGAGAGAGGCAAGCTTATCAGCGATTCCCTTAGTGATCGATGTACCTGAGTGGATTACCACCTTACCACTATGGTTTGTCACATCTTCCCGTATTGTTCTTCCCAATAACTCATCTTCAATATTTGGAACCTCATGAATAACCTTACGGTAGGGGGTCTCTATAAAACCGTACTTATTGACCGAGGCGTAAGTAGCTAACGAACCAATGAGTCCGATGTTTGGTCCCTCCGGTGTCTCTATAGGACAAATACGGCCATAATGTGAATGATGCACATCTCGAACTTCAAAGCCGGCCTGCTCCCTCGATAACCCTCCAGGCCCCATGGCAGAGAGGCGCCGTTTATGAGTTAATTCAGCCAATGGATTAGTTTGATCCATGAATTGAGATAGCTGAGACCTGCCAAAGAACTCCTTCATAGTGGCTACTATCGGGCGAATGTTAATTAGCGAGGCTGGAGTCGCTTCCTCAGGACCAAGAATGCTCATTCTTTCTTTGATAGCTTTCTCTAACCGCAGTAACCCAATTTGAAATTGCCTCTGTATTAGGGCACCTACTGTTTGTGCCCGCCGATTGCCAAGGTGATCGATGTCATCAGGGATATCTTCATGCTTATTGATCAAGATAATGTGACGGACTATTCCCACCAGATCTTCGGGGGTCAAGCCAAGCTGCTCTTGAGCAAGGTCAAGTCCTAATTTCTTATTAAGCTTGTAGCGACCTATTTTCCCCAAGCTATACCGCCGTGGATTGAACAAAAAGTTATTCAGCAATGCTTGAGCACTCTCAAGGCTAGGGGGATCACCAGAAGAAAATTTACGGTAAATATCAACCAAGGCATCAGCTCTAGTCCTAATCAAAGGATCTCGCTCTATTGTGGAGCGAATGAATGAATGATCAGGCAAATTATCTACATCGCGGAATTCGTTAATTAGCTTTTCGTCAGTTTCAAAACCTATAGCACGCAATAAAGTGGTGACAACCATTTTTCTCTTCCCACCTAACCTTACTGAGATAACATTACTGCTGGAGGTCTCAAAATCAAGCCACGAGCCATGTTCAGCAACAAGCTTGGCAAAGCATAACTCACGCCCACTAGCAGCATCCCTCTGTAAAGTGAAATAAACACCAGGAAAGCGGCTCAATTGGTTTACTACTACCCGTTCCACTCCAGAAATAATAAAAGTCCCTCTATTCGTCATTAGCGGAAAATCGCCAAAGAATAATTCCTGTTGCTTAATTTCTCCCGTCTCTTTGACTATTAGCTGAACGGTGACATTGAGAGGAGCAGAATAGGTTATGCCTCGCGCAAGACACTCTTCAGCAGGGTGTTTTGGCTCACTGAACTCGTAGCCACCGAAGTGTAGCTCCAATTTATTACGCGTATAGTCCAAGATAGGGGAAATTTCCTCAAAAAGCTCCTTCAAACCCTCTTCCTGAAAACAACGAAACGAATCAAACTGAACCCGAACAAGAGAAGGAATCTCGACAACCTCGGGAAGTTTAGCAAAGGACTTTGTTAAACTATATCTAGGCATCGACAATGCAGTCATAATTCTTACTCCTTAAAATAAAATTCAAAAAGCTACCCTAAGGCATTCAAAGTGTTGTAATATATTTAGTGAGGGAATTTAGACCTGATAAACACTGAAAGGCAAGAAACAACATAGAACAAACTCGCAGTTTAGCATACTGAAAAATTTTTGTCAAGTCCCCAGAAAAACTATGGTTGAACACACGATAAAATTTGGTACAGATGGATGGAGAGGTATTATAGCCGAAGACTTTACCTTTAACAATGTGCGTATTTGCTCCCAAGGTATAGCTAATTACCTCACTAGAAACGGATTAAATCAAAGAGGATTGATCATTGGCTATGACACTCGTTTTGCCTCTGAAGACTTTGCTGCCGCCGCTGCTGAAGTGATTGCTGGCAACGGTATTAAAACCCACTTATGCCTTAGACCAACTCCTACACCAGTGATAAGCTACGCTGTTACCGCCACTAAAGCTGCTGGGGCTATCATCATCACTGCAAGCCACAATCCAGGACAGTGGAATGGACTCAAATTCAGGTCAAAGGAGGGCGCCAGTGTTTCAGACGAGGTCATTAGCGAGATAGAAAAAGAAATTGCCTCTGTTGCCCATAATGAGGAAATCAAAAAAACTGCACTGGCTAAGGCTTTGAAGAGAGGGTTGATAGACTACCTAGACCCTCGCCCTATCTACCTCGATCATCTAAAACAGCTTATTAATGTTGAAGACCTGCGCCACCAGAAGTTGAACATAATTGTCGACTCCATGTATGGGGCAGGAGCAGGATATTTTGAGACAATTCTCAAAGGCCGAAATGTGAAAATTACTGAAATTCATGCTGAAAGAAATCCTCTTTTTCCAAACATACAACCTGAACCTATCGCCAAAAACTTAACCAGACTTTCTCAACTGATAGTCGAGCAGAAGGCTGATATTGGGCTGGCTACCGATGGAGATGCTGACCGGATTGGTATCATAGATGAGAGGGGGACATTTCTAAACCAACATCAGGTCTTCGCTCTGCTATGTCTTTATTTATTGGAAGTTTGCGGTGAGCGAGGTCCTATAGTAAAGACACTGACCTCTACCAATATGCTTTTCCGCCTCGGACAAATTTTCGGTGTTCCCGTCCATGAAACCCATGTGGGATTCAAATATGTCGCTCCTATAATGATACAAAAGAAAGCAATAATTGGCGGTGAGGAAAGCGGGGGCTATGGCTTCCGAGGGCATATTCCAGAGAGAGATGCCATTCTAGCTGGACTTTACTTCCTCGATTTTATGGCTAAAACAGGCAAGACACCTTCCCAACTGCTCGATTATCTTTACAGTAAAGTTGGTCCTCATTACTACGACCGCACCGACTTTCACATCCCTAAAAGCAAACGCCAAACAATTTTCAATCGGCTCACTTCGCTTTCCGTGAATACCATAGCTGACACAAAAGTAAGCAAGATAGACACCACTGATGGTTTTCGCTTTCTTCTCGATGACGAATCATGGCTGCTTATCAGATTTTCAGGCACAGAGCCATTAGTTCGCATTTATGCCGAAGCTGGAAGTCCTGAGAAAGTAACAAAACTACTGCAGGAAGGCAACAAGCTAGCAGGATTATGATAGACCTTGACGACTTAGAGATATACCAACAGTATGACCCCGATGGGATGCGAAATCACATCCACCGGCTGCCTCAGCAATTGCGAGAGGCATGGCAGAAAAGTAGCGGATTCGCCTTGCCAGCCAATTTCGCCAGCATTGATAAGATAATCGTTTGCGGTATGGGTGGTTCAGCTATAGGCGCAGAATTACTGAGAAAATTCGCCTACAGTTTGGCCAAGCCGGTTATCTTCGTTCATCGAGATTACGACTTACCAGCTTTTGTTGATTCCAAAACTCTGATTATTGCCTCCAGTTACTCAGGAAACACGGAGGAGACGTTGTCCAGCTTCACTCAAGCCATGGATAAAGACTGCCCCAAAATGGCCATTACCACTGGTGGCAAACTAAAGGATTTAGCACAAACAAGACGGATTCCAGTTTTCACCATAGATTATGTCTGTCAACCCAGAGCGGCCTTGGGTTATAGCCTCATACCGTTAATATCACTGCTGGCCAGACTGGGATTTATAGAAGGTAAGTCGGCCTGGGTAGAGGAAGCAATTCAAACGCTTGAAGCACTTCTAGACAAACTAGCGGAAAATGTACCTGCATCCCGCAATTCAGCCAAGCAGCTTGCTCAAGGGTTATTTGGCAAGCTGATAGTCATCTATGGCGCTGGTATCCTCTCCCCGGTAGCACAACGCTGGAAGGGACAATTCAACGAAAATAGCAAAACCTGGGCCTTTTATGAAACTTTCTCTGAACTCAATCACAATTCTGTGGTTGGTTATGAATTCCCCAAGGAAATGGCAGATAACACATATGTAATTTTGCTTCGCTCACCATCCTTACACCCAAGAATCCTGGCCCGTTATCAAATAACCAGCGAAATTCTACAGAAAGCCAAAGTCAAGCACGAGATTATCGATAGCCAGGGCAAAGAGAAGCTGGCTCAAATGCTGAGTCTTGTATTCCTCGGAGATTGGACAAGTTATTACTTAGCAATGCTGAATCAAGTTGACCCTACACCGGTGAAAATGATCTCTTATTTAAAAGAGCGGCTTGCTAACATGAAGTAATTTAACTACTGGCGGAGGGAGTGGGATTTGAACCCACGACCCCGATTTCTCAGGGTAACCGCTTAGCAGGCGGCCGCACTAGACCACTATGCGATCCCTCCCACTGGAGCTGAGGGGATTCGAACCCCTGACCTCCTCCGTGCAAGGGAGGCGCTCTCCCAATTGAGCTACAGCCCCAAAAGGTTATAACTTATTGTATCAAATTGTGCCATGAAGACAAATTGCAACAGCTTATACAGAAAAGAAGCTTAGAACTGAGTAAACGAGCAGGATTGTGTGTTAAAATCAAGGAGGTAAACCACACAATGGATTATCAGGTGATGTCTATATGCCAAGCATAACATTTCCAGTGGCATTAGCTGCAGGATTATTGTCCTTCCTATCGCCATGTGTTCTGCCATTGGTTCCGGTATATATAGCTAACATAGCTGGTAGCTCAGTTCTAACAGCGAGTCCTCCAAGCCGACGATATATCTTTCTACACACCATCAGCTTCGTAGCTGGCTTCTCCCTGGTTTTCACCATCCTGGGAGCTTCTATGGGCTTACTGGGTGCTATGATACCAGTGGGGCCACTGAACAATATAGCTGGTACACTGCTGATTTTATTCGGATTATTCTTGATAGCGGCAACCAAAG
>Ga0307437_1000628_pt1 | contig 26781 bp, 22 predicted proteins | sample SalMarWE160390MG_FD_202146 | JGI IMG/M metagenome (GOLD analysis project Ga0307437, IMG submission 202146) | Salt marsh sediment microbial communities from the Plum Island Ecosystem LTER, Massachusetts, United States - WE1603-90 | ecosystem: Environmental > Aquatic > Marine > Intertidal zone >...
CAACCTCCTGATCGGTCTGAACCAGGGAACCAGCCGCTACACGTACCGTTCCTGCACCAGTCTACTCATCAGTTCGGCTACATAGCTTACCATGGGTACGTTTCGGCTGTACGGCATACGAATGGGACCCATCAGGCCTACCACCCCAGTGGTGCGCCAAGCCACGCCGTATCGCGCAAGGATGAGGCTGAACTCGCCCATGCGCGGCCACCGCTCCTCGCCTCCAATGATGACCTGGACTCCGCTGTGGGCGAGGGCTATCTCAGCCAGGATGGCCTCGAGATGACCAGGCTCCTCCAGAATCGCCACTACTTGCTCCAGCTTCTCAGTCGCCGTGAACTCTGGCTGCCTGAGGATATTGGCGAAGCCGTAGCGGTGCAACTCTAGGTCGCGGCGCAGGTCGACATCGTTCATTAGTACGGCGACTTGCTCGCCGACTGTCGCCTGAGCACCTTTCAGACGGGAGAAACTGGCGCGTACCTGCCCACTGGTGAAATCGAGCAGCAGGGTGTCCAACTCCTCAGCCAGGGCCTGGAGTGTCGCCGGGATGCTCGTGGCAGCCAGGTCTATGATCCGACGCCTGGTGGTACCATCACTCAGCGTTACCAACAGTAGTACGTTGGAGTCGCTGAGACGCACCAACTCCATGCGCTTGAAGCGCGATTGGCGGGCCTTGGGCGCGGTGACCAGAGAGGCGGTGTTGGCCTTGCTGGTGAGTATGGCCCCTGCCAGCTTGATCCATTGCTCGAGGTCCCTGTCCACCTGATGGAACTGGTGCTCGATCATTCGGCGCTCACTCAAGGGCAAGGCCGTCTCCCTCATCAAGTTCTCCACGAAGTAGCGGTAGCCCCTCGCCGTAGGAAGCCGACCGGCCGACGTGTGAGGCTGGGTCAGATAGCCCAGTGTCTCCAACGCGGCCATCTCAGCCCTGATCGTCGCCGAACTGATTCCCAGGTCGCACAACTCCACGATGGTCCTGGAACCGACCGGGCTGGCCTTGTCTACGTATTCCCGGACCACGAAGTCCAGTATTCGTTCCTGTCTTGTGGTTAATGGCTCCACTTACGGGTCCCCATTTCAACCTGATGGCCCTTATGCACGCAATTAGCACTCTCGATGTTAGAGTGCTAATTCTATGATAATGATACCAGAAAACCGGGAGTCTGTCAAATCCTCGGAGGGGCATGTCGAGGCGAGCGCAGAGGGCAGGTGTGCTGGAAAGCAGGCGATCTGCGCCACAGGAAGCTCTGCCATGCGGCGCTGTCAGCCGAAAGCTTGAAGCTGATGTTGCTGACCACAGTGAAGACCAGATTCGAGACCGTCAGTCCGACAATGGATAGGGCTTTCACCTTCCCTCGCCTCCTTTCATCCCTGAGCGTCCCGCCCCAGTAACGAAGTGCTGCTGTGCATTGTAGTTGCAGTGGGCTTCGTTGTCTATAACGGAGGGTGTGGAAAGCGTGACGCGCAAGACCGGTGTCTTCACCAACCCGGCGAGCTCCAGAGGGGAGTAGCTCATCACCTGAACGTCTGAGTTGGGGGATTCTGAGTTCGCCTTTGTCAGGGGTACTAGGTTGGCGTTGACAGAGGCGAGCAGGTGAGCAAAGCACGACGGCTGGTGCCCGTACGCGATCAGGCTGCATGAGCGTCGGGGTTGGGGATGCATTTATCGGGCACCGTCAGCGTGGGCCGAGCCCCAGCAGGGCCTCACATGACTGGTGTGGCGGCATCGTGAGCTGTCACTTGCCGATTCGTGAGTCGAGGTCGAGTCCAGCCTTGACTGCTAGTTGACGCAGTTTGGTGCGGTCTATCAGCTCAATGAAGCCGATCTGACGGGCGTAAGCACGTGCTTGGTTGGTGAAGCTGCCGGTTGTTACGAGCATGCCCTCATGGACTTGTGGGTCTCTCATGACCGCAGAGTGCAGCACTTGCACTTCCTTGATGCCCACGCGGCCTGATGACCAATGCTTGCATTCCACATACACCCTTGTGATGCCCCTCAGTGGGTCCGCCCTCTCCATGATGATGTCCTTGCCTTCGTCGCCTGTTCGCTGGGTTACCTTCACGTTCTGATAGCCGAGAGCGCTGAAGAGCTCAGCGATGAGGTCTTCAAAACCCTGCCATGTTAGGGGGGGGCCCGTCTCGGTCATCTGGGATGTTTCAGGTGCTGGCTGTAGGGCGGCGGAGGAGTGCTCGGGCGCCATCATGGCCAATGCCTTGTGGGCGACCGCTGCGGTGATTACTCCATCCGCACGAGCCTGGGCGTAATCCCGCGTTCGCATGAGCAGGCGCCGGGCTTCCGCCAGACTGCCGCCGCAGGCGCGGGCAATCATCAAACGAGCGTTCTCATCAATCCGCACGCCAACATCCTCGGACAGTCGTTGAACCAGCTTGACCAGAGCCCACACCTCATAGGGCTCGAAGTCCAGCACGTGGTCGAAGCTCTGCCGCAGCCGGTGGCTGACAGGCTCCTCCTCGGTGGTAGTACCCACCACAGTGAAGGGAGGGACGGGCAGATGAATGGCCTTGGCGGTGGGGCCTTTGCCGATGACTAGGTCTAGCGCGAAGTCACGCATGGCCAGGCACAGGGGCTGTTCGATAGCCTTCGGCAGACCCTGGATGTCCGCGATGCAGAGGATGCTACGATCACCGAGATTGGTGAGGATTAGCCCGAGATCTCTAGGTGCTGCAATCTCCCGACCAGAAGTGGATGTTGTCTTTGCACCCATTTCCTTGGCGATGACTCTGGCCAGCGTTCTCTTGCCGCATCCGGTGGGTCCACGAAGCAAGACGTGACCCAGAGCATCACCGCGCGCCCTTGCCGCACCGATTGAGACGGTCAGTATCTCCCTTATCTTGGGCTGGCCAATGAACTCCTCGAGGGTGCGCAGCTGCGAGTCGGTTTTGCGGTCACCATGCTCCGCCCTCTTCCTCGAGGGCGCAACTGATGGTTCGGACGGTCGGTCGTGGACGTGGGCGGGTGCCGGCGCGGCCTGCTGGGACGGGCCGGGCCGCGTGGCAGGTCCTTTATGGGGCTGGCGAGACTTGGTTCGTTGTCGCCAGTAAGTGACTGCCAGTACAACTGCTGTGATGACGATGACGGGAGCGCAAGCGGTGGCAATCGGACGTGCCGTCATAGACCGCGTGAAGGGGTTGGGCGGCAGGGTGACCAGGATATCCAGATGGCGGGGGGCCAGGAGCGGTGACAGCAGAAAGGCAAGGCAACCCAACACAAGGGCCACCGCAAGCGTCAGCCCAGCCAAGATCATGCGCTGCTTGCGTGACATCTAGGCGCCCTCGGAAGAGCCCGCAAGTGCTGCGAAACAGCTTGTCAACAGCCCCGCGACGCAAGGGAGCAACGTCGGACCGCATTGGATTCTACCAGGGATGTGAACGCCGCGCAAGGTGGCTTTCGGACGAAGCCAAGAGGCCCCGCTGTTCAGGAGGATTCGTCCCGCCAAATCACCACCGTGGGTGATGGTGTGGTGAACCTGCCGCTCGTCATGGTGGCTCTTAGCACGGAGTTCGCAACTGGGCAATGACGGTCACGGCTGCTGCGGTGTGTACAGTCCAATCAGTTCCGCCTCGCCCAACACGTGTCCTTCCATCACCCCCAGCAACTCAGCCGTGGTCGCCTCTGCCTGCAAGTCGAGGATGGTATTGAGGGCATAGAGTGTGAAGATGTAGCGATGTGTGTCACCGGGACATGGACCGTCGTAGCCGACCAGATTGATGGGGGCGCCGCCCGGGAAAGTCTGCCCCTCGTCGACGTAGAGCGCGAAGCTGTTCGTACCCTGGAGTGTGCCATCGGGCAACGTAGCCTCTGCCGATAATGCCTCCGGCAAACCGGTGGAGCTGGCAGGGATACTGTAGACGACCCAATGCACAAAGCCAGGCGGATCAGAATCGGGATCGTCGACTGTTAGTGCAAGGCTCTGGGTCCCCTCCGGCACTCCTGTCCACTCGAGCGGCGGCGATAGGTTTGCCCCCTCGCAGGAGTACTGCACGGCGATCGCCCCCTCTGGCTCGAAGGTGCTGCTCGAGATCTCGAACGGAGGCGCTGGAGTAGGAGTGGGCGCTGTCTCCTCTTCCTCGGGTGGGGCCGGAGTAGCCGTTGGTTCGGCCGGTTCCGGCGTAGGTGGGAGCGGAGTGGCGGTGGCGTGCGCAGGAGTCGGCTCCTCCGGTGGGGCAGCCGGTTCTTCAGCGGCTGATGGGCGCTCATCACCGGGGCCGCATGCTGCCAAGGTCAGGGCGGTCACCACGGCGAGCACCGCGAGCAACGTAACTGTTCTCTTCATGTTTCTCCTCCTTGGTCAGAGTCCGACGCTGGCCTGCTCTCTCAGAACAGGGACGCTGCGCGACGTCTGAGGACGGCCCTACGTGCCACGACCAACACCGTAGCAACTGCGATGACGATGGGTGGCAGACCAACGGAGGTGATGAGCGTTGGCGCAAGCCACAGACGCTTCTAGGAGATGACTCGCGCGTCTTGTACATCGTCAGGAACACACAGCACAGTCACCTCAGCGCCGACCTGATAGTCGGGTGGTATGGACCCGATGCCGTCTTGGGAGCGCACTACGTCTCCGTGCCGCGTCTCGAAGTCGACCAGCGGGGTGTACGCTGCTCCACCGTCCGCAAAGGCGCGCCAGACATTGTCCACCACCGTCCCTCGCGTGCAGACCTAAGTGTACCCCATCTGTATCGTCTTGTAGACCTCCAAGAGGTCGATGAGCAGGAAGGGAGCGCCCACGACAGTTGGAATGAGTACGGCCGCCCGGTCAGTCTTGCCGACATTGCCATGAGTGGCCCCACTGCTACCCCTTCCCCCAAAGCGTACCAAGTGTCTGGGAGGCCTTCCGAGGCATCACGTCTGCTCTTGAGCTGCCCACGGGATCGTCCGGCGCATCGGTGACTGAGCAGGTAGCGCTCATACTCCCAGAATGAGAATGCTGACTCTTGACCGCGCAGTCACCCGCAGACCGTGCAGAGAACACCGCATAGCGCCAAGAGCAAGATGACAGCGTACAGAGCTAGGAATAGGTAGACAACAGCGAAGGCCACGCTTCTCGCGCGAAAGCGTGCCAATCCGGCCATACTCAGCTTCACATGATTACCGTCAACTGCGATGTCCACGCAGTCGCCACCCGCGAGGTCTCCACCACGCGAAACAGTGACCACGGCATCCCGGAGGTGTTTATGCTCCAATTCGCGCGCCGACCAGAGGTAGTAGTCAGCGTACACGATTTCGCGCTTGATGAGCATGAGCCACAAGAGGCCAAGGACGAGGCCTCCCACCGGTAGCGCGAGGGAGAGGACCCGAGTGAGCACCACCCACGGCAAGTCTTTGCCCGGACTCGTGAGTACCAGGGTGACCGCAGCAACCACTATGCTGTTGGCCAACAGCATGATGTTGAACCTTGCCCACCACTGCTCTCCTTGATAGGTCCACAGGTCGATCGCTGCCTGATAGCCAATGAGCGCCATGTGGAGCCCGTCACTTCCTGAGTCTACGTCGGACGACCGAACTTCAGCCATTCTCCCCTCCGCAGCTTGTTCCCCACCGTCCTAGTGCGCGGGCGTGTCCACCTCTATGAAGAACATACGAGCCCAATGCTTCACTTCTGAGTCTGCATCTCCAGGAGATCTAACGCTGGACGCCTCATGGTGCGTAGCGCAGAGGGTGACGTGCCGCTTCCTTCTCGTGAAGCAGTTCCTCCACAGTAGGTCGTCCTTCGATGGCCTTGCGCAAGGCAGCTCGCATCGCCTTGTAGTTGTTGATCGTTATCCGTCTACGGTTCGCGGCCGAGGGATGGACGAAGGCGTTGACGATCATCACCAGGTCGTCCAGGGCCCCTTCAGGAAGGAACCCATCGTTCAGACTGGCCTGGATAGCCATCACGATTCCCTCGACGGCGTTGTCGTAGATGTGGCGCGCCTGCTTCTTGGTGCGCACGGTAACGGTGGGCACCAGGAGAGTACGCGGCCGCTCGAAGATGATCCTCAGCTCCGTCAGGTTCTTGCCCGATGGGTCGTCCGGTTCGGGTCTGCTGAGGGCCTCCTCGAGGGCTGTGCCCACAGGTCCGTCTTTGAGTCCGACGAGCAGGTCCACGTGGGCGATCTCGAAATCCGGTGGACCGGCATACCCTTCTCCGACCAGCATAGTGAAATCGGTGACTGATGTCGGGGTCAAAGGTGTGGCGGGCACGGCGGTCTTAACCTTCTTGCCCTGGCCAAGATCGTACTCCATACCGCGTGGGGGGATCTTGCCCAGTTCCTCTAATTGCACGCGGAGCTCGTCGGCGTCCTCTCGACGGAAGGCGCCGCCAGGCATGATGGGGTGGCGAGAATCCCCCACCTCGACGCCCATCATGCGCAACCCCTCCTTCACGGCCTGTGTGGAGCCGCAACGGACGACGATGCGCACCAGGCGCTGTACGTCTCGCTGTCGCTCCTGCGCCTCGTGGATTCTGCCCTCCATGGTGTGGGCGTAGATCTCTTGCCAGATGTCCGGTATGAGGTTCGCGCTGGCCAGGATGGCCCCGTCTGCGCCTGCCGCCAGGGCTGCCATCACGATCTCGTCGTGTCCGCAGATGATGGCGATCTGTCCCTTGACCTTTTCGAGAAGAGCTGCCAGGAAGGGGACATCGCCGCTGGAGTCCTTGATGCCCACCACGTTGTCTAGATAGGCCATCCCTTCGGCCGTCCACCATCTGTAGTGAGTGCCGGCGGTTTGGGGGATGTTGTAGAGAATGATCGGCAGTCCCACCTTCGAGACTGCTTCGTAGTGTTCGTACACCTCGTTGTACGCGGGCTTGAGGTAGAAGGGAGCGACCACCAGGGCCGCCGTGGCACCAGCGTCTTTGGCGTACTCTGTGAGAGCGACCGTGTCCCTGGTATTCGTGCAGCCGGTGCCGGCTATGACAGGGATGCGACCTCCCACCTCGTCTATGGTGACGTCGATGAGTCGTCGCTTCTCCTCTTCGGAGAGGTACACGAACTCCCCCGTCGTACCCACGGGCACCACGGCGTCCACGTGGGGTAGTACGTGGCGTATGAGGCGACGCATACCCTCCTCGTCAACATCCTCGTCAGGTGTGAAAGGGGTGACCAGGGCAGGCATGATCCCCTTCAGCCAGTCTGGTTTGCCAGTCATAACGATTGCCTCCCGCAGGCTACTCAGGACAGCCCAGGATACGCGCGGAGCCGCCCGGCAAGGCTCCGGTGCTAGGGCTTACTGTACGTGGCGATAAACCGTGCGATGGAACGATCGTATGTTCTCTCGACCTCCGGGGGGAAGACACATCCCGGTAGTTCGCCGTGGCTCCAGTGGTATTGGATGCATTCGCAGCAGAGGCCCTTACGACTGCAGGGCTCATAGGTGCAGGGGCAATCGGCCCTATTCTCGTCTACCTTGCACTCTCGCATGTTTCCTCCTGGTGTGAGACTAGCCTGTGCGATTTCTTGGGAAGGCCATCTCGATGGCCTTCTTCATAGCGGAATGAACGTTGAAGTACAGTTGGTGTCGGTCCAGCGCTCTGGGATGGATGGTGGCCTTGGCGATCATGACCACCCGGTCCAGGTCTTCCACGGGGATAGTCTCCTCTTCGATGCTATCCACGATGGCCTTGGCTACCGCGGCCTGAGTGGGGCCGTATACCATGCTGGCCTGGCGCAGATTCACCAGTTCAATGGTGGGGACGATGAGTGTGGACGGCTTGACGGCGAGATTGGGTTCGGCGATGGTGGTCAGGGCTTCATAGCCGTGCCGGGGATGGGTAAGCTGCCTCGCGTAGGCTAGTCCTACCGGGCCGCTCTTGGTCCCCACGATCAGGTCTATGCCTGCTCTCTCTTGTTGATCGCCCTCAGTGGCCATCCCCAGGAGGACGCTGCTGTCTTCGGCGGCTTTCGCCGTGATACCGATGTCGTTGAATCTGTCTTCCATCGGTCCTTTGGGCATGGCCCAGCTCACATCCTGGGGTTGTATCTTGCCCAGCTTCTCTAGTTCAAGCTGGATCTCCGCCCTGGTCTCGTGGATCAGAGCACCGCCCACCGGCTTCAAGGGGCGGCGGGGGCGGCCCACTTCGACCCCCATCATGTTCAGCGCCGCCTTGACAGCCACGCCGCCGCCGTACCGCACGAAGATGCGAGCCAGTTTCTGCACCTGCATCTGCAACTCGCGGGCGCTCTCTATGTCCCCGGACTGCACCTTGCGAAAGACCTCCTGCCAGACGTCAGGGAAGACCTGGGCGCTGGCCAGGATCGCGCCGCTGCAGCCAGCGGCCAGAGCTGGCAGGACAACCTCATCGTGACCCACCAGGACGTCCAGCCGTCCTTGGGTCATTTCCAGGACCTCCATGGTGTAGGGAAGATTCCCCGAGGAATCCTTGAGGCCCACGATATTGTCGATCTCGCTGAGGTCCTCCAGGACCTGTCGCGGAAGATAGGCATCCACGGTTTGGGGGATGTTGTACATGATAATGGGCAAATCGATGGCCTTCGCCACTTCGTAGAAGTGCTGATAGATCCCTTTGTCCGAAGGGTGCAGGTAGTATGGCGTGACTATGAGACAGGCGGTGGCGCCAGCTTCCTCGGCGTGCCGGGCCAACTGAATGGTCTCGCGGGTCGAGGCTGCACCCGTGCCCGCGATGACCGGGAGCTGGGATCCGACTTCGTCTATACAGATCTCGAGCACCTGACGACGCTCGTCGTGGGACAGGTACACGAACTCACCGGTGGTGCCACAGGGGACGACTCCGTCCACGTGGGGTCTTACGAAGCGTAGAAGCTTGCGGAGTGCCTCCTCGTCTATACTGTCATCCTGTGTGAAGGGCGTGATCAGGGCTGGATTGATGCCCCCTGGGCGATAGGTGGTTCCTTTCATGGGTTGTTCCTCCAGAGACATCTGATTGCAGCGGCCGACGGGGACATGCCTGCATGGCAAGAGGTCTTGGCTTCAGAGTCTGCACCCCGTGTGCAATAGGCGCCGTGATGGACTCGAGGGGTGCTCGAATGGCAACTCTCCAGCCGAGCGGGCCTACTCTGCGGACCAGGGTAGCTTGGAGTTGGTTGCGAACCCAGCTCACCAGCAGCGCTAGAGGTGACTTCCCGAGGGCGAACAAGACAGTTGCTTGTGCGGGGTCCGCGTCCTCGCAGAGGGCGGCCCGGGCCGCCGGATGGCACGGTCAAAGACACGCGCAGCATATCTCCTTGCAGGCCGCGTTGCTGATATGGGCCTCTCGGTCTGCCGTTTCTGCTATCTGTGAGAACTCAGGCCGAAGCTGACAGGGATGCCTCTCTGCATATACTCCCTTGCGTGCTTGGTGCACTGAAGGGTCTTGTAGTAGACAACATCACCGATCTCGGTGGCGTGGGCTTTGCGCTCTTCCTCGGGTAAGAAGTAGGCCTCCATCGTGTCGAACTCTCTGCTGTGGCCATCGCTCTCGTACTTGAAGGTCAGGTTGTGCCCGCTTTCCAGGATTTTGAGAGATTCGTCGAACCAGTCGAAACCGGCCCGGCCCAGATCGGGGTTGATCAGGATGTGGGCGGCGAGGCTCAGACTCTTGATGCCGCTCTCTTGTAGTTCCTGGCTGCACTTGATGAAGTTCTCCGGCGACACTGCATTGCCGATGTTGATCTCGCGGATGGGACTCGTCTTGTCGTCCCTCAGGTACTCGCTCATGATGTTCAGGAGCATCCGGAACTGCATCAGGTTCTGGGTCGAGAGCAACATGGAGACCTTGATGAAAAGGTTGGGGATGTCGCGCGCGTAGTAGCAGGTAGCGATAATGCTGCTCCAGCTAGGATTCAGGAAGAAGTTGGCGCCGGTGGTCTTGGCGGCGCGGGTGATGCCGTCCAGGTAGATGAGGTGATTGTCGTTGGCGACCTCGATACCTCCGAAGTTGCCGAAGAAGGTACCCTGGTTCACAAGGATCAACTGGGATAGATCGTCGCCGGCAGGCGCGGTATTGAAGGTTACGCCTGTGGCACTCTCGACGTCCTTGAACCTCTTGTGGGGCAAGGGGGTGCCGACCAGGTTGGTCGAGCAGAACCATTCTACTCGCATGATGTTCTCGGCCATGGCCAGCGTGGCCATCAGGTTGCCGTGGTAGACGTAGTCTTCGGTCATGGCCACGACCGAGATCATTTCGGCGGGCACCAGGGCAGGGACTTCCGTGGCAGCGCTCTCGGCGATCCCGCGCATACAGCGGTGGGTGACGCGTGCACCCTGGAACCCCGAGACTTGAGATGTGGCGGTGCCCATCCCATCCTTGTATGCGATGCTGTGTGCCTCTTCGAAGTCCTCTACCTTGGCGAATTTCTTGACCAGTTCCTCTGCTTCTTCCATCATCTCACCGTACTCTGTGGCGGCGAGGATCCTCTTCCTGGTCTCGTAGTCTCTCATTCTCTCGATTGTGTCAGCGATCTCCTTCGATCCGCCATGAGATTCCTTCAGTGAATCTATGGCTTCCATGTCTCTGTTCGACAGCAGTCTGAATCTCATCAGCGCATTCCCTCCTCAACGGGGTGTTCTCGGACAGCCTCGCCAACAAGGAGTATTCGCCAAGGATAAGGTTGAGGGGATTGACCCGCTTTCATGTACATTAGGAGGCTCTCTGTGTGTGGAACATACCAGCGGTATGATAGCACATCGAGGTGCGGATGTCAAAGCAGTAGGCGTAAGAGGTTGGCCTTTTGGGGGTCCTTGGGGTAAGATAAAGCGTCATGTGGAGAAGATGGAGATTCTGGCTGGGCGTCGCTATCAGCGTCGTCTTCCTTGTATATGCCCTTCGTGGTCAGAACCTGCCGGAGGTGTGGGAGGGCCTGCGGCATGCGAACTACCTGTGGCTGATACCGGGTATCATTGTCTATTTTGGCGCCGTGTGGTTGCGGGCCTATCGTTGGAAATACCTGCTGCGCCCCATTAAGTCCGTTGGCATGGGTAGCCTGCTTCCTGTGGTCACCATAGGGTACATGGGCAACAACGTGTTTCCCTTCAGGGCCGGCGAGGTGATACGCGCCTACGTGTTGAAGAGGAAAGAGTCGGTGAGTGCCAGCGCAAGCCTGGGTACCATACTGGTGGAGCGGATCTTCGACGGCATCACCATGCTCGTCTTCGTTTTCGCTGTGCTCCCCCTCGTACCGACCAACGAGTTCTTGAGCCAGTTGCTGCCGTTCATGAGTCTCTTCTTCTTTGGCGCCCTGCTGGCTTTCTTTCTGATTGCATCTTCCCCTTCGAGGGCCGAGAGGGTGTATCAGTGGATGGTGGCTCGGTTGGTGCCGGGACGTTTCCGAGCCCAGGTGGTTGGCCTGCTGGGGAAGTTCCTGGATGGACTTCAGGTGCTCCGCAGTGGGCGCGACATGGTCTTCATCATGGGCATCTCCATCATCTTGTGGTTGGTCGAGACATGGAAGTACTGGTTCGTGATGCAAGGCTTCGCCTTCGACCAACCTTTCTACGTGCTGGTGTTCACCTGTGCCATTGTCAATTTGGCTACAACGATTCCCTCCACTCCTGGCTATCTGGGCACCTTCGAGGTGGCTGGGATCGAAAGCCTGGTCTTGTTCGGGGTCGCCCGTTATACAGCGACCAGCTTCATGCTGGCCTTGCACGCCGCCTTGTGGTTCCCCATCACCGCTGTGGGCGCATACTTCGCCTGGCGGGAGAGCATCAGTTGGGGTGAGATGGAGGACCTGCGAGTCTCCGAGACCGATGCAGCGCCAAACGATTCGGCTGTGCAGGAGGATGTGGGGCTGTGAAGATCGGCGTTGTCGGCGGCGGTCTGACTGGCTTGACAGCGGCCTATCATTTGTCCAAGAAAGGCCATCGTGTGGTCCTCTTCGAGAGGGAGCCGTATCTCGGCGGACAGGCTAGCACCTTCGAGGTGGAGGGCACGCCCCTGGAGAGGTACTACCACCACATCTTCACCGGCGACGCGGAGATGATGGAGCTTCTGGAGGAGTTGGGTCTCATGCGCAGAATGGAGTGGCTCGCCTCGAAGGTGGGCTTCTTCTACCAGGGCGAGATCTACGATTTCGTGACGCCCTTCGACCTGCTTAGCTTCAAGCCTCTGGGGATCTGGCAGCGCATCAGGGCTGGGCTGGTGACTTTGTACCTCCAGAGGTTTGGCGACTGGCGAGAGCTGGAGGACTTCACCGCTCAGGAGTGGATGCGCCGATACGCAGGTGAGCAGGCCTACGAGGTCATTTTCCATCCTCTGCTGCGTGCGAAGTTTGGGGAGTACTCCGATCGAGTGACTATGGCCTGGCTGTACAGCAAGTTCAAGGACCGCGTTGGATCGAGGAGCAAGGGACTGGCGAAGGAGCTATTGGGCTACATGAAGGGCAGCTTCCAGCCCTTCATCGATGCGCTGGCGGATGGGATCACGTCTCGAGGCGGGGAGATACTGACCGGGGCGGCCGTCGACAAGCTCGCCGTGGACGGCTCCAGGCTTGTGGGCGCGGTGGCAGGCGAGTCGTGGCCGCTGGACAGGGTGATTGCCACCGTACCTTCCTTCGTTTTCCTGGAGATAGCGCCTGATTTGCCTGCCGACTACGCGAATCGATTGCGAGACGTGTCGTACCAGTCAGCACTGTGTCTGGTGCTCAAACTGAAGCGGTCACTATCTCGCATCTACTGGCTGAATATCAGCGATGCGAGCTTCCCGTTCGTGGGTGCTATCGAGCATACCAACCTGATCCCACCGGAGAACTACAACGGGAAGCACATCCTCTATCTGAGCAACTACGTCTCCAGCTCCGATCCTCTATACTCGGCTTCGGCTGAGGAGTTGCTGGACCGTTATCTGCCGTCTCTGAGGAGGATCAACTCGGATTTTGACCTGGATTGGTTGGAGGAGATGTGGTTGTATCGTGACGATGCAGCGCAGCCGATCATCACCTGTGGCTATTCTGGCAGGATCCCTTCTCACGAGACGCCGGTGAAGGGCTTGTACCTGGCCAATACCACTCAGATCTACCCTCAGGATCGGGGGATGAACTACAGCGTGAGGTTGGGAAGGACAGTGAGCGAACTGGTAGGTCAGTGACGCGGAACAGAAGGTTTGGAGGCTAGTCGGTGCGCCCGTGGTTGCGCTGGCTATTTGACTACTGTGGGTGAGGTGTTCTAATGAGCAAGATCTGCGTGATTGGAGGCGGTGGATACGTTGGTCTCACCACCGGTGCGTGCTTTGCCGACCTGGGAAACGAGGTGGTCTGCGTAGACATAGATGAGGCCAAGGTCGCCGGACTGAAGCGTGGTAAGCTGCCGATCTACGAACCCGGTTTGCAGGAGATGGTAGAACGGAACATCAAGGTTGAGCGGCTAACGTTCACCACCTCGTACGGCGATGGCTTGAAGGGTGCCGAGTTCGCCTTCATCGCGGTGGACACGCCCTCGGGTAGCGAAGGCGAGGCCGATCTCAAGTACATGAGAATGGCCGCAGAGATGATCGCCGCCAACATGACCAACTCACTGGTCATTGTGAACAAGAGCACAGTACCTATCGGGACAGGCGATTGGGTGGCTGAGATCGTGGAGGGGCATCTACCAGCAGGCCTCGAGTTCGCCGTGGTGTCCAACCCTGAGTTTCTACGTGAAGGGTCGGCCATCAATGACTTTCTGCATCCGGATCGCATAGTTCTGGGCTCCACTAATCGGCAGGCGGGCGAGAAGGTGGCCCAACTGTATCTCTCTCTGCGTGCGCCGATCATCGTGACCGACCTGCGTACAGCCGAGATGATCAAGTACGCCTCCAACGCCTACCTGGCCAACAGGATCTCTTTCGTGAACGAGATAGCTTCCATCTGTGAGCAACTGGGTGCCGACATCAAAGAGGTGGCCATAGGTATGGGATATGACAAGCGTATTGGCCACTCCTATCTCGACGCCGGCGTGGGGTGGGGAGGCTCGTGTTTTCCGAAGGATGTCAAGGCCCTTGCCCACATGGCGGCTATCCACGGGTGCCACCCTCAACTGCTCAGAGCTGTGATAGAGATCAATCGGGACCAAAGGAGGCGAGTGGTCCAGGCACTGCGCGACAACCTGGGTACGCTGCACGGCAAGTCAGTGGGCGTACTGGGGCTGGCCTTCAAACCCAACACCGACGATATGCGTGAAGCTCCTGCGGTGGAGATCATCCACCTGCTCCAGAACGAGGGGGCGTCTGTCAAGGCCTTCGACCCGGTGGCTATGGAGCGTGCCAAGGAGATCATGCCCGAGGTGACGTACTGTGAGGATGCCTACGAGGCGGCGGAGGGTAGCGATGCCCTGGTCGTGGTCACCGACTGGAATGAATTCAAGCATCTGGACATGGCTCGCCTGAAGGCGTCGATGGCTGAGCCAGTCCTCATAGATGGTCGCAACATCTACGAGCCCACGAAGATGCAGGAACTTGGCTTCGCCTACCGCGGCATAGGTCGCGGCTACGAGAAGGGGGAGCATGCCCAGCCTGCTGAGATACTGGCCGCCGGAGAGTCCATCGAACTGGAAGAGACGGCGGATGACATCTCGTAGTCGTTGCCAGAGGACGGGTGGACAGCCATGCTGAGCGTGGGTGTGGACGTCATCGAGACACAGCGTATCGCCCGAGCGTTGGAGCGTTGGGGCCATCGTTTCTTGTCGCACGTCTACACTCATGCCGAGGTGGAGCACTGTAGAAACCACGTGCCGGAGCTGGCCGTTCGCTTTGCGGCGAAGGAGGCAGTGTCCAAGGCCCTGGGCACGGGACTGCGCGGGGTCACCTGGCGGGAGATGGAAGTTCTGCCGGATTCTCGGGGTAAGCCCCTGGTCCGGCTCCACGGGCGCGCGAAAAAACGGGCCGAGGAACTCGGACTGGACGAGTTTGCGATCAGCCTGTCGCACTCGCGCCGGTATGCTGTGGCCTTTGTGGTGGCAAGCGACTAGCATTCTGCCTTCGGCAGGGTAGTCTATCGAAGGCCGCTAAGATGGCGGGGGCGTTGATGGTACAACCGCTGGTGTTCCTGGTTGTGGGAGTCCTCATTCTTCTCCTGGTGGTGGGGTGGGCGATCGCTGTCATCAGGAAGGTCGGCGGTTGCCTCATACATCTTCTGCTGCTGGGGGCTGGGCTGTTGCTGTTGCTCTATCTAACCTGGCTGTTGTGGCAGAAGCTCTTGCAGGGGTGAGAGGTCTGCACTCTGCTTGGCTGCCCCTCTGGGTTCTGTTTCCGTCGCGATCATGCGGGCGCCAGGGCTAGTGCAGCGACGTCACAGATTTCGTCGCGGAGTAGGCACGGGTTGGGCACAGAGGAGTGGGATGGCTCGACTGGTGGATCTGTCTTCAAGCAGGCGGCTGACAGGGTTGCTCCTGGGGCTCCATGGAGGTCGCGCTTGACAAGGCACTGGAATGGCGCTAAGATGCCATTCAACTACATATCAGATAAGCCGAACGGCGTTGATCGGGGAATAGTAGGCCTGGACGGCAGATTACAGAGAGCCGGCGTGTGCTGCGAGCTGGCATCGCCCCAGACTGAACCGGACCCGGGAGCTGCGAGCGAAAAGGAGCAGCGCAGATATTGTGTGTGCTGGATCCGCTAAGTTGCGCCGGTTGGCCACCGTTAAGCGGCCAGGGCATGGCCTCACACTTGTGGGGCCACACTCTCGACGAGAGAGGCCAGTTCTGTCCACCTGAAGCAGAGGAGGACGCCCTTCTTCGAGCGGACAGAGCGGCCTAAGTAGGGTGGTACCGCGGGATTTGACAGAGTCTCGTCCCTATAGGACGAGACTCTTCTTTGTCCTGACCAGGCGCTTGTGCGACCGAGCAACCCAGAGATGACGAAGGAGGTTCGGAGAATGGCGCAGAGACTGCCATCACACAGTGAGGACTTCTCTGCTTGGTACAACGAAGTCGTTCAGAGGGCGGACCTGGCGGATTACTCGCCGGTTCGGGGGTGTATGGTCATCAAGCCGTATGGATACGAACTCTGGGAGGCGGTGAAGAGCGGGTTGGACAGACGTTTCAAGGAGACCGGCCACGTCAATGCCTACTTCCCTCTCTTCATACCCATGAGTTTCTTGGAGAGAGAATCGGAGCACGTGGAAGGGTTCTCCCCGCAGCTCGCCGTGGTCACCCATGGAGGAGGTAAGGAACTGGAGGAGCCTCTGGTAGTGCGGCCGACCTCGGAGACGATCATCGGTCACATGTACGCCCAGTGGGTTCAGTCCTACCGGGACTTGCCGATACTCATCAATCAGTGGGCCAACGTGGTTCGCTGGGAGTTGCGAACCAGGCTGTTCCTGCGGACCATGGAGTTCTTGTGGCAAGAGGGTCACACCGTGCATGCGACGTACGAAGAAGCGGAGCAGGAGACGCTGCGCATCTTGGGCCTCTATGCTGACTTCGCACGGACTGACGCGGCGATCCCTGTCCTGGTGGGCAGGAAGTCGGAATCGGAGAAGTTCCCCGGGGCGTTGACCAGCTACTCCATCGAGGCCATGATGGGCGACAAGAGGGCATTGCAGGCTGGTACATCTCACAACTTGGGGCAGAACTTCGCCAAAGCATTCGACGTTACCTACCTCGACCAGAACAACGAGACCCAGTATTGCTGGGGCACGAGCTGGGGTGTGAGTACGCGGATGGTGGGAGCGATCATCATGGTCCACGGCGATGAACAGGGGTTGCGTCTACCGCCCGTCCTGGCCCCCGTGCAAGTTGTGGTCGTCCCTATCTACAAGAGCGACGACGAAAAGCACACCGTCGTTCAAGGTGTGACGGAGCTAGCCAGCGAACTGAGGGCCGGCGGGGTACGGGTGCACGTCGATGACCGGGAGGAGTACACCCCTGGCTGGAAGTTCAACGATTGGGAGATGCGGGGCGTACCGCTGCGTTTAGAGATCGGACCTCGTGAGGTCCAGGAGGGCAAGCTGACCTGCGCCAGACGCGACGCTCCGCGCCGCAGTGGAAAGGAGTCCATAGCCCGAGGTGGTGCGCTTGAACAGGTGAGTGCCCTGCTGACCGAGATACAGAGTTCGCTCCACGACCAGGCTCTGGAGTTCCGCAACGCGAATACTCACGAACCGAGGGACTACGAGGAGTTCAAGGAGATCGTGGAGGACGGCTGGGCCTACACCTGGTGGTGTGGCAACTCCCGGTGTGAGGAGAGCATCCAGGAGGAGACGAAGGCCACCTCGCGGTGTATACCTCTCGACCAGGCTGGAGACGAGGGTAGGTGCATCTACTGCGGCGAGAAGGCAACCGAGCGGGTCTACTTCGCCCGGGCCTACTGACGCGACTGGCGGAATCGCCTCCACCACACCACTCGCCCTTCGCGCGGCTCTAGCGTCGGGTGAAGGGAACTCAGAGGCCGTCGGCGCTTCCAAAGGCGAGCGCCCCCAGGTCCCAGCCGAGACCGTTGAGCGGCGGCAGGGAACGCTCGGGACACGGGGGACTGTCTGGCCTATGGCGTGGATACGCTTATCTGGTAGCGCACGCCCGGCCCGGCTCTGCCAGCGTAGTCTACGGCTGCGACGTAGTAGATGCCATCGGCTGGAGCTTGCCACAGGATGAGCGATGCGTATTCCTCTTCGCCGGCGTCGTCGTCGTCGGCCAGCTCCGTGCCGGTCTCATCATACAGGTATATCGCTGTGTCACAGTCACCAAGCAGATTCAGCGTCTCTATGGCGTACTCCGTGCCTTCCTCAGCCATGAACCTTACGCAGTCCACGTCGGTCGTGGTGTGGAAGGTGTGGTCCTGGGGCGCGCCATCGACATCTATGAGGCTGGCCTCGCTCAAAGTGTCGTCGGGCTCGTAGGCATCCGCGCCCTCCACGGAAGCGCTTTCTGTGACTGAGATGCTGTAGGTGGCGTCGGCCCCTGACGAGTCCTCTGCCAGATCTCTGACCATGATATAGTAGGTTCCGCTGCTTGGTGCAATCCACACAATGAGCGACGCTAGCGGTTCTTCAGTCCCATCGTCGTTACGCGCCAGTTCCTGCTCGTCTCCATCGAGTAGATAGATGATGGTGTCGATTTCTGACCCGAGATCCAGCGTCTGGATGGTATAGGCATTGTCTGCGGTGGCCTGGAAGAACAGGTAGTCGCGATCCCCTTCCGTGTGCAGATTGTGGGTCTGGGGAACGCCGTCCGTAGCTATCAGCGCGGAGTCGGCGATACTGTGGTCAGGCTCGTAAGGGTCGATCCCTTCGATCGGCACGGGCGCCGTGGCGGTGGGGACCGGGGAGGGAGATGCGCCAGTCCCGGGAGGTACGCTGGTGCCGGTGCTGCTAGGGGATACCACGGATGCAGTGGGCTCAGGGCTGGGCTGCGAGAGAGCCGCGGTGCCTGTCCCATCGGCGAGCAGGATCAGGATCACGCCACCCGCAACGCAAGCTAGGACGAGCACGCCGAGGATGGCGACGATCAGGGGCCACCGCGACCGTCTCGACTCTCCGGGCACCGCCGGCAGCCGCTTGCCACATTCGCCACAGTAAAGGTCTTCGCTCGAGACTTCTGCACCGCAGTATGGGCATCTCATGGCAGCATCCTCTGTTTCATTCCTCAGGTTCTTTCCGACGTCAGTCTTCCTGGTCAGTGATCAGTGCCTGGTAGTCCAGGCCACACGCACAGCAGTAGTTCAGACCGGCTTTCATCCTGGAGTTGCATTCTGGACAGATTGTGATGAGGCGGGCTCCGCATCTCTCACACAACTCACTGTCGGCCTCGTTCTGGTGGCCGCACCAGTGACAGCCCCCATCGGGTGAGGATAGCTCCGCGTGGTTGGCGCCACACTGGTCGCAGAACCGCATCCTTAGTTCCAGTCCGGCTCCACAACGTGGACAGTACTTCGCTAGACGCGCCCCGCACTGCCTACACTCGCGAGTCTGAGGCTCGTTATGGAGGCCGCACTGGGGGCACTCGAGATAGGTGGTCGTCTCCTCGCCAGTCGCAGTGAATACCAGTCCGCAGAGTGCGCACAAGAGTCTTCCCACGTCCTTCGTCTGGGTCCCGGGACCACCGCACCTTGGGCACCTGGTTGTCTCCACCGCTCGCCTCTCTCACGACCGATATTCTATCAAACCACCGGTTGTCTGGCAATGGAGAATCGTAGGTGAGCCTAGACATCGTGACCACTTTGATGGCCGGTGAGGCAGGTCCTGGTCTTGCACCGGAGAATCCGCGGGATCTCCGCAGGTCGGACTGTAGGAACGAGGAGACATCTCCCGCACCATTCTTCAGGGGCCACCACTCTCCGTGACGACGACGTACAGACCACACGCGGGCCCGAGTCGAGCGCATGGCGAGTTCATGAGATGTGCGGCGACCACTGAATGAACGACGCCCACAGGCCGTCCCACGTCCTAGATCTGCGAAAGGATGTAGAGCATCAGGAATACGCTGAGGACAATCAGAGCCGCCATCAGGATGGTGCTGGGGTGAAGGTGGCGCGGCTGCTCGGCTTGTGGGTCGGGCTTCGTGGCCCTGCCGATGAGCCTACCGGCAACAAATCGGGAGTAGTCGAAGCCACAGTGGGGGCAGTACCTCAAGGACGCCTGGTTGAGCGCCCCGCACCGTGGACAGTTGGCTAGCAAACGCGCACCGCATTGCTGACACAACTCTGCTTGCTTCTCGTTCTCGAAGCCACACCGTTGGCAGCGTGAGGCTGGCGCGGACGACCGCCCTTGAGCGTCTGAGCAACGTGGACAGAAGTCGAGGTCCATGGGGATTCGCTCGCCGCAGTGGGGGCAGTACCTGCGTAAGGGCGCTCCACAGTCGGCGCAGAACTGGCTCTGTGGCCGGTTTGTCGAGCCACACGCTGGACAGATGGGCCGCATGCGAGTCGGGTCCACGCTCTGATCACCTGGCTGAGAAGACCGGCTATCGGTGGCAGGGCTGGCGCCGCCACCGGCTTTCCGGGACCTGGTGGGCATGGGGTCGGTCTGAGCTACTGGATGGTTATAGTAGAGTCGGAGGCCTGGAGGCTCACACCTATCCGGGTCTGGGCTTGGTCGTAGCCTTCTGAGAGATACTCCCCAGGCTTGATCTCGAAGAACCTGGAGGAGTCGATGGTCAAGTCGCTATCGGAGAGCTGCACTTCCACTCTGGCCCCCGCGGTGGCGGGCAAGACTAGGGTCAATCGGCTGTCGCGAAGGTCTAGTCTGGCATCGAGGCCCGAGGTGGCGGGCAGCCTGATGTCGCCGGAACAGTCGCCGATCTGCGCCCTGAGCGTATGCAGGGTTAGACCGTCGAGGCGCAGCTCGAGGTCGCAGTCGTCACCCTCCAGCTCCAGGTCGAGAGGGATGGAGGGCGTGAGTTGGAGAGCCCAGTCGTTTCTGAGGCCGCCAAGGAAGTAGAAGGGCGAGAACGCCTCGTAGCGATCAGCAAGTCTGAGGCTGCCTCGGCCGGACGACTCTGTGAATTCCTTCTGGATCAACACGTTGCTGACGTGATCCCATTGGCCAGCCGCCAGCAGACGGGGCTGACCTTGCAGTGGATCGATGCTCAGGGTGCCGTTATCCAGGTCCAGCTCAATGCTGGCGCTCTGGAGGCCACCGATCTCTTGGCTGAAGCTGTGAGTGAGCATCTGCTCTGCCGGAAGGGTCGGGGCCAGCACGAGAAACACGGACCCGATCAACACAGCCACGAGAAGCAGGACAGGTAAGGCTACCCGGTCGGGGAAGCCTCGCAGGGCTACTTCCGTCCCCACAAGAATGAGAATCAGAGGCCAAAACCGCCAGAGGCTGCGGATGAGATCCCCCGGCAGATATCCTAGGTTGTTGAGCAGCCACAGAAAACCCAGCACAATGAGTATGAGCCCTCCGCTGATCGATCCGCGGCCGATTCGCCTGGTGGGTTGTCCATCCTGCATGGATCCGGACTCCATTCTTGGAAAAGGGCAAGGCTTGAACACAGTGGTGGGCCTATGTGCATTATAGGCGTCGCTGCGGCCGTAGTCAAGAGTTGCCCAGGAGTACGTGCAAACATGACCTGATGGCCGCCACCGAGCGCATCAGGAGCCCGCCCAAGGATCGGCCACTGGCGGCATCGGAGGATGTCCTCAGGCGAGTCATAAGGCATCGATCCAGCAGCCGAGGCCATGGCAATGACGCCCCATAGACCTGTAAGCCTTCGTGTTTTCACCTTCACTCGTGTGGCGGCCGTCAAGCCATCGGTTCGGGCAAGCCACATCGGAATCCCGTTCTACGCTCCATACCGGACCAGTTCGGCTCCCACTCTTCCCCCCGCCGTGCCGAGGCCGGAACCCTTGGTCACGGGAGCGGGGTCACTTGTAGGTCGAACTCTCTCTTCTCCACACCCTCCGGCGGGAGTTTGACAAGCTGGCGTATTCCTGCTAGAATGAAACTCAGTATGGCGCATTCGTCTAGTGGCCTAGGACACCGCCCTCTCAAGGCGGAGGCAGGGGTTCGACTCCCCTATGCGCTACCTTTTTGTCGTGTCTCCTCGTAGAGAGGCATCCCCTTACGTGTGGCTGGTACCCACCGGCCAGTTCGGCGTGAGTTGACCCCCGCAGCGATCAGCGTGCATCTACGTCGCGAGCACAGTTCGCAGCACGTTGATCGGGCGTGTGTCGATCTCCCGCATGGGGTGAACGAAGAAGAGACATCTCGGAACCCTGAAAAAGTGGTCACGATGTCTAGGCTCACCTAGGGGCCTTGTTTGACAAGAGGGCTCCGAAAAAGCTATAATTGTAATTTGAATATCCTACAGACATAGCAGAGGCTCACGATGCCCAAACGTACGTATCAACCCAAGAAGAGGAAGCGGCAAAGGACTCACGGCTTCCGTGCCCGTATGCGCACCCCTGGTGGTCGCAGAGTGCTCAAGGCGCGGCGACAGAAGGGCCGGAAGAGGTTGACGGTCTGAGCTGCCGCGAGTTCGCACCACTGTGGCAGCAGCGGGGTCATGGATAGGAGATTCCGGCTGAGGGACGATGAGCAGTTCCGACGAGTGAGGCGTGAGGGACGTCCCTGGTCGCATCTCCTTCTAGTACTTTGTTCGCTTCCTAACGGATTGGAGTACAGCCGTTTTGGCTTCTCCGTGAGTAAGCGGGTAGGCAAGGCCGTACTTCGCAATAGGGTCAAGCGGCTGTTGCGCGAGGCGGCGAGGTCGCGACAAGCCCTCGTGGAGCCCGGGTACGACGTGGTCTTCATCGCCCGCAAACCTATCGGTGACGCAGACTACCGTCAGGTGGATCGGGCTGTGGAGCAGTTGCTGGCGCAGGCTGGCCTGCTACGTGCCTGAGGTCCCGTGGAAATCGTGCCTCCGAGACCTGGTTATGAAAGCGTTGGTATTGTGGATTATCCGCTCGTATCAGAGATTCATATCCCCAGCTCTTTCCCCTTCATGTCGCTTCGTGCCCTCATGCTCTGTGTATGCGTATCAGGCCATCGAGCGGTACGGTGTCGTCAAGGGAGGCTGGCTGGGCATCAAGCGATTGCTGCGTTGCCATCCACTGCATCCGGGTGGGTATGACCCGGTACCTTAGAGGCCGACGCGGGGAAGGAGAGGCGTTTTTGGCAAAGACAACGAAAAAGAAGTCCAGGCAGGCGATCCTCTTGGTGCTGTTGCCGCTGTTGCTGGTGCTGACGTCCGGCTGCGGCAGCCAGGCTGCGTTGGGATGGTCGAGTCCTACGGTCGACGACGGTGTGTTGTACGCTGGTTTGAAGACGGGCAAGCTGTACGCCCTCGATGTGGATACCGGCGACCAGTTGTGGGCCTTTCCGGCGGATCGTCTCCTGGCTGGTATCTACTCGTCACCGGTGCTACGAGAGCAAGTGGTGTTCTTCGGCTCCTACGAGATCGAAACCAGCAGCTTCCTGATACTTCAGAGCCAGGACATACAGGGTAGGGCCTACGCGGTGGACGCCTCGAGTGGGGCGGAGAAATGGCATTTCCCGGTGGGCGCGTCCCAGGAAACGGAGCCCTTCATGGGCACCCCCGCCACAAGCGAGGATCTGGTCTATTTCACTTCCTCTGACGGCAGGATGTATGCTCTGGACATCGAGACTGGGGCCGAGCGGTGGAGGTTTGAGTCAGGAGACGCGCTTTGGGGAGGGGTTGTCTGGCGGGATGGGACTGTGTACGTTGGATCCGCGGACAAGAACCTGTACGCTCTCGATGGTGCGACGGGGGACACGCAGTGGTCCTTCACTGCGGGAGGAGCCATCTACAGCACTCCGAGCGTGTCTGGCGATGTGGTCTACTTCGGTGCTCTGGACAACAAGGTGTATGCTCTGAATGCGGAGAGCGGAGAGGAAGTGTGGACGTTTTCGACGCAGAACTGGGTTTGGGCGACACCGGTGATGTACGAGAACAGGCTCTACGTGCCTTCCCTCGATCATACGTTGTATGCCTTGGACGCAGCGAGCGGCGCCCTGGAGTGGGATTTCGAAGCTGTAGACATGCTTGCCGCCACTCCGGTGATCTCTGATGGCGTGGTGTACATCACGGAGCACAAGAGGGGCATCCACGCCTTGGAGGCCGAGAGCGGTAACCAGATATGGAGCTATCCGGAGGAAGGCGTCCTTCCAGTGCTGGCCGCGCCGGTAATTGCGGACGATCGAGTATACATCTGTGCCGACGATGGCAGAGTGTACGTTCTCGATGCCGCGACGGGGAAGCTGCAGTGGGAGACGGCGCCTGGGGAGAGCAAATAGCGGGAGGCAGTTGAATGCCCGGTTTGACCGAGCTTTGGAATCTGGCGATCATGGAGCCCATGCTCAACCTGCTGGTGCTCCTGTACAATGTACTCTTCAGCAATTTCGTGCTTGCCATCATCGGCCTCACGGTATTGATACGGCTTCTGACGTTCCCGCTCACTCAGAGGCAGATTACGTCGATGAAGGCCATGCAAAACCTGCAGCCCGAGATCCAGAAGCTGCAGAAGAAGTATGCCAAAGATAGAGAGAAACTGTCGGCCGCCACCATGGAGTTGTACAAGGAGTATGGGGTCAACCCCATGATGGGATGTCTCCCCCTGTTAGTCCAGATGCCTATCTGGATAGGGCTCTATCAGTCTATCTATCAAGCCCTGGGGAGTACGCCAGAACAGTTCGTGGTGCTATCTCAACGGTTATATCATACGATCCCGTTCATGCACGACATAGCGGCTCGATCGCTGCCGCTGAACAGCCGCTTCTTATGGTTAGACCTGGGGCGGCCCGATCCCTGGTATGTGTTGCCCGTGCTCGTAGTTTTCGTCTTCTGGCTACAGCAGAAGCTCACTGCGCAGCCCGCGGGGGACCCGTCGCAAGCTCAGATGAACAGCACCATGCAGGTGATGATGCCGCTCATGTTCGGTGTCATCACTTTGCAGGTCTCCTCGGGGCTGGCGGTGTACTGGGTTGCCTCGGGCGCGCTACAGATCATACAACAGGGCCTGACCACCGGTTGGGGAGATGTGTTGAAGGCCCTGCCTACAGGGTTACCAGGGCTTCCCAGGGGGGAGGAACCAGGGAAAGATGGAAAAGCCGGGAAGAAAGGGAAGAAGCGTTGAGGTCTCCGCAAGGGACGTAGATCAGGCCATTGAGAAAGCGTTGCAGGAACTGGATGCCGATCCGGGTGAGGTAGAGACGGAAGTACTCACGAAGGGCAGCCGGGGGCTCTTGGGTCTGGGAGCTGAGGAGGCTCGGGTCCGGGTGACCATCATCGAGCCCGAGGGGCGTCCGTGGGAGCCGGGGGCTGCCGAGGGGCCCCAAGCAGCAGACGAGATGGGCGGCATCGCCCTGGAGGTAGTCCGCGATCTCCTGAACCACATGGGGATCGACGCCACGGTGGTCGTTCGCGATCCAGGGGAGGACGACGCACAGCCCGTAGTCCTGGATGTTGAGGGCGACGACCTTGGAATCCTCATCGGGCGCCAGGGTGAGACCCTTCGTGATTTGCAGTACATCACCAGACTGATCGTCAGCCGGAAGCTCCAGCGTTGGGTCAACATCCTCGTCGACGTGGGTGGCTACAAGAGGCGGAGAGAGAGGATACTGTCTGAGCTTGCCGAGAGGATGGCACAGCGGGTGATGGACGAGGGGCGCGCCGTGACCCTGGAGCCGATGCCCGCACACGAGCGGCGCATCGTGCACATGGCCTTGCGCGATCACAGATCGGTGACTACTGAGAGCACGGGAGAGGGACGTCGCCGCAAGGTCGTGATCCTGCCCAGGGGAAATGATAGACACTGAATGCGGGCCGTGGGGCTCGGTACTGTCTTACTGGTGAACTGACTCATGAGCATCAGCCGCTCCGAAGTTGAGCACATAGCCGATCTGGCAAGGCTAGAGCTGAGCGAGGACGAGATCGCACAGCTCGAGATCGATCTAACCCGCATTCTGGAGTACGTTGATTTGCTCAACGAGCTGGATACGAGCGCCGTGGCCCCTACGGCGCACGTTGTGGTGCAGGGAGATGTGCTACGTGACGACGTGACGAGGGCCTCCCTGCCCACGGAGGATGTCCTGGCGAACGCCCCTGAAGCGGAGGAGGGTTTCTTTCGCGTCCACGCTGTGCTCCCCGGGGGTGACGAGTGACCCTCCACACCCTCACTGTCCACGAAGCCGGCGATTTGCTGCGCCGGGGTGAGATCTCCTCTGTCGAGCTAACGGAGTCCGTGCTGAAACACATCGGGGAATGCGACGAGCAGACAGGGGCCTATATCACTGTTACCCCAGAGAGCGCGCTCCAGCAAGCCCAACAGGCCGACAAGTCGATAGCCAGTGGTGAGGCAGACCCCCTCACCGGGATCCCCGTGGCTGTCAAGGACAACATGTGCACCAGCGGTGTGCAGACCACCTGCGGCTCGAGGATACTCGAGAGCTTCATCCCTCCCTACGATGCGACTGTTGTCGGGATACTGCGGAACGAGGGGGCGGTGATCGTGGGGAAGACCAACATGGACGAGTTTGCCATGGGGTCCTCAACAGAGCACTCGGCCTTCTTTCCCGCGCACAACCCATGGGATCCGTCACGAGTCCCTGGGGGATCGAGTGGAGGCTCCGCAGCGGCCGTGGCCGCCAACGAGACCTTGTTTGCGCTGGGGTCCGACACCGGCGGCTCCATCCGCCAGCCGGCCAGTCTATGCGGGGTCGTGGGCCTCAAGCCCACCTACGGCCGCGTTTCGCGATATGGCTTGATCGCCTTCGCTTCGTCGCTGGACCAGATTGGCCCCTTGACCAAGGACGTGCGCGATTGCGCACTAGTCATGAACGCGTTGTGCGTACACGATTCCCAGGACTCCACGTCGGCCAGAGAACCTACCCCGGACTACACCACATACCTCAACGAGGGTCTCGACGGCGTGGTGGTCGGCGTTCCCTCGGAGTACTTCGCTGAGGGGCTGGACAAGGGCGTCGAGGCGCGTGTACGCGATGCCATAGAGAGACTGGCTGAACTGGGAGCGGAGGTGCGTGAGGTGTCCACGCCCCACGAGAAGTATGCGGTGGCGACCTACTTCCTCACTTCCTGGGCGGAGGCCAGCGCCAACCTGGCGCGGTACGATGGGCTGAAGTACGGACTCTCGGCCCCCGATGCACGTGACATCCGCGAAGCACAGAGCAAGGCGCGTGGCAGAGGGTTCGGGAGAGAAGTGAAACGCCGAATCATGCTGGGCACCTATGCTTTGAGTTCGGGCTACTACGACGCTTACTACCTCAACGCGCAGAAGGTGCGCACGTTGATCAAGGAGGACTTCGACCGCGCCTTCGCGCAGGGGGTCGACGTGGTGGTGGGGCCTACATCTCCCATCGTGGCCTTCGGCATCGGCGAGAAGGTGGATGATCCCTTGGAGATGTATCTGGCAGACCTATACACGATCC